>Ga0070708_100000324_pt1 | contig 35945 bp, 37 predicted proteins | sample KBSK5503metaG_FD_65469 | JGI IMG/M metagenome (GOLD analysis project Ga0070708, IMG submission 65469) | Corn, switchgrass and miscanthus rhizosphere microbial communities from Kellogg Biological Station, Michigan, USA - KBS K5-50-3 metaG | ecosystem: Host-associated > Plants > Roots >... | reverse complement strand
TCGAGCTTGCCCTTGCGGGCGCGGTCGGTGAGGTCGATGGCGTACTTCTCCAGCGCCCGGTACTGCGACTCGGGATCGTTGGAGGTGACGCGCTGCGATCCGCGGACCGCGGTGAGCGCCTGCACGATGCGGTCGCGGGTGACGCCGGCGCCCTTGAGCACCTCGGCCGCCGCGCCGCGCTTCTCGGCGGTGAGCGCGAGCAGGATGTGCTCGGTGGAGACGTACTCGTCCTTCATCTTGCCGGCCTCGGCCTCGGCCGCGTCCAGCACTTTCAGGGTGCGCTGGGAGAGGTGCCCGCCCTCGCCGCCGTGGACCTGCGCGACCTTGCGCAGCTCGTCCTCCAGCCTCTGCTGGACGAGCCGCGGCTCCGCGCCGACGCGCTGGAGCAGGGGGGCGACGAGCCCGTCCTGCTGCTGGAGCAAGGCCAGGAGGAGGTGCTCAGGCAGGATTTCCTGATGGTCGCGCTTGCGGGCGACCGCCTGGGACTCCTGCAAGGCCTCCTGCGCCTTGACGGTAAACTTGTCGATTTTCATGGCCGCCAACGTAACGCAGGGCGGCGAGCTGGCAAGGGTCTCCCTCCGCCTGGGAGCCGATCTAAATCCAGCGACAATCCAACCGCTTGGCGCAGCGGTGGCGGCGTTTCAACCGGTGCGCAACGATGCGCGCCGAGCGTCAGTGCCGCTTGAAGAACTGCACGGCGCGCTCGTGGCGCTTCGCGGCGGCCAGCGTCTTGAATGTGCCGAGGTTCCGCCGCTTGCCGGTGCGGGGATTCTTCTTGCGCGAGTAGAGGCGGAATCCGCCCGACTTGAGCTTCCGGATCATGGAGACGAATTTGCGCACGCCGCTCTCCGGCGCCCGCCCGCTCGGCCGACGACGACGTGGTGACGAAGTTCGCGCTCGCCACCGGCGCTCAAGGCAGCGTGCGCACCGAGACGATGCGCGCGTTCACCGAGGAGGAATTTCGCAAGATCATCTCCGGTCTGCGCTGAGCCGCCCACATTGATCGCGCGGCCCAGTTGCGCGACGCTCTCCGGAGTGGAAGCCCTGCTGAAGCAGCACCTCTACGGGTGGCACGGCCCGCTCCTCGTGAACCAGGGATTCGCGTCGCACGTCGGGTGGGCCCTGGCGCTCCCCCTTCTCGGATTCTGGCTCTTCCGGCAACGGGGCCTCTTGATCGTGTCGGCTGCCTGGGTACTCTACGCGTTGTTCCGGGAGCTCATCGAAGAGCCGCTCGAAGCGACGACCGTCTCCGACCTCGTCTCGCGCATCGTGCCAGTCGCCATCGTGGTCGGCGTGCAGTTGCTCTGGAGGAATCGGGCAGCCAGGGCTGGAACAGCCGATGGGCCCAGCAGTAGCCCCTAGCTGCGCGGGACAACTCGTGCCGTCGGAGTTCGGTAGCTCTCCCGGATCTCCCCAGGGCGGCGACCTGGCAAGGATAGGCCAAGAGCCTACTTCGGCCCATCCGGCCCTCAACAGCCGGTTTTCTGGACCGGGCGGACGAGGCGGGCCTTGATGTCTCATGCGGAAAGAGACGATCGCGGCGGCAGCGCTGCTCTGCCTGTCCTGCGGTGGTGGCGGGGGTGGATCGCAAGCCGGCAGCGAGACCTGGTCCGGCGAGCTCACCGGTACGGCCCTCGGGGCATTCATCTGCATCAGCGGCACTGACGCGTCGTACGGCGAGACCTCCCAGCTGTCCGTGGTAGCGCCGTCCCCCGGCCTCGTCAGCCTGATCGGAGCGGCGTACGCCGCCAACCTGAACGGCACGTTCTCGAACACCGAGACCGCGCACGAGGCCAGCGGCTTCGCTTGCGCTCCGCCGCCCTCGGTCGCGAGCACCACCACGCCCTCCATGGCGGTGTCGGTCCGGGCGCTCCAGAACCAGCTGACGGTCACCGCGAGCGGCGTGTTGATCCCGGCGCACTTCCACTACTCGAGCACCCAGACGGACGCCCTCGACACGACCAGGCTCCTCCTCGATGCCAGCCAGATCGGGCCCACCGCGATCTCCGGAAACTGGCAGGGGATAGCCTCGTCCAGCAGCTCCGCGGTCGTTCTTTACGGCACGTTCAACCTGACGAAGACCTCGGGCGGCGGGCCGCAGCCGCCCGGAGGCGTCACCGGGAGCCCCGGGAACGGCTCCGTGACCGTGAGCTGGAGCGGCGTCTCGGGCGCCACCTCGTACAACCTCTACTTCGCCCGGCAGAGCGGCGTCACCGCCGCCAATTACACGACGCTTCCGGGAGGGACGCGGGTGACCTCCGTCTCCTCGCCCTACGCGCTCACCGGGCTCAGCAACGGAACCACCTACTACATCGTCGTGACGGCCGTGGGCCCGGGCGGAGAGAGCGCTGCCTCCAGCGAGCTCACCGCGACCCCCTCGGCGAGCGGGAGCGCAGGTGAGATCTTCATCGTCGATCAGACCGCGCCGGCGATCCGCGTCTTCTCGCGAACCGTGACCGGAAGCGCCGCGCCGCTGCGCTCGATCACCGGCGCCGTCACGACGCTGGCTTCGCCGGCGGGCCTGAGCGTGGACGCGAGCGACGCCGAGGTGGCCGTCACCGATTCCTCCAACGTGCGCGTCTTCGCGCGGACGGCGAGTGGAAACGTCGCGCCGATTCGAACCTTCAGCACCGCCAGCGCGTCGTCGCTCGTGCGAGTCGACGCCGCGAACGGCGAGATCGCCGTCTTCGACGGGGCCAACATCTCCTTCTACTCGCGCACCGCGACCGGCAGCCCGGCGGCGCTGCGCAGCTTCCAGGCCATCCCGTCCGGTGGCGCGACGCTCTTCGTCTACGATTTCGCGGTGGACGCCGTGAACAATGAAGTGCTGGTGGTGACCGGAGTCAGCACCGCGGCCCCGGTGCAGGTCCAGGCCTTCTCGCGCACGGCGACTGGCACGCCCACTGCCTTGCGCACGCTGACGGTGCTTCCGAGCCAGGCGACCAGCCATGCCGGTCTCGCCGTCGACACCGCCAACAACGAGCTGTGGGTCACCGTGACCGGGACCACCTCGGGCACGTTCGTGTTTGCGCGCACGGCCAGCAACACCACCGCGCCGGTCCGTCAAGCGGCCGTGTCCGGCCGCGGCCTGTATCTCGACGTAGCGGACGGTGAGGTCGGGCTCCTCACCGGCAGCTCGTTCACGGTGATCGCCCGGACGACGCTCGCGACCCTCCGCTCGGCGACCACGCCGTCGATCACGGGCAACGTCGGCGGCATCGACTTCGGCCCCTGAGCGGGACGCGCCGGTGCCTGCCCGCCTGGCCGCATACCCCCCTCGTCTCCAGCGGGCGTATGGTGCCCCCGCACCAAGCAGAAGGGGGTGCCACATGGCGACGTACGTCACGCTGCTCAGGTACACGGAGCAGGGTCTCAAGAACATCAAAGAGAGTCCCAGCCGGCTGGAGAAGGCCAAGCAGTCGATCAGGGCGCTCGGCGGCGAGCTGAAGTCATTCCACCTCGTGCAGGGCCGCTACGACGCGATCGTGATCTCCGAAGCGCCGAACGACGAGGTGGCGACGAAGTTCGCCCTTGCCACCGGCGCTCAAGGCAACGTGCGCACCGAGACGATGCGCGCGTACACCGAGGAGGAGTACCGCAAGCTCATCTCCGGCCTGCCCTGAGTCGAGTTTTGGGGACACCATACGGGGACCTTCATCGGAGTTCTGTATGGTGTCCCCAGTTCTCCGCAGTTGCCCTCGCACTTGATTCGGCACAGATCGGAAACGCGCGCGGTGCACCGCGGCCGGGCGAGAACTAGGCTCCTACTTCGATGGCGCCTTGGATGCGGGGTCGGGTGCCTGCTGCTGCGCCGGCGTAACGGGCGCCGCGTTCGCGGCAGGTGCCGCGGCCGGAGCCGGAGAGGTCGCCGATGCCGTTTGCGCGCTCCGTGCCGGAGTCGCCGCGTCCGGCGCCGGCAGATCCTTCCGATAATCCGGCCGGTAAGGTCCCGCCGGCAGGCCCGGGCCGGGATAGCCCAGAGCGCGTTCATTCGCCTGCCGCGCCAGACCCATGTAGTTCGGCGAGGCCTTGGTGACGATCGCAGCGGCGATCGCGCCGGCGAGCCCCCCGCCGCCGCTGTCGGACGCATACACGGCGACCTGACGTTCCCTCCACAGTTCCTCGCCGCTGCGGCCGTCCTTGAGCACGTACTCGAATTCGACGCTCACTTGCGTGCTGAGCAGCACGAACTTGGACGTCCACTGTTCGATGGTCACGAAGAGAACGGCGTCGGCGCCGAACAGCGCGCAGAGGCGCGTCGGGTCGGTTCCGTGGACGAGGGCCGCGTCCGAGAGCCCGTCGTCTTCGAGCATGCGCTTCACCGCGTTGACCGGGAAGACGTAGTAGCCCCGCTCGGCGAGCGGGACCGAGAGCGTGGAGAGGAAGTAGTCAGGCGCGTTGACCTCGACGGACTTGTTCACGACGGGGACCACGAGGATCGAGCGCGGGTTCGCCGACACGAGCTTCGAGTAGTCCTTTGGGGCTCGCTGCTGCGCGCAGGCGAGGGCGGTCGCGGTGAGCACCAGGATGCGCTTCATTTCTTCTCCTCCCCGGTCGACGAGGCCGGCACGGCGGTGGGTGTCGTCGCCGGCGGCCTGGCCCGCGCCACGTTCTTGATCAGCTTCTCCATGAACGGACGCGACTCGGGCCACCGCTTGCTTTCCTTTTCGAAGTACGCGATCGCGTCGCTGCCGCGCCCTTCCTCGTACAAGGCCCAGCCGTACTCGGCGTAACAGCCAGGAGGGACCATGCCCCCGGTCTTCTCCGCCTCCTCGATGACGCCCTGCAGCTTGGCGACGAACTCGTCGCGCTCCTGCGGGTTCTTGTAATGGCGGTACAGCGCGTCGTCGTAACCGCCCCATCGATACATCGTCTTCTGCTGCGCGCAGGCGAGGGCCATGCCGGCGAGAAACGCCGTCGCGCCCATCCGGGTCAGGGAGCGCATGTTCACTGGACCTGGATGGTCTTCGTCTCGCTTTCGACGAAGACGGTCTGCTCGAAGAGGACCCGGCCGGCTTTGTCGCGCACGTCGACCAGGTGCGTCCCCGCCTCGATCAAGAGCACTCTAGGGCGGCCGTCGTACACCGCGGCCTCGCCCATCTGCTTTCCGTCGACGAAGAGCTGCGATCCCTCGGGAGCTCCCGTCACGGCCAGACTCGGGCGGCTGTCGGGCGTCTTCACCTTGGTGGACGGCGTCGAGATGCAGGCGGCGAGCAAGAGCGACAAGAGACAGAGAAGAGGTCTCATCGCCGGCCTCCAGGGCTGAGCTCGGCCACGTACAAGGTCTCCAGCGCGCCGGGATCGACGCTGCCGGAGGTCACCTCGCAGATGGACCCTTCGTTCGTCTCGCTGTCACCGAAGAGGCTCACCACCCGGACCGTGGCGACGCTTCGCGGCGGGAGCGCGATCTCGAAGCCCGACTGCTTGCTCTTCGCCGTGCCGGTGCTCTGGAGCACCGCCAGCGTATCTCCGGGGCGCAGACCCTGCCGCTCCCCGCCGGCGATGAGGAGTTGCGTCCCGCGAAGCTCGAGGATGTCGCTGCGCCAGGGCCGATCGGAGAGCTTCTCCACCAGGCGATCGACGACGTCGGAGATGGCGGCGCCGATGGCGCGGTCGTTCAGCGTGGCATCGTACTCGGCGTGGCTGCCGAACCCGGCGACCTCGCCGCTCTCGGTGCTGGCCTCGCCGGCGCCATTCGCGGAGAAGTAGGCGAGCCCATTCCTCACGTCGACCAGGCGGATGTCGACCTTCGCTCTCGCGGTCTGCACCTTGGTGCTGCTCAAGAACCCGCTCTTGCCGCCGACCGAACGGCCGAACTCCGTCACCGAACCGGCGATGACGGTGTCCGCTCCGATCAGCGATCCGCCGGCCAGCTTCTGCTCGCGCTCGAGCTTTGCGGCGTCCGGGCGCTCGAGGACGAGAAACTTCCCTGAAAGCACCAGGCGCGACATGAGCATGTCGCTGGCCTGCTTGCCGATGCGATCGAGATCCTGGTCGGTGAGCAGGGACCGGCCGTAATTGCTTTCGTTGGTAAAGCGGGCAATGGCGATCTTCGTCTTGTAGCGATGTGCCTGCGGGACCTGGGCGGCAGTTTGCGCCGCGATCTGGGCGCTCCGCGAAACAGGTGCCTCGACGGGCTGGGGTTTTTGCGAGACCGTCGCGCAGGCCGATAGCACGGCCCCGGCGAGGGCAATTCGAAGTGTATGCATGGAGAACCCTCCATTCCGACCTATAGCGGATGGGGGGCGGTACCGGAAAGGGGGTAACGACCCGTCGCTCGGCGGCGTGATATTTGCCCCGTCGTGGACGAGCTGGTCACCGTGCTCGCGCAGGCGAGAGCGGCGCTGAAGGCGGGTGAGACGCAGACCGCGGTGCGGTTGTACCGGCGCGCGCAGGAGCTGTCGCCGCGCGACCCGGAGATCCCGCATGAGCGCGGGCTCGCGTTGCTGGAGACCGGGGAAGTCGGGCTGGCCGCTGTCGCGCAGGCTGAAGCGCTCGCACTTGATTCGGCACACATCGGTGCACGTGCCCAGCGCGCTGCCGCGCTGGAAGCGTTGGGCGACGACGAGGGAGCGGCCCGCGAGCTCAGCGAGCTTCTCACCCGGGTCGGTCCGCAGCCGGCGCTCTCCGCGCGGCTCGCGGGGCTGGAGAAGTCCGTCCTGCGGGCCGCCTCGCGGCGACTGATCGGAGCGCCGATGCAGAGGCTGCACTCGAGCCCGCTGATCGGTTCCGCTTTCGCCCGCAACATATCGGATCCCTTGACCTTTCGTGCTCCGTTCGGGGACCTCAAGACCCAGGTGCGCGAGGGAAAGCTGGTCCGGCTCGACCTGGTCTTCGACTCGATGGATGCCTCGCTCGGCCGCAGCGACGTCAGCTACGGCGGGACCACCGAGGACGAGCACGGGCGTCGCGTCCCGCTGGACGAATTCAGGTCCGCGGGGATCGTCTTCCTCAGCGAGTCGCTGGGCATCGAGCCCATTCGCGCGCGCCGCATGCTTTCGTTCCTGCTCGAGCCCGAGTGCGGCCTGGGCCCGCACCGATTCGCGCTCCTCGACGTGGGTTGGACGATCGAGGGGGGAAACGGCGCGCGCCGCTACGGGCTCTTCGCCGGGCTCTGACGCTGCGAGACCTGGAGGAACAGCATTCTCAGCTCGAACAGCATGTTGTCCAGGAATCGCGCCTCGTCCGCCGTCAGGTTCCCGCGCGTCTTCTCCTGCAGCATCGCCAGCAGATCGATGCTCTGCTGGGCCAGCGCGAACTCCGGCTTCTCGCGCTTCTGCGCGGTGTTCGGGTCGGGCGCCTCGCCGAGGTGCACGAGGGCGCTCGACCCCAAGGACAGCACCAGCGCGTTGAAGTCGAGAAGCGGTCCCTTCTTCTCGTCGCTCGAGACCATGGCTCACCCCAGATCGAAAGCGTACTCCTGCAGCCGATACCCGCGCTGCACCAGCAGCACCGCCCGGCCGCTCTTGCGGGCCTGGGCGATGGCCTTCTGGAAGTCCTTCATCGTATCCACCTCGGCGCTGTTTACCGCCAGCACCAGGTCGCCCCGCTTCAATCCAACGCGGGCCGCGGCCGAGTTCCGGGCCACTCCCTCCACCGCCAGCACCGGCTTCTGCACCTCGTAGCCGGCCCCGCGAGCCGCGCGCACGGAAAGCTCGGTGAGCGTCAACCCGCTCCGCGTCTCGAAGAGGCTGTGGGCCCGCTCCGCCGTCAGGGGCGCGGCCGTCACCGCCACCTCCAGCTTCTGCTTCCCCCGGACGACGTCCAGCATCACCCGGTTCCCCAGCGGAATGTCTCGCAACAGGAACCGCAGCTCGTCCGCGTCGTGCACCGGTGACCCCTCCACCTTCACCACGGCGTCACCCCGGCGCAGCCCCGCTGCGGAGGCCGGCGAGTTGTCCTCCACTGTGGTGACCAGCGCGCCCGTCTTGGCCCCGACCGCTGCCGCCGCTTCCTTGTCCAGCGACTCGGCCTCGAATCCCCACCACGCATCGGCCAGCCCGCCGCTCTTCTGCAGCTCGCGGGCGACCCGCAGCGCCCGGTCGATGGGGATGGCGAATCCGATCCCCTGCCCGGTGGCCAGCACCGCAGAGCAGACGCCGATGACGTTCCCGTCCGCGTTGACCAGCGGGCCGCCGGAGTTCCCCGGATTGATCGACGCGTCGGTCTGGATGAAGTCGTAGTAGCTGCGCCCCTCCGCGTGCACCGGCCGGTGCAAGGCGGAGATCACGCCGATGCTGACGCTCTGGTTCAGCCCGAAGGGATTGCCGATGGCGATGGCGGACTCGCCCAGCAGCAGGTCGGACGAGGTCCCCAGCGGAGCCGCCGGGAACTTCTTCTCCGCCTGGATCTTGAGCACCGCCAGATCGCCGCCCGGGTCCGTCCCCACCACCCGCGCCGTGTAGTCCGACCCGTCCTCGAAGGAGACCTGCACGCGGCTCCCGCGCTCCACCACGTGGTAGTTCGTCAAGACGTAGCCGCGCTCGTCGAAGACGAACCCGGATCCCAGGGACGTCCGCACCTGGTCGCGCACGCGGCCCAGTCCGAAGAAGAGCTGCCAGGGATCGTTCGCCGCCGGCGCCTTGACGACCTCCTCCGCGTTGATGTTCACCACCGCCGGGCGGGCGCGCTCCACCGCCTGCACCAGCGGGGTGCGGCGGGCCGCGCTCGGCCCGGTGGTCAGGGTCGCGAGGAGGAGAAGCGGAAGCACTCAGCGGGTGGGGCCGAGCTCGCCGGTCGAGGTGAACTGCGTCTCCACGGGGCCGGCCTTCTCGGCCAGGTCCTCGAGGGACTTGAGATGCCGCTGGTACTCCTTCTCGTCCAGCAGGCCCTTCTTGATGTACCGCTCCACGACCCGGCGATCGAGGTACTGGACCGGGATCTCATCCTTCTTGTCGGCCACTGCGTTCTCCTTCCGGGGGCGCGGCTTCTAGCACACCCCTGGGTTATTGTGAACCCATGCCTGCTTCCCTGCCTTCCGGCGTCTACGCCGTGGTGGACGGCTCGGCCGCCCGCCCGCCCCTCGACCTGGTCGATGCCTTCGTCCGGGGTGGGGCGGCGGTGGTCCAGCTCCGCCTCAAGGGAGCAGGGGCAGGGGAGCTTCTAAGGGTGGCTCTCGAGGCGCGCAAGCTCTGCGCCGGGCGGGCCCTGCTGCTGATCAACGACCGCCCGGACGTTGCCAGGCTCGCGGAAGCGGACGGGGTGCATCTGGGGCAGGAGGACCTGCCCTGGCAGGCAGCGCGCGCCATCCTCGGGCCGAAGGCGCTCATCGGCGTGAGCACGCATTCCGACGCGGAGATCGACGCAGGGCAGGGCGCCGACTACATCGGCTTCGGCCCGGTCTTCGCCACCGGATCGAAGCCCGGCGCAAAGCTCCCGCCCCCTCACGGACTGGAAGGGCTCCGCCGGGCGGTACAAAGATCGAAAGCGCCGGTGGTCGCCATCGGCGGCATCACCGTGGAGAACGCGCCCCAGGTCTCGGCGGCGGGAGCGCGATGCGCCGCCGCCCTCGCCGCGCTCTGCGGCGCGCCGGACCCTGAAGGCGCCACGCGCGCCATGTCGCGGGCGTTCGCGAGATGAGGCCGGTCATCGGCATCACGCCGGACTTCGGAGCCACCGCCGCCCGGCCCGGCCGGCCTTCGCTCCCTCAGTACGAGCTGAAGGAAGCGTACGCGGACGCGGTGCTCGCGGCGGGCGGTCTGCCCATCGCCCTTCCGTACAGCGAAGACGAGTCGGCGGCGAAGGAAGCCGTCCGGCTCTGCGGCGGGATCGTCATCACCGGGGGCGCCTTCGACATCCCGCCCGAGCTCTACGGAGCCAAGTCGCACGCCCGGCTGGGACCGCTCAAGCGCGGCCGCACCCAGTACGAGCACCGCGTGCTGCGCGAGGCGCTCGCCGCCGACATCCCCGTGCTCGCCATCTGCGGGGGGATGCAACTGCTCGCCGTGGAGCTGGGCGGCACGCTGTACCAGGACATCGGGGGCGAGGTGCCCGGCGCGCTCGATCACGAGCAGAAGAACGACCCGCGCCAGCCCGGGCACTCCGCGAAAGTCGTGCCGGGTTCGGACCTCGAGGACATCCTCAGCGCGAAAGAGGTCCAGGTGAACTCCACCCACCACCAGGCCGTGAAGGATCCCGGACGCGCGCGGGTGTCCGCCGTCGCGCCCGATCAGATCGTCGAGGCCATCGAGCTGCCGGGGAAGTTCGCCATCGGCGTGCAGTGGCATCCGGAGCTGCTGGCCGCTCCAGAGCACCTGGCGCTCTATCGCGCCCTGGTGCAGTGGTCGCGGCGATGAGCCGGCCCTGCGTGCTCGTCCTGGCGGGACTCGATCCGAGCGGGGGAGCCGGGCTGCTCGCCGACGCGGAGGCCATCCGCGCCACCGGAGCGAGACCCCTCTGCGTGGCCACCGCGTTGACCGTGCAGACCACGCGAGCCGCGCGGCGGTTCACGCCGGTGGACCCGGCGCTGGTCGCCGAATCGGCGCGCGCGCTCCTCGAGGAGGAGGACGTTCGCGCGGTGAAGATCGGAATGATCGGCGGCGCCGCGGTCGCGGACGCCGTGGCGTCGGCGCTGGAACGCCATCGCCGCCTGCCTCGCGTCGTCGATCCGATCCTCGCGGCCTCCAGCGGCGCGAATCTCTTCGACGGCCCGCTCTCCGCTGCGAGGGACGCCTACCTCCGCCTCGCTTCCGGCGCGCTGCTCACACCCAATGCACCCGAGGCGGGCGCGCTACTCGGCATCGATCGACTCGACGATCCGCTGGCAGCCGCAGCGCTGCTCGGGAAGGGAGCCGCCGCGGTCCTCCTCAAAGGTGGGCATCTATCGGGGAATCCGACGGATTTTCTCTTCCGGCCGGAAGGCTGCGAGCGCTTCTCGGAGCCTCGCATCCCCGTCGTGGCCCGCGGGACGGGCTGCAGGCTCGCCAGCGGGGTGGCCGCCGGTCTCGCTCTCGGGACGCCCCTGCGCGACGCGGTGATCGCCGCGCGCAAGCTCGTGCGCGAGTACCTCCAGACGCACCTTTCGGTTTAACGGCGCACCTTGCGGCGCGTGTTAGACTGACGGCGAGGGAGAACCACAATGCGCACGCGCAAGTACGCCCCGATCCTCATCCTTGCGTTGGCCGCCGGCTGCGGCCCGTGCGGGTACAACCGCATCGTGTCGGAGGAGCAGCAGGTCGAGGCCGCCTGGAGCCAGGTGGAGAACCAGCTCCAGCGCCGCGCCGACCTGATCCCCAACCTGGTGGAGACCGTCAAAGGGTACGCGCGCCACGAGAAGGGCGTCTTCGACGACATCGCCAACGCCCGCGCCGCCATGCTGGGCGCCTCCTCGCGCGCCGACAAGATCCAGAGCGCCAACCAGCTCGAGGCCGCCATCGGCAAGCTGATCTCGCTGAGCGAGGCGTATCCGCAGCTGAAGGCGGACGGCAACTTCCAACGGCTGATGGACGAGCTGGCGGGAACCGAGAACCGGCTGGCGGTGGAACGAAAGCGCTACAACGAGGCGGTCCAGGAGTACAACTCGGACATCAAGAGGATCCCGGGCGCCTGGTGGGCGAGGATCGGCGGCTTCCAACCCAAGGAATACTTCAAGGCGGAGAGCGGCGCGAAGGCCGTTCCCAAGGTCTCGTTCCAGTAGAGGCTCCGATGCGCACGAGCGGAATCCTGACCATCGGCGGCGCGTTCGTGGCGATCCTCGGCGGCGCTTTCGCGCTGCTCATGCTGAGGGCGTTCTTCGTGGACAAGGGCCAGGGCTTCGTCGATCTCTCCGGCCTGGTGGTGGGCGGGGTCGTCGCGGCAGTGGGTCTGGCGCTGGTCGCGGCGGGGCGCAAGCGGGCCCGGATGGAGCACGAGAACGACGACCGCCACTTTTCCGAGGTGGCGTTCTCCCTGGCCAAGAAGAACGGCGGCCAGGTGCAGGTGGAGCAGGTGGCGAAGGCCAGCGGTCTGAGCCGCGACGAAGCCACGGCGCGCATGCGCCAGCTCACCGGACGGGGCCTGTTCGACCTCGACTTCGACGCAAACGGGCAGATGGTGTGGAAGCTCTCTCCTGACGCGGGACGCGCCCAGCTCGCGGAGATCGCCGGCCGGAGCGGATGAGGCGACCGGGCGCCGCCGCCTGCATCGCGCTGGCGGTAGCGACCGCATGCAGACCCACGACACATGGGAGGTGCGCGCAGGACGCCGACTGCCGCACAGGGTCGGTGTGCGCCCCCGAAGGCATCTGCGTCGCCATCGCGCCTTCCGTGAGCATCTCGGTGGTGACGCCGCCCGACGCGGGAGGCTGGTACTCGCGCTCCGGGGCCGATCTGGAGATCGTCGCCACGGCGAGCGGCGGAGGCACCGACCCGATCGGCGCGGTGCTGAGCTTCACCGGCTGCGCCACGTCGTCCTGCATCTTCGCGGGAGCTCTCGGTCCCGCCGGACAGTTCACCTTTCTCATCCCGCGGCAGGTCCAGGCCGCGGGCTCCGAAGCGCCGCTCCCCTACCAGGTCGTGGTCACGGACCGGGTGGGCAACGAGGGCAAAGCCCTGGGGACGCTGGACATCGACGACGCGGCACCGGTCATCCAACCCTTCCTGACCACGAACGCCGGGACAGTGGGCGAGGATGGGAACGTCTGGTTCGGAGGTCCGTCGGTCGAGATCGCGGTGCCCGTCTCCGACGCGGGAGCGGGGGTGGGCGCGGTATCCCTGCGCGTCGACCCCAACGACGTGAAGAGCGGGACGCCGCTCGCTCCCGCGCCGATGCCGGCGGCCGACGGCAGCGTGCATTTCCTCTTGCCCGCGAGCGAGACGCTCGCCCAAGGACCGCTCCACTTCTCGCTCACGGCGACGGATCGGCTGGGACACGCATCCACCGTTCCGGTCAACTCCGTGCTGGTCGACGCGATCGGCCCCGCGGTGACTCTCCCGCATCTGAACTACGCCGGCGCACAGCCGGCGGCCGTCTGCGACCCGCTGGTTACTTGCGGGCGCCAGGCCGGCACGCAGATCCTGCGAGATGATGTGGCGGACCTCACCTTCGACGTTACGGACTGCGGAGTGGGCACGCGATCGGGCGCCGTGGTGGTGACGAATGGACAGACGCTCAACGCGGTCGAGACGGGCAGCGATCCGTCCACGTGCGCCAACGGGAACCGGACACATCACTACAAGGCGACGGTGGACTTCTCGGTGGCGGCGCCGCTGCTGCCGCCGGCGAATGCGAGCGGGACCGTCGCGCTTCCCGTCTCGGGCAGCGGCGCCGATCTGCTGGCGAACATGGGGACGGGGGCCGCGCCCGCGGGCGCTACGGGCGGAGACGGGGTGGCGCTGATCTCGCTCTGGCGCTGGAAGCGGAAGCTGGTGGGACCCGCCACGGGCTCGCCGGTGATCATCCCCGGCGGCGGCGCTGCCCGGGTCGCGGTGGGGACCGCCAATGCCGTCACCGCCTTCAGTCCGATGGGCGCGCAGTCGTGGACGCAGACGGTGACCGCCGGCGTCGGCGCCGACCTGGCGATCAGCCCGAGCGGAAGGATCTACGCGGTGTCCCCGCTTGTCGCCTGTGGCACCTGCAGCGGCGTGCTCAACATCGTGACCGCTTCGGCGATCACCGCCTGCCCGTCGCAGGCGAACGTCTCGTTCGGCGCTCCTCCAGCGGTGACCACCGCCAACGGGGCCGAGGCGGCCATCGCGATCGCGCCCCGGCGGTTGACGGTCTTGAATCCCCCCAACCTCTACGTGTTCACCAGCAGCTGCGGCGTGACCTCGTCGCAGTACCTGAACGGCTCCAACGAGCTGACGGGAATCACGGCGGTGCCGGGCAAGGTCTTCGTCTCCAGCGCGGCCGGATTCACCTCCCTCGATCAAGCCGGCCTGGGCTTCAATACCGCGGGCGCCGCGTACACTCCCGTCTCGAGCGCGCGCGCCGCCCCCTCCCTGTTGGCCGCGCCGCCGATGAACGCGGTCTTCGGGACGGACACGGGCGACGTGCACCGCGCCGCTCCCGCGACGTGCACCAATCCAGGCGACTGCTGGAAGGACGCCTACGCCACTCCTCCGCACACCACCGGAGTCGTCTCCAACACGCCGGTCTTCGACGGCACGCACGTGTACGCTTCCGACGACTCCGGCAGCGTCTCCTCCTGGGTGCAGGCGACCGGCGCCCGGGAGTGGGCGCAGAGTCTCGCGAGCATCATCTCCGCGCCCGTGATCCTCCAGGATCCGTCCGGAGTGGTCCTCGTCGTCCAGTTGGACGGCACCCTCAAGCTGGTCTCCTCGACGGGAGCCGCGCCGCTGCTCAAGGTCAGCTCCTTCACCGCGCAGCCCCCGGTTCCCGCGCTCGAGCCGTCCGGCAATTCCGGTGTCGCCTACGTTCCCGACGGCGCCGGTTGGCTGTGGGCGGTCAACCTGCCGTCTCCCCCGATGGCCGCCAGCTCCGCCGCCTGGCCGCGCCCGGGACGGGACTCGTGCAACAGCCGCAACACCGGAGCGCCGTGCCCATGAGATGGAGCCTCCTCCCGCTGTTGGCGATCGCCTGCGCCCACGCGCGTCCGTCCAGCGCCCCCGTGGAAGACGAGGCGGTGGACTCGTCCTCGCCCGAGCCCCACAGCAGCGCGCGCGCCGTCCGGCACTACCTGGACGCGCTCCTGGCCCGGAACGCGGACGACTTCGAGACCGCCGTGGCCGAGCTGCGGGAGGCGCTCCTCTACGACCCGGGATCGCCGCACCTGCACTCGGTCCTCGCCGACGTCCTGCTCAAGCAGGGACGCGACGGCGACGCGGAGGAAGAGCTGAAGCTGGCGCTCACCTTGGATCCCAGGCACGCGCCGGCGCTGCTGCTGAGCGCGCGCATCTCCATGGCGCGGAGCAACGTCAGCGAGGCGCGGGAGCGCCTGGAGAAGGCCATCGATGCGCAGCCGGACGAAGCGGAAGCTTACCGGGACCTGGCGCGGCTCTTGATCGCCACCGGAGAGCCTTCGGCCGCCGAAGCGGTGGCGGAGCGGCTGGCGGCGCAGCTCGCCCAATCGCAAGCGCGGGCGGACGATGGACCCGACGCGCGGGTCACCGCGGACCGGCTGCGGGAGCAGAGCGCGGTCGTCTGGGTGGAGCTCGGGCGGTACTGGGCGCAGCACGGCGAGGCGGAATCCGCCAAGCGCGCCTTCGAACGCGCCCGCAGCGCCGCGCCGTCCGATCCGGACCCGCTGGCCGCCGAAGCGGCGTGGCTGGAGACGAATCGCCGATTCGGCGAAGCCCGGGATCGATATCTGCGGCTCCTGGCCCAGCGGCCGGACGCACCCGAGGTGCTGGCGGCTTTGGCGCGGGTCGCCATCGCCGAAGGCGACGTGGACACCGTGTCCGCGCATGCGCGGAAGCTGATCGCCCTGGCGGGCGCGATGGGCCGGGCGGAGGAAGGGTCCTCGGAAGAGGACCGCCGCGATCTCGCCGCCGCGCTGTTGCGCGTGGCCGTCACGCTGATGGGCGCGCACCGGAGCGCCGAGGCGCAGCTCGCGCTGGACGGGGCGCTGAGGCTCTATCCCAAGCACCCTGAGCTCTCCTTCTATCGTGCCATCGCGGTGGTCCAGCGCGGCCGCGCGCGCGAAGGAGCCGTCGCCTTCGAGGCCATCGAGCGGCGGATCGTCGCCAAGGGCGAGGAGGCCTTGTCTCCCGCCTTCCTCGGCGCCGAGCCCGGCGCGCTGGTGCTCGACGTGCGCATCCAGGCGGCGCTGGCGAGGGCCAAGGCGGGGGAGGCGCAGGAATCGATGCGGCGGGTGCGGACGCTGTTCACCCAGCATCCGGAAGTGGAGGATGTGGGGCTCGCTCTGCTGCAGGCGTACGACCGCGCCGGCAAGGCGGCGGAAGCGGAGCAGCTGCTGGCGGAGGCGGCCCGCTCGCATGCGGATTCCGACGGCCTGCTCTACGCGCTGGCCAACGCGCAGGATCGGCTGGGAATGCACAGCGCCGCGCTCACCACCATGCGCAAGGTCCTGGCGGCCCAGCCGCAGCACACCGGAGCGCTGAATTACATTGGATATACTTTGGCGGAGCACGGCGAGACCGCCGATCTCCGCGAGGCGGAGACCCTGCTCTCGCGGGCGGTGGGACTGCGGCCGGACGACTCCGCCATCGCCGACTCCTACGGATACTGCTTGCTCAAGCTGGGCCGCCCCGGCGAGGCGCTGGTCGAGCTGCGCCGCGCGGACCGTCTCTCGCCGGGCGATCCGGTGATCCTCAGCCACCTGGGCGACGCGCTGATCGCCTCCGGGCACCGGGAGGAGGCGCGGTCCGTGTTCCGTCGCGCGCTGGCTCCGCGACGGGCCATTTCGAGGCGCTCGCACGCGCTGGCGGACGCCCAGGCGATGGTCGATCCGCGCGAGCGCGGCGACCGCGACGAGGCCAAGGCCCGGGCGGAGATCGCGCAAAAGCTCAAGTCGCTCTCGCCTTGACTGCGCCTCCATGCCATGGTCTTTCCGGGCGCAACCCAAGGAGGCGCCGCGGGTGGGAGACGACCGGATCGACGAGGGATTCTTCAGCGCTCGCGACGGCGTCCGTCTCTTCTGGCACAGCGAGCGCGCCGCCGCCCCCACTGGGCACGTCGCCGTCGTCCACGGCTATGCCGAGCACCTCGGGCGCCAGTCCGAGCTGACCCGCGCGCTCACCGGCGCGGGGTACAGCGTGCACCTCCTCGACTGCCGCGGCCACGGCCAGAGCGGCGGAAAGCGCGCGCACGTCGACCGATTCGAGGAGTACCTCTCGGACCTGGAGATCTTCCTCGGCCGGGTGAAGGAGCAGGCGCAGGCCTCTCCGGTGTTCCTCCTCGGCCACAGCCACGGCTCGCTGATCGCGGCGCGATACCTGCTCGACCATCCGGAGGCGGTGCGCGGGGTGGTGCTCTCCTCGCCGTACTTCCGGCGCAAGCTCCACGTCCCGCTGCTGAAGGTGCTCGCCGGCAAGCTGGTGGGACGGGTGCTGCCCAGCCTCCCCATGAAGAACGAGCTGAAGCCGGAGCAGCTCACCCGCGACGTCCGCATCCAGAACGCCACCCGCACCGATCCCCTCTATCAGCAGATCGCCACTCCGCGCTGGTTCAACGAGAGCAACGCCGCGCAGGAGACGGTGCTGCGCCGGGCGACGGAGTTCGTCACGCCGTTCTTGCTCCTCTTCGGGGCGGCCGATCCCATCGCCGATCCTTCCGGCGGACGCGACTTCTTCGAGCACGCCACCTCCAAGGACAAGCAGTACAAGCAGTACGACGGCCTCTTGCACGAGCTCTTCCACGAGCCGGAGCGCGACGTGGTCTTCCGGGACGTGGTGGGCTGGCTGGACGACCGGGCGCGAGGCGCCGCGGCGAGGGCGGCGGGCACGAGATGAGCGAACGCAACCGTCTCCTCGAGCTGCTCACCGAGCTGGCTTACGAGAAGCGCAAGGTCACTCTTTCCTCGGGGAAGGAGAGCGACTTCTACATCGATACCAAGCAGGCCTCGCTCACCGCGGAAGGGCATTACCTGGTGGGGCGCCTGGTATTGGCGGAGATCCGCGCCCACTTTGCCGGCGCCCAGGCCGTGGGCGGGATGACGATGGGCGCCGACCCCATCGCCAGCGCGGTGTCGCTGACCAGCTGGCTGCAGGCGAGCCCGCTCCCGGCGTTCTACGTGCGCAAGGAGCCGAAGGGACACGGGACCAACCAATGGCTGGAGGGGAAGAAGGGATTGCCGGTGCCCGCGCAGGTGGTGGTGGTGGAGGACGTGGTGACCACCGGAGCGTCGACGCTGAAGGCCATCGAGCGCTGCCGGGTGGAGGGGCTGCACGTGCTCGGAGTGGTGGCGCTGGTCGATCGGGAGGAGGGCGGCCGCGAAGCCGTGGAGGAGGCCGGGGTCGAGCTCCGCTCCCTCTTCCGGAGGAGCGACTTTCCGTGAGGCGGGCGCTGGCGGTCGTGGTCCTGGCGCTGGCGGCGGCGTGCCGCACGCTTCCCTTTCCCGATCCGGAGCTGGAAGGCGACTACGGGAAAGCGCTGAAGCAGTGGACGCGGAAGGTGGCGCTGTACAGCGGGCTGGAGACGCGGGCGTTCGTCCGGGTGGTCTATCTCTCGCCGGACTTCGTCAATGCCCAGGCGCTGGAGATCTCGCGCATGCGCGCGGAGCAGCCCGAGCAGGCCGCGCAGACGCTGGCGCGGTTGCGCGAGCAGTACCGGCAGCCGAGCTTCTTCGCCATCGTCTACGTGCCGGACAGGAACGCCAACGACTGGAACGCCCCCGATTCCGTCTGGCGCCTGGCCCTGAACATGGGGACCGGCGAACGCGCGCCCGACCGCATCCAGCGCTTCGACGTGCCCTTCAGCACCGAGCAGCGCGCCCTCTATCCCTACATCGACGAGTATTCGGTCGCGTACCTGCTGCGCTTCCCCGATCCCTCCGCGCCGGCCCCCGGATCCGCGGCGCGCCTCGCCTCGCAAACGTTCGCTCCCACCGAGGCGCAGCTCATCGCCGCCGGCGCTCCGGGCCAGATGAAATTCCATTGGAGGCTGGACGGCGGCCCCGAACCGCCCTCAGTGGCTGAACCGGGCCCGACGCAGCAACCGGCCACCACTCCGAAGCAGCCTTGAGTCGGAGATCCGGGACACCATACGGAACTCAGTCCGCGGTCAGTCGCGGCGCGCCAGAGTCTGCACCGCGCAGTGCAGCCCCTTCACCACTTCCGCCATGCGGACGTATTCACCTCGGCCACGCTCCCGGATTGGGCTTTCCCCGCACCAGGACCGTGTCGCGCGGCGCGACCTGGCTGGGCCAGGAGAGCGTGTAATGGAGGCCGCGGCTCTCCTTGCGCTCCTGGGCGCAGGCGACGATCAGGCGGGCGACTTCCGCCAGGTTGCGCAGCTCGAGCAGATCGCGGTCGACCAGGTACCCCCAGTAATACTCCTGGATCTCACCCACCAGGTTGTCCAGCCTGCGCTGCGCGCGAGCGAGGCGCTTGTCGGTGCGGACGATGCCGACGTAGTTCCACATCAGCTGGCGGATCTCGTCCCAGTTCTGCTTCACGATCACGCCTTCGTCCGAGGGCACGGCCCGGCCCGGATCCCAGTCGGGAACCGAAGGAGGCCGCGGCGACCCGGCGGCGATGCCGCGGGCGGTCTCCGCCACGCGATGCCCGAACACCAGCCCTTCGAGCAGTGAGTTGGAGGCGAGCCGGTTCGCGCCGTGCAGCCCGGTGCAGGCGACCTCGCCCGCCGCGAGCAATCCGGGGAGGGTGGTGCGTCCCTGCAGATCGGTGCAGACGCCGCCGCAGACGTAGTGCGCCGCCGGTACCACGGGAATGGGCGAGACCGCCATGTCGATCCCGAACGCCAGGCAGGTCGTATAGATGTGCGGGAAGTGCTCCACCAGGAACGCTTTCCCCAGGTGGGTCATGTCGAGGAAGACGCAGTCGTCGCCGCGCCGCTTCAGCTCGCTGTCGATGCTGCGGGCCACCACGTCGCGCGGAGCCAGCTCCTTGCGCGGGTCGTAGCGCTCCATGAACGGATCGCCGGCCTTGTTGCGCAGGATTCCGCCTTCTCCGCGCAGCGCCTCGCTGATGAGGAAGCTCTTCGCTTGCGGGTGGTACAGGCAGGTGGGGTGGAACTGGATGAACTCGAGATTCGCCACCGCCGCGCCGGCGCGATGGGCCATGGCCAGTCCGTCGCCCGTCGCGACGTCGGGGTTCGAGGTGTAGAGGTAGACCTTGCCGGCGCCTCCGGTGGAGAGCAGCACGACCTTCGCCAGGAAGCTGTGCACCAAGGACGTCCGCGTCTCCAGCGCGTAGACGCCGAGCACCCGCTCCGCGGAAGCCCCCGAGCGCGAGGCGAGGATCAGATCGATGGCGTGGTGGTCGTCGAAGAACTCGACCCCGGCGCGGGCCGCCGCGTTCAGCAGCGTGCGTTCCACCTCCATGCCCGTCATGTCGGCGGCGTGGACCACCCGGCGCTGGGAATGACCGCCCTCGCGCGTCAGGTGGTACCCGAACTGCGTCGTGTCCCGGGTGAACTCCGCTCCGAGGTCGATGAGCTCGCGCACGCGCGCCGGGCCCTCGGTGACGGTGACCCGCACCGCCTCTTCCCGGCACAGTCCCGCTCCGGCGGAGATCGTGTCCTGCATGTGCTGCTCGAAGCTGTCCTGCGGCCCGAATACCGCGGCGATGCCGCCCTGGGCGTAGGCGGTATTCGTCTCGGACCGGCCGCGCTTGGCGAGCAGCGCGACGGACCCATGCCTGGCCGCCCGCAGCGCGAAAGAAAGTCCAGCAATTCCGGACCCGAGCACGAGGTAGTCGAACTGATGCCGCATGTCGGATAAATAGCAGAAAGCAGGCGCGTGAAGATTTGCCCACCGGGTTGTCGAGGGGTTATCGTTCCACTCTGAATATGGTCCGTTTTCTCCTCGCGACGGCGCTGCTTGCGCTTCCGGTTGCTGCCCGGTCGCCCCTGCACACCTGGACCGACAAGGACGGCGTGCTGCACGTGGAGGATACCCCACCGCCCTCGCGCACCGCGCGCGCCTCTCCGCGCAAGGCCGGCCCGCCGGCCCGGGTGCAAGTTCCGCCGGCGAAGCCCGGTGAGCGGTGGTGGGAGAAGAGGTCGGACGCGCCGCCCGACGAGATCGATCGCGCGGCCGCCTACTACAACATTCCCGCCGAGCTGGTTCGCGCGGTCATCTGGGCCGAGAGCGCGGGCGACGGCGCGGCCATCTCCAGCGCGGGCGCCATCGGCCTGATGCAGCTGATGCCGCGGACGGCCGGCGAGATGTACGTCGAGGATCCGGTCGATCCCGCCCAGAACATCATGGGCGGCACGCGCTACCTGCGCTGGCTCGCGAACCAGTTCAACGGCGACATGCTGCTCACGCTCGCGGCGTACAACGCGGGCCCCGACGCGGTCCGCAAGTACGGCGGCATTCCTCCCTTCGACGAGACGCGCCTGTACGTGAAGCGCGTCGTCGGCTACTACCAACAGCTTCGCGCGGAGCGGAAGCTGGCCCGGCGGAAGGTCGTCGCCGAGGCGGCGAAGTGATCGATTCGCGGGGCGGGGGAAGCGAGCGCCCCATCTTCGACGAGGACGATTCCGACCTCGCCGACAACCAGGAATTCGATCGCGCCCTGTCCACGGGAACCGAGCTGCTCTCGCAGGGAAATGCTTCCGACGCGCGCCTCGCCCTGGAAAAGGCGCTGCGCTACAAGCCGCGCAACCAGCGGGCGCGCAACCTGCTCGGCCTCTCGCTGTTCAAATTGGGGGAGCTGCCGCGGGCCGAGGAGATCTACCGGTCGCTGATCGAGGACCACCCCGCCGATCCGACGCTGCGCGTGAACCTGGGCCTGGTCTTCCTCAAGCTGAATGCCTCGCCGGACGCGGTGCGCTGCTTCGAGACCGCTCTCGATCTCGCTCCCAATCACCAGAAGGCGCAGAACTATCTCGGGCTGGCGCTGGCGCAGAAGGGCGAGCTGGCCCGGGCGCGGGAGTGGTTCCTCAAGGCCGGCAACGACGCGATGGCCGAGCGGATGGCGCAAGCGCTGCAGCAGAGCCCGATCCGCGCCGTGGCGGACGGCGCGGCGGAGGCGCTGGCCGCGGAGCAGCCGTTCAAGCCGGCGACGGAAGAGAAGGCGGGGTCGGCGCCCTCCATGCCGCCGGCGGCTCCGGCTGCTGCTGCCGCGCCTGCGGCTGCCGGTCCGGCTGTCTCGAAAAAGGGCGATACGCTGGAGACGGCGAAGCCGAAAGCGCTCGACGCGGCGCTCACCGGGCGCCACCGCGCCCAGTGGGTCGCCACCGATCCGGGGATGCCGGCTGCGCCGCCCATCTCTCCCAACGTCGCCCGGACCGCGAGTGGAGCGGTGGTGGGCAATGCGCCCGAGCCCTCGCTGCCGCCCACGTCGCCGTCTGAATTGCCGGAGCCCACGGTGGAGCCGCCTCCGCCCTCCATGTCGCAGTACACTTCCGCTCGCCGGCTGGACGTGCCGGATGGGAAGGGCGGCTTCGTCATCGGGCCCACGGAGATCCTGATCCACGTCCGCGGAGAGATGCTCACGCGGCTCGACGGCCTGGTCGCGTCCTGGGGCTCGCTGACGATGAAACCGGAGCTGAAGCGATTCCGGGGCAAGGCCACCGACAAGCCCTTCGGCGAAGGGTCGCGGAGGATGGTGCGCGCCAGCGGGGAAGGGCGGTACGTGATCTCGCGCGAAGGGCGGCAGTTCACCGCGCTCGAGCTCGACGACGAGCCCGCCTACTTCCGCGAGGAGGTCTTGTTCGCTTTCGAGGAGTCGATCCTGTTCGAGAACGGCCGGGTGCCCGCGAAGAGCGGGCAGGACCTGCACCTCGTCCACCTGCGCGGCCGCGGGAAGCTGCTGCTGGCCTCGCAGGGAACGCCCAGGGCAGTGGACGTGCACAAAGGCGAGCCGCTGCGGATTCCCATGGAGCAGCTGATCGGGTGGCATGGCCCGCTGATCCAGCCGCGCCTGGTGGCCATCGTCGAGGAAGCTCCCGAGCTCGGCGTCGCGCTCGAGCTGGCGGGCGAAGGGCGCGCCCTGGTCGACGTCCTTCCGGGTCGATGAGATGACGCGCCGCGAGCGCCTGCGCGACGAGCTCCTGAACGCGCCCAATCTGATGACGCTGGGGCGGATCGCGCTCATCCCCATCTTCTTGTACCTGCTCGCGTACGAGAACCGGCGGAACAGCTTCCTGGCCGCGTTGGTCTACGCGGTGTGCGCGCTGACGGATTGGGTGGACGGCTGGCTGGCGCGCGTCTCGAACAAGGTGACGCGGCTGGGGAAGTTCCTCGATCCGCTGGCGGACAAGGTGATCGTGCTCTCCGCGCTGGTGATGCTGGTCCGCCTGGGGCGCGTGCCGGTGTGGGTGGTGGTGCTGATCGCCGCGCGCGAGTTCCTCATCTCCGGCGTGCGGACCATCGCCGCGACGGAAGGCCTGGAGATCTCCGCCTCGCAGGGAGGCAAGTGGAAGACCTCGCTGCAGCTGTGCGGGATCATCTGCCTGATGCTCCACTACCACTACGCGATCGATTACGGATTCGGCACGCTGGTGACGGACTTTCATGCGGTCGGCAGCGTGCTCCTGTACCTCTCGCTGGTCCCGCTGATCGCCTCCGCGGTGGACTATGTGCGCGCGTTCTACACTCTTGACACAGGGGAACAGCGAGGCTAAGCCTCGACCGCTTCGCGGAACTAGCTCAGCTGGTAGAGCGTCGCCTTGCCAAGGCGAAGGTCGCCGGTTCGAACCCGGTGTTCCGCTCCAATGACAAGGGCCCGGGTGTTGCGGACTTAGCGTCGGCCCCGGGCCCTTCATTTTTCGCGATCCGGACCGGCTGGCGACGCAGGTCGGGAGCGCTGGACGGACTGCGCGCGGTAGATTCGGTGAGCGAGTCCGAGGCGCGGTCGGCCGCGGGATAGCTCCGCAACAGTAGCGCCACAGTGGCGTTGCGGCGCATTCGCATCAGCCTTGCGCCGGAATCGCCGTCTGCGACGGACGTCGGTGGCGTACCTCGTGCAACCCCCTGCTGGGCGCGTTCGATTCACCGATCGAACCCAAGGGGGAACCATGCAACGTCAATGGATTGCCAATGCGTTCGCGTTGGTGTTGGTCGCGCTCGCGGGGAGCGCGCAAGCACGCAAGCATCCCGCCGAGGACGCGAAAGAGAAAGGGAGCACTCCGCTCCAGCGGAGCCTCAAGGACAAGCTCGAGGAGCGCTCGAAGGGAGGGCAGGCCGGACCGGCATCGGTCGATTACGAATTCGAAGTCGCCGAGGACGGACCGAAGCACTCCAAGGTGATCGGCCGGACCACCTTGCATTTCGACGGTCCGAGCCAGGCCGGGCACGGGCAGCAGTGGCCGCGGCTCGTGGTCAAGAAGAAGCACGACCAGCCGGGGAACCCGCGAGAAGGAGATTTCACCGACGAGTACCGCGCCTACGCAGAGGAGAAGTTGCCCGGAGTCTGGGACCAGGTCGAGTTCGGATCGGAGCCCAGGGATTACACATTCGAGGAGACCATCGACGTCGCCGAGCCGGGCGTGGCCCCGGCGCCTTCGGCCCTCCGCGCTCTCCTCTCGCCGCAGCCGCTGAGCATGGCGAGCGCGGGGAGCAACCTCTTGATGGGCTTCACGTACGAGGGACCACATATCGATTACTCCATCAAGGACAGCGCAAAGGTCTGCATCAAGTTCCTGGGGTGCGCGACCATCTACTCGTTCAGGGCCGGGTTCACGCTGGATTGGGCGGCGGGCCTCAGGCTTCCGGCGAGCGCGGAGCTGGTCGGGCCGATCGGACTGGTCTCGGGGTCCTCTTCTCCGTTCACGTCGACTCTCACCGTCCAAGGAATTGGAGAGAACGGCGAGCAGGGCTGGTCGGCGGGACAGTATTCGAACGTGGGAGTCTCCCCGGAGAGCGGAAACGAGTTCGTCCTGCGGATGGACTTCTTCATCGGTCTGGAAGGCGAGGTGCTCGGTGCCGACCTGTGCCCGGACTGCAACATCTCGATGAGCGAGGACGAATCGAAGAGCTTTGACACTCCGCTCGGCGACAGCCCGTCGTTCCCCATCCCGGGCGTCACGGTTCCCCTCGCGGACTGGGACCTCGATCTGGCGTCCTTCAGCATCGGCCTCGAATTCGTCCCCGACTTGAGAGGGAGAGGGATCTCCGCCGCATGGCAGAGCTTCTCCGGCGGCGATGCCACGAAGCAGGGTCAGGTGTTCCACTCCGCGGCGGCGCCGGTCTCGTTCCCGGTGGACGCTTGCATGAAGCCGCGCGCTCCGAACGGCGAATACGACCCGCACCAGGGCTTGGTCCGCTTGAGTGACTATCGATACGAGTTCGATGGCTTCAGCATCGGGCTGAACGCATTCCTCGACTTCCACCTGTTCGGATTCGGCGTGTGGCACCCCTCGGTCGACCTGGGAAGCATCGACCTGACGGACATCAGCGGAGTGGGCTCGTCGTCGCTGGGGAGGCACCAGCAATGCGACGCCTTCTTCAACTGCAGCGAGGCGGGCCCGGGCAACCTGCTCGAGATTCCCTCGCTGATCGTCGACAGCGCTCCGCCGACCACGCAGAACGCCGTGTCGGGGCTGCTGGGCAACAACGGCTGGTACCGGTCGGATGCCCAGGTCAGCCTGCAAGCGTCGGACAACCCGCCGGCCTGCGGAATCGGTGTGCAGTCGACGCGATACTCGACCGACGGCGTGTCCCTCAACTCGTATGGCGGACCGTTCATGGTGACCAGCGAAGGCGTGACCAACGTCTCGTACCAGTCCGATGACTACGACGGGAATGCCGAGCCGTCCCGCCTGCTGGCCCTCAGCATCGACAAGACGCCGCCGGTGTTGTCGGGCGCGCCGACCACCCCATCCAACGCGAACGGCTGGTACAGGTCGGACGTGGTCGTCCACTTCACCGCCTTCGACGCCGTCTCCGGCGTGGATACGGTGACCGGCGACCAGATCCTCTCGGCCGAAGGGATGGGTCAGAGCATCCAGGGGAACGCGACCGACAAAGCGGGCAACTCCAGCTCCACCGTGGTGGACGGGATCAACATCGACAAGACGGCGCCCTCGGTGTCCATCTCGAGCCCGGCATCGGGCGTCTACCCCAACACGAGCAGCATCAATGTCGTCTGGGCGGCGTCCGACGCGCTGTCGGGGATCGCGTCCGTCACCGCCACGCTCGACGGGAGCGCGGTGGCGAACGGTCAGGCGATCGACCTGGTGCTCTTCCCCGCCGGCAATCACGAGGTCCAGCTCTCCGCCGTCGACCGCGCGGACAACGCGGCCGGCGCGGCGGTCTCGTTCTTCGTGAACATCGACATCGACGGCCTGATCGCCGCGAAGGAACGCGTCTGCCAGCTCGGCTGGATCGATCCTTCAGGCATCTGCAACGCTCTCGACGCCATGCTCGCCAACGCCAAGAAAGCGATCCAAGCCGGCCGTCCGGACAATGCTCGGACGCACCTCGACTCGTTCATGAAGCTCCTGGACGCGCAGGTCGACAAGGCCATCCAGCGCCGGGCCTATGACATCCTCAAAGGCGACGCGCTGTACGTGTCCGCACACCTGTGAGCGGCCGATGCAGGCCGGGTCTTCAGCCCTGACCCGGCCAACGCAGCCTGAGGCGCCCGGCATATTGCTCGGGCGCCTCGGTGTGCGCTTCGTCCCCGACGAGCTTCGGCGTGAACCACGTATCGGCCTCCACGTCCGCGTTTAGCGCGGCGGAGGCTTGCGCGCCTTCGCTTTTGCCTGTCCCATTCGAACGTCTGCGCTAGCGCGCAGGCAAGCGGGGGAGGCGCGCATGATGGGCATGATCGCGGCGGCGCTGATCTACTTCTTGGCGCTGGACTCGACTGGCAAGCCGATCGGGAAGCCGCAGCCGCACACACGCTGCTGGCGGATCGCGGGCTGTCGGTCCTGGGTACGGGGCAAGGCGATCTGCGCCAAGCAACGGTCGGATGCGGCTGCGTGGCTGCGCGCGCGACGGGAGCTGCGCCGCTGCAAGCTGGGGAGCCAGGCGAAGTGATCAGCTGGTCCCGGCGCTTTCAGCGACGCGCGACAGCACGCAGGAACGCCGTCCAGAGCGCGGCCTCGCGAGGCCCCAGGCGGGCGCGGTCGAGGGCGCGAAACAGCCTGCGGCGCGCACCCGGTTTCCCCAGAGCCGCGGTGGCCTCCGCGAGCGCGCGATCTACCGCGGCCAGAGCAGCCGGATCGGCGTCCGGACGCGGCGACGGGTCGCGCTGCTCGCCGCCAAGCGCCGCGATCCGCAGCTGGTAGGCGAAGATCGCCACCGTTAGTCGAGAACCGTCGAGTAGTGCCGCTGCATCGCGTCGGTCGCGTGCCCCGACACTGCCCGCGTCACGACGTCCTTCACTTCTGTCGCTCGAGCCAGATCCTGGAACGTTCGCCTCATCGCCCGCGGCGTGAATCCTCTTCTTCAGCCCCAGCGCCGTCACGACTTCATCAAACGGCCTGTCGAGGCACGAGCACGCGCGAAAATCGCCCGTCTCTGACGGAAATAGGAGGTCGCTGTCCTTCATCATTCCATCCGGTAGACCGAAGCTTCGGACATTGAGTATTCCAGGCGCCATCCAGAGGACGACTGAGGTGGACCCCAGCGTTCGGAGCGCGCGCGCGTTCGGTCCAAAGCCGGTCCAACCGAACCCGCCCTCGCGCTAGGAGCTGTCCGACAGCCCCTAGGCTAGACGGAGGACGCGTCAGCCGTCATGCCGAGCTTCTTGAGCAGCGCAATCAGCGTCTCCCGCTCGGCGCGCGTCAAGCCGTCGGCGGCGTCGTCGAGGTCGGCCTTGTGCTTGTCGAAGATGCGCGTGATGAGCGCGCGGCCGCTGCGCGTCAGGGCCACCTTCTTGGCGCGCCGATCACCGGCGTCGGCGGAGCGCTCGACGAGGCCGCGCGCTTCGAGCCGGTCGATGGCGGAGGTGATGCTGCCGCTCGTGAGCTGGATGCGCCGGCCGATCTCGTTGACCAGCATCGGCCCTTTGTGCAGCAGCGCCTCGAGGATGCCAAAGTCCGAGAGGCCGATGTCGTGCGCGGCGATGCTGCGCTGCGCGTACCGCCCCATCGATCGGTGCGCTTTCATCAGCACCAGCCACAGATGCGTCCCGGAGCTATCGGCCATCGTCACCTCGTCGCGGCGAGCGCGCGATCAGCCGGCGAGCAGCTTCTTCCAGTCCTGCGCGCGCGCCCACGCCTCGAACGAGAGCCACGGCACCTCGGGGAAGTCGCGGCGCAGCGCCGCGCGATCGGCGGAGTAGCCTGTCGTCTCGAACCACTCGTACATTTTGACACTGTCCTCGCCCATCGCGCCGCGAATCATCGCCATCGGCACCTGGAAGTAGGAGAGTGGACGGCCCGTCACCTTCGACAGGATGGCGACCACCTCCTCGCCGCTGAGCTCGTCGCCGGCGAGGTCAAAGCGCTTGCCGGCGTAGCGCGCGCGGCTCTCCAGCGCCGCGACCGCGGCGCCGGCAATGTCGCTGACGGCCACCTGCATCAGGCGGCGCGTCGGCGCCAGCGGCGATCCGTAGGCGCCCTGGCGCAGCTGCGCGAGGCCGAAGAACGCGTTCTCCATGAAGTAGACCGGGGCGACGATCGCGGCTTCGATGCCGCGCGCGCGGATGTGCTCCTCGACGGCAAACTTGCTGTCGAAGTGCGGGACGCCGGTGTGGCGGTCGGCGTTGGCGACGGACGTGTAGACGAGGTAGGCGCCGGCGGCCGCCGCGGCGTCGGCGGCGAGGATGCTCTGGCGCGTCTCGGCCTCGGGGCCGCGCTCGTAAGGCGTGGCGACGGAGAACATCGCCTCCATGTCGGCGAGCGCGCGGTCGACCGAGGCGCGGTCCTCCAGGTTGCCTTGCGCGAGCTCGACGCCGAGGGCGGCGAGCGCCTGCGCGGCGGGCGAGGCGACGTTGCGCGTGAGGGCGCGAACGCGATGCCCCTTTTTGACGAGCTGCCGGGCGACCGCTCCTCCCTGGGCTCCGGTTGCGCCGGTCACGAGTATGTCGAGTGGCTTGGTCATGAGGTCCTCCTGGCAGTATCTTTGCATCAAGATGCTTGACGTCAAGTAATACGAATGCTATCAGACGTGCTCGTCGAGGCGATACACCGGTCTGACGGCTCGCGTTCGACGCACCTTCGCACACGGAGGAACGACATGAAGACCATGCAGATCGATCGGTTCGGCGGCCCCGAGGTCCTCCACGCGGCGGAGGCGCCCGAGCCACACGCCGGCCGCGGCCAGGTGCGCGTGCGCGTGCGCGCGATCGGCGTGAACCCGTTCGACGCCTCGGTGCGCTCGGGCGCCATGGAGGCGGTGTTTCGCACGCCGCTGCCGGCGCTGCTCGGCATCGAGCTCGCCGGAGTCGTCGACGAGGTCGGCGCCGGCGTGACCGAGCTGGCCGCGGGCGACGAGATCTTCGGCTTGTCCGACGGCGGTGCCTACGCCGAGCTGGCGGTCGCCTCGGTCGTGGCCAAGAAGCCCAAGGGGCTCTCGTGGGAGCTGGCCGCCTCGCTGGCGGTCGCCGGCGAGACCGCCACCCGCGTGCTCGACGCGCTGGCGGTGCAGCGCGGCGAGACGCTGCTGGTCCACGGCGGCGCGGGCGTCGTCGGCAGCGTCGCCGTGCAATTGGCGCGCTTGCGCGGCGCCCAGGTGATCGCCACCGGCAGCGTGGCCAACCAGGCGCTCTTGGCCTCGCTCGGCGCCACGCCGGTGGTGTACGGCGACGGCCTGGTGGCGCGGGTGCGCGCGCTCGGCACGCCCGTCGACGCCGTCTTCGACGCCGCGGGCAAGGGCGCGCTGCCTGACTCGATCGAGCTGCGCGGCGGCAAGACGCGCATCGTCACCATCGCCGATCCGGCCGCGCACCAGCTGGGGATCCCGTTTTCGGCGGGCACCGCCGAGAAGCGCAACGTCGCGGTCCTGCGGACCATGGCCGAGCTGGCGACGAGCGGCAAGGTGAGGGTGGCCGTCGCCGAGGTGTTGCCGCTGGCGGAGGCGGCGCGGGCGCATGCGCTCATCGAGAAGAGCCACGCGCCCGGCAAGATCGTGCTCACCGTCTAAACTGAAGTTCCCGCCACCACTGGGGGATAGGCGCGCCGCCCTTCGCGCCGAACACAGCGCCCTGGAGCCGCACCGGGCGTCGACGGCGTCGGGTTCCGCTCGACCAGAGCGGCGAATGCGGCCCCACTGCCCTGCGAATCGGACGGTGCAAGCGATACAGGATCCGCAGAGTATCCGAAGATCCTGTACGGATCGCGTCGTCCGCGGCGGGTTTGCAGCGATCGCCTATTTCACCGTGGCGGTGAAGACTTCTTCCATCAGACCGCGGGGGCACGACGGCGACTGCTGCTCCTGGTTGCGCCGGCTGTCGGTCCAGATGGCGTGCACCGTGCCGCCGAACGCCGCCACGCCCTCGTAGTCGCCCTGCTGGTTGCCGTAGTTGATGCTGGGACAGGGGAAGAGGCCGTTGCAGTCGTGCTCGTTGGAGCTTGCGTCGGTGACCCGCGCGCTGGCCGCGAACGAGAGGCCGTCACCGCGGGAGAGGTAGACGTCGGTCATGAAGCGCGCGCCGGTGGTGTCGTTGCGCGTGTCGTAGAAGGAGACGTTGACCTGTCCGGTGACGGGATCGGTGGCGAGCCAGTGGTTGAAGCGGTCGACGTTTCCCAGGCGCTCGGCCACGGGGGAGGGCGACGTCCAGGTGGCGCCCAGGTCATCGGAAACGCTGGCGACGATGTCGGTGTTGCCGGCGGCGTTCAGGTCCATCCAGGAGCAGGTGATCCGGCCGCGGTTCGGGCCGTTCGACCGGTCGGCGTCGCAGGCCGGATACACCAGCGCGCGCCGGAACGATTCGGCGGGGATGCCGACGTCGAAGAGGGCGGTCTTGGGGGCGATGACCCGCGGAGCACCCCAGGTGGCGCCGCCGTCGAACGAGGAGTTGAAGACGATCGCGTTGGCGCCGAAGTCGTTCCAGGCCGCGTAGACCTCGCCCGAGGGGCCGGTGCTGACGGTCACGCCGATCGATCGTCCAGGCCCGAAGGGGTCGTCGATGCGGGTGGTGGCGAACGTCTTGCCGTGGTCGCTGGAACGCGCCAGCCGCACACCGCCGCCCGTGGCGGAGCCACCGCTGGCCGCGTCCCACCCGATGTAGACGTTGTCGCGGAAGGGGCTGGAGGCGCTCTTGTCGGCGGCGATCATCGGCTTATCGTTGAAGTGGTTGGTGCCTCCGCTGAACTCGAAGAACGTGACCTGGGGATACGTCCTGCCGCCATCCGTCGAGCGCGCCACGGCCATCTCCGTGCCGTTGATGCCGTTGCCGGCGCCGAAGAAGACGACGATGTACCCGTAGAAGACGCTGCCGGAGCTGTCGAACGCGAGCGTCGGGTCGGACCCGAATCGGATGCCGTTGGTGCCGATGGCGTCCGGCAGCGGCAGGTCGACGCCGCCCCAGGTCTTGCCGTTGTCGCTGGAGAAATAACCGCGCATCGGGTCGCGGAAGATCTCGTTCGAGCCGGCCGCGAGCTGCTTGGGACTGCGCGGGTTGATGGCGATGAACGTCTCGCTCTGGGGACCGCACTCGTTGGAGACGTCGACGTTGGTGCTGGTCGACGCGCTGGCCTGGAAGGTCACCAGCGGATCCGGCGCGTTGTTGAGCAGGAACTGGTACTTGTCCCACCAGGTCGGATCCTTCGCGACCGGCGCCGCGAGCGCGGCTCCAGAAAGGCCCAGGGCGAGCAGCAGCGGAAGCTTCGGCATGTTGGATTCCCCCGTGGGTCGACTTCTTACCCCTTCCGGTAGCTGGCGCGATAGATGGCGCCCTCCTGCTCGTCCGAAACGAGCAAGGCGCCGTCCGGCATCTGTAGGACGTAAGTCGGCCGCCCCCAGAAGTGTTCGCCTGCGCGTCCATGAAGCCGGTCATGAACGGCGTCAGCCTGGCGTTCTTGCCGTCCGCGTCGGCTTTCACAGTCACGACGTCGAAGCCGTGGAGGCCGTGGGCCCACAGCTCCGCCCTGAACGGCCCAGGTCGAGGCAGGACCCAGACCGCGACTCAGGGCGGTGATCAAGGGTCCGAAAGGTACGCTGGAGCTCTAGAAGCTCGACATCCGCTTCGCCGATCCGCACGCATCTCCCGCGCCAGGCGGCGCTGTCTGAGAGGAGGGCGAGGCCGGGGTGGTGACGCGCGGACAAGGCGGCCTCGGTGCCGTGAACCTTCAGACTCGAACTTGTTACCGTACCGTCTCAGGAGAGCGCATGCGACCTGTGACCCGGTCCACTCACCCTGTCGCTTTCTTTCCCCGCGACGTGTCCCGTTAGAGTCGCTCCAGGCCAAAGGAAGGGGATGACCGTGAGGAGACTCTGTGCGATCGCATTCGCTGCCGCGGCGACTGCCTGCGGAGGCTCGGATCTGTCGATGAACTGCAGCATGAACCTCGTGGTGAACAACGGACCGCCGCAGACGGTCCAGTGCTTCGCGGCGGGCGCCATGGCCCCCAGCACCGGAAACGCCGTCAGCATCGCCATGACCGGAACGCTGCCGGGCATCACCGCGGCGCAGTTTGCGATGACGTTGCCCGCGCCACCCACGACGCAGACGTACGGCGCCGCCCAGGTCACCGATGCAGCTGGACAGATCCAGCTGACGGGCAGCAGCGGCTACTACGCCCAGAGCAAGACGCCCGCGATCGGAAGCTTCTCGGTCGTCCTGACGAGCGTCAATGCCGTGAGCTCCAACGGACAGACCGCATACTTGATCCACGGCACCGCCACCGTGACGCTGCAGGGGCAGTCGGCTCCCGGGACTGCCACCATGACCGCCACGTTCTGACAGCTCTCACCCGCCGATGAGCACGGTCGCCGCGCCCGTCGTGTCCGCTCGATGCCGGGCCTCTTCGTTCATTCCACTGCGGTTGCGCTGCCTCGGAAGGACCTCGACGTTCAGGGCAGGGGCACGACGGCGATTCCGAGGCTTTTACGGGCCCAGGCGACTGACGTCATTTCTGGGCTGATTCAATCTCGTCCTTCGTCGCGCAGAGTTTCAAGATCGTTGCGAGCCTGCGCGGAGCAACCTGCCGCAGCGGCTCGACGACATCCGCCATGGCGCGTGCGATCGACATGGTCCCGGCTCTCCGGACCAGTTGCGGGTGGGCTTCTTCGAAGCACCGGTAGGGAAACCCTTCGCGGCTCAGATATGGAATCCCGCGCTCCGGCACCGAGGACTGCCCACGATCCACCAGCATGTCCCTCATCAATTCTGCCAGCGCGTCATCGGCGCGGTCCGGCCGGCGCGCGCCGGTGACCCCGAGAAGACGGCGCACCTCGCCCACGTTGACGCCTTTTCCCTTGCGAATGAGCTCGAGCGCCCGCGTCGCGTCCGCCGACAAGCGGCCGCGAAAGCGCACGCGAAGCGCATACAGGGCTGGAACCAGTTCCCGCCAGACGAGGACGAGACGGCCGGCGATGACGTTCGTCTCCACGACGTCCGCGCGGGCGAGCAGCGCGTTCGTCAGCTCGATGGCCCGCCGCTTGTCGATCGCCCCCGAGTAGATGGAGGGGAGCGGCAGCGCCGCGCTCGAGCCATACCTCAGCGCGAGCTTCGCCGACCTCATGAAAGCGACCGCGTCGCGCTCCGTCTGGATGACTCGCATGGAGACTGCCGGGCCACCAGGAGCCGCGCCCTCCAGCGAAGCCGTGCGAGCTCGCCAGCGCCTCGACATGAGGCTCACGGCGTAGACGAGAGCTCGCGCGCCGGCACCTGCTTGTGCACCGGCCGCAGCGTCCGGAGGTACGCGATGAGCGCGTCGAGATCCGCGTCGGTCATCGCCGCGATGTGTGGAACGTAGCTCGACATCGGAAACGCCATCGGCTTTCCGTCCTCGAGCCGCAGGCCCTTGCGGAGCGCGTCCTTCACCCGGGCGTCGTCATGCTTCGCGATCCCAAACTCCGGATCGGGCGTCAGGTTCGTGGCCCACACCTTGCCGACGCCGCGGGTGGTGAACGGCTTGTCCGAGCCGCCCATGAACGCGTCGTCGTCCTCGCCTTTCGCTCCACGGCTGCCGAGCGCGTGGCACTCTTCGCAGTGGGCGAGATACATGACGTACTTTCCGTAGGCGACCCGGTCCTTTCGATCGGGCATCGGCACGTTCCTGGCCGGCGCGTGATGAACGAAGCCGAGCCGGATTCCCCACCTGGTCATGAAGGGGATGTCGCGATCGAACCACGGCCGGTCGGGCCGCGCCTTCGGCACGGTGCGCAGGTAGGCCACGACCGCGCGCACGTCGGAGTCGGACATGCGCTGGTAGCTTGGGAACGGCATCACCGGGAAGAGCAGCGTCCCTTTCTGGTCGACGCCGTCTCGGATGGCGCGCGAGATCTGATCATCGGACCACTTGCCCAGGCCCGTCTCCGCGTCGGAAGTCAGGTTTGGGACGTAGAGCTTGAAGTTGCCGACGTCCTCGAGCGTGTTGCCGCCGGCGAGGTAGCGCTGCGGCTCCTCGGGATCGGTGAGCAGGCCCCTGGCGCGGCCGGTGTGGCACGCTCCGCAGGCAGTGACCGCATCGACGAGGTACTTGCCGCGGGCGACTTCGTCGGGCGTGGCGGGAAACGGCTCGCTGCTGGTATCGCGAACGAAACTTCCCGTACAGCCGGCGATCAGCAACCCGACGAGCGCGGATTTCATTGGAGTCCTCCTGGCGCCCCATACTGTGGTGCAGGAGGGAATGCGTCCGGCGAACGGTTCCACTGTCTGATCGACGGCTGGACGCTCTCAGGGAGTCATCTGCCGCTCGTCGGCAGCCGGGGCGGCGGAGGATGCTGCCCCGGCTGAAGTGACCAGCGGAATCAGTTCTGCCCGCGAGATTCTTGCCGTGCATCGGCTGCGATGCGGTCGCAGTTCCCTGCCGGCGAGGTCGCGGCAACGGCGGCGAGGTTCCTGGGCTGCGACACGTCCGGGTTTCCGGCCTCGGCCGCCTCCCACACCGCGTTGACGTTTCCGGTGATCTCGACCGCGGGCTTGTTCCGGTAGTCCGGACTCTCCGGATTCCACACCTCGGCTGCATTGATCTCGTCGTTCGTCGGCGAGCGAGGAGCGACACCCTCATCCTCGATCACGGTGCTGTCCGGAATGTCTCGCCTCGTGATGGTCCATCCGGACGCAGGAAGAGCGCACATCACGCTTGAAGACTCGTACATGCTCCGCCCGCCGGAACCGGACGCTTCGGTCCCCGCCCAGGCGGAGCAGATGGAAACGGACGACAGGAACAGGAAGACAAACGCAGGCAGCTTCATCGGGAACTCCCCAGCGGCGAAATTGCCGTTCGCTGGCCTGGATTCCTCGAGAGGTGGCGCAATTCCCGCGGGAATAACATTGCCCGCTGCCGAGTCGTGTGCGCGCCGGCTTCAGGTCCCCCTGAACGCCCGGACCCTTCTCGCAGAACTGCTCGAGGACGACGTCGCGTGGTCCGGGCTCGCGGCGCTCGGTGGTCATGGGAGTGAGCGGCTTGCCGGCAGCGGGAGCGCCCCAGGCGCGGATCTTCTGCATTTCGGTGCCTCCTGCGTACATCTTGGTGATCGAACGAGACCGAGGATAGCAGGCGCGCGCCGCCAGGAAACCCGCGCGAACTGCATGCGCCATTCAGGAAAGCTTCACGATCGCGGCGATGGGATTCATTGCGGTTCCGCGCTGGGTCCCGCCTTTTGCGCGGCACGCAACTCGGCCCATCGAATCACTTGTCACCGGCTCCGCATTTCCGCAACATCTGCGCCATGGCAGAGCCATTGGCGGCCGTGGGGTCGTTCGAGAGTTTCCGCGCCTCCTCCCTGAAGGCGGGCGCCGACGAAGTGCTCGAGCGCCGCTGGGCGCCGGGGCAGATCGTCGAGACGCACACGCACCCCTTCGACGCTGACGCGCTGGTGACCGAGGGCGAGATGTGGTTGACCTACGGCGGCGAAACCCGACACCTTCGCGCAGGCGACACGTTCCACATTCCCAACGGCACGCCGCATTCCGAGAGATACGGTCCGCTGGGCGCAACGTACTGGGTCGCTCGTCGCAACGCGCGCTGACCGGCGCCGGGAACAGTTGAGCGGAAACCACGTGGAACCCATCTGGAAGAAGCATTGGCCCGCCACCGTCGACGAGAAGTCGATCCGTCTCCCCGAAGAGCTCCTGCCCGTCACGCTCGCGCGGCAGGCGAAGCGCGTCCCCGATCGACCCGCCATCCACTTCTACGGGCGCGCGGTCACTTTCGCCGAGCTGGATTCGGCGGTGGGCCGCTTCGCCGGCTTCTTGCAGAGCCGCGGCATTTCGCCGGGCGACCGCGTCGCGCTCTTCCTGGAGAATTCGCCCCAGTTCGCCATCGCGTACTACGGCACCCTGCGCGCAGGCGGCATCGCGGTCTGCCTGAACCCGATGCACAAGGCCTTCGAGCTGTCGCACGAGTTCGAGGACTCC
>Ga0070708_100000323_pt1 | contig 36020 bp, 29 predicted proteins | sample KBSK5503metaG_FD_65469 | JGI IMG/M metagenome (GOLD analysis project Ga0070708, IMG submission 65469) | Corn, switchgrass and miscanthus rhizosphere microbial communities from Kellogg Biological Station, Michigan, USA - KBS K5-50-3 metaG | ecosystem: Host-associated > Plants > Roots >... | reverse complement strand
GCGAAGCCCGACGGCTACACGCTGCTGCTCGCGTTGTCGTCGATCTCGATCCTGCCGGAAGCGGACAAGGTCATCGGCCGCGCGCCGCTCTATCAACTCGACCAGTTGAAGCCCATCGCGCGCTTCACCAATGACCCGACCGTGTTCGTCGTTCGCGCCGACGCACCGTGGAAGACGTGGGCCGAATTCGCAGCGGCTGCGCGCGCGAATCCGGGCAAATATACTTACGGCTCGTCCGGCAACTACGGCACGATGCACGTGCCGATGGAAATGCTGCTCGCCGCCGCGGGTCTCAAGATGACGCACGTTCCCTACACGGGTGCCGGGCCGGCGATCGTCGGGCTGTTGGGAGGAAGCATCGATGCGGTGGCCACAGGTCCCGCCACCATCGCCCAGCAAGTCAGTGCCGGCAAGCTGCGCGCGCTCGCACAGTGGGGCAACGCGCGCCTCGTCGCGCTGCCGGACGTTCCAAGCTTTCATGAACTCGGGACGAACGTCGACTACGCGCAGTGGTCGGGGTTGTTCGTTGCCGCCGGAACGCCGGAACCCATCGTCAATCGCCTTCGCGATGCGGCGCGCGCAGCGGCGAACGACGAGCGCGTCAAGCAGGTGATGTTGACCGCCGGCAGTCCGATCCAGTATCTCGACACGCCCGAGTTCCAGCGCTACGTCGACGCCGACGCGAACAAGATGGCCGACGTAGTGAAGCGCATCGGCAAGGTGGAATGACAAGCTACTCGAAGGTCTCGCCGGAGTCCTTGACCACCTTGGCCCACCGAGCCTTTTCGTCGCGGATGAAGGCGCCGAAGTCGGCAGGCGATCCGGGACGCGTTTCGGCGCCGGCGGTCGTCAATCGTTCCTGCATCTCCGGCGTGGCGAGAACCTTCGTGACGGTTTGATGCAATCGGTTGACGATATCCGGCGGGGTTCCTGCGGGCGCCACGATGCCCTGGAAGGACCCTGTCTCGAAGCCGGGTAGTCCGGACTCGGCCACCGTCGGAATATCGGGCGCGGCCGCGAAGCGCTTGGCGCTGGAGATCGCGAGCGCCCTCAACTTGCCGCCCTTGACCATGGGGTACGTCGCGAGCATGCCGTTGAAGAGCACGTCCGCCTGCCCACCTGCCACGTCGGCGATGGCCTGGGCGCCGCCTTTGTAGGGAATGTAGGTCCACTTGATGCCGGTGCGCATTGCGAAATCCACACCCGCAAGGTGATTGGCGCCGCCGATGCCGGAGACCGCGAAATTGAGCGCCCCGGGCTTCGATTTCGCGAACGCGATCAACTCCTTCACATCTTTGGCCGGCAATCCAGGATTGACGGCTAGAAGGTGGGGCGAGTACGCGACCATCACGACGGGCGCGAAATCCTTGACCGGATCGAACGGAAGCGTGGGAAAAATGCTCGGGCTGATTGCGAGCGAGCCGATGTCGGCGAGAAGCAGCGTATAGCCATCGGCCGGCGACTTGGCGACCAGGTCCGCGCCGACGTTTCCTGTCGACCCGGGCTTGTTCTCGACGATGACAGGTTGTCCCAGCGCCGCAGTGATTCCCGGGCCGAGCGCGCGCGCGAGAATATCGGACGTGCCTCCCGCCGGGTACGGAACGATGATCCGGATCGGCTTGGACGGATACGTCTGGGCCGCAGCGACGGAAGCACCGAGCAGGACGGCAGCCGTGACAAGCAACGCAAATCCGGCAATGCGCGAAAATGATTTCATTTCCCTTCCCCTGCGAGTTTGAGTTCCAGCGTATCGCAATCATCGCACTTCGCGGGAGCAATGTCTGGCGTCACGAAGGCGGTGGCGTATAATCCGGCTTTACGCGCATCGCCCGAACGGATGTCCGAAATCCTCTCGTTGGCCGGCCCGCCTGCGCTGTCGAAATTCCGGCTTGCCAAGCTGCTTCACGGCCTCACCGCCTCCCGTCCCACGCACCGCGTCGCCAGCATCACGGCGGCCTTCCGCCATTTCGTCGAGGTCTCGCGTCCACTCCGTTCCGCGGAGCGGAGCACCCTCGATCGCCTGCTGACGTATGGCCCGGAGATGCCGCCCGCGGCCGCCGAAGCGGCCGCTTCGTTTCTGGTGGTCCCCCGTCCCGGTACGCTCTCGCCGTGGTCGTCGAAGGCCACCGACATCGCGAAGAATTGCGGCCTCGCGGCGGTCAAGCGCATCGAACGCGGCGTGTTGTATGGGATCGTGACGACCGGTGGCGCGGCGCTCACAGCGGAGGATCGCGCGGCACTGCTTCCATTGTTGCACGACCGGATGATCGAGGCGGTCTTGACCGATGTCGCCGACGCCAATCAACTGTTCGCGCATTTTCCGCCGAAGCCGTTGACGACGATTGCGCTGCTGAAGTCGGGCCGCGCGGCGCTCGAGCGCGCCAATTCGGACATGGGCCTGGCGTTGGCGCCTGACGAAATCGACTACCTCGATGCCGGCTTCCGTGCGCTCGGCCGCGATCCGACCGACGTCGAGCTCATGATGTTCGCGCAAGCCAATTCGGAGCATTGCCGGCACAAGATTTTCAATGCGCAGTACATCGTCGATGGCGTGGCGCAGGACAAGAGCCTGTTCGGCTTGATCCGCGAAACGCACAGGGCGCATCCGCAAGGGACGGTCGTCGCGTACGCCGACAACTCGGCAGTGATGGAAGGCGCGACGGTCGCGCGCTTCTACCCTCGCGAGGACGGCCGCTATGCCGCACGGCGCGAATCGACGCACATCCTGATGAAGGTCGAAACGCACAACCACCCGACCGCGATCGCACCGTTTCCCGGTGCGGCCACCGGCTCCGGCGGCGAGATCCGCGACGAGGGCGCCACCGGCACCGGCGGCAAGCCGAAGGCCGGCCTCGTCGGTTATACGGTTTCGCACTTGCGCATCCCGGGACAATCGCAGCCGTGGGAGCTGGATTACGGCAAGCCCGACCGCATCGCGTCGGCGCTGTCCATCATGCTCGAGGGCCCGATCGGCGCGGCCGCGTTCAACAACGAATTCGGGCGGCCCAATCTCGCCGGCTATTTCCGCACGTTCGAGCAGAACGTCGCGGGCGAGGTGCGCGGCTATCACAAACCGATCATGATCGCCGGAGGCGTGGGCAACATCCGCGCCGAGCACACGCACAAGCACGCATTGCCGGAAGGTGCGCTGGTGATCCAGATCGGCGGGCCCGGATTGCTGATCGGTATGGGCGGCGGTGCAGCCTCGTCGATGGCGACAGGGGCAAATACGGCCGATCTCGACTTCGATTCGGTGCAGCGCGGCAACGCGGAAATCGAACGGCGCGCGCAGGAAGTCATCGACCGCTGCTGGCAACTGGGCGAGCGCAATCCGATCCTCTCGCTGCACGATGTCGGAGCGGGCGGCTTGTCGAACGCGCTTCCCGAGCTGGTGCACGGCGGTGGCGCGGGCGGATCGTTCGACCTGCGCGCCGTGCCCTCGGAAGAGCCGGGCATGTCGCCGCGCGAAATCTGGTGCAACGAAGCGCAGGAGCGCTACGTCCTCGCGATACGGCCGGAATCGCTGCCGGAGTTCGAGGCGCTGTGCGCGCGCGAGCGCTGCCCCTTTGCCGTCGTCGGCTCCACGAATGCCGAGGGCCGCCTGGTCGTCGCCGACCCGCATTTCCACAACGAGGCTGTCGACGTGCCGCTCGATCTCATCCTGGGCAAGCCGCCGAAGATGGTGCGCGACGCACAGCATGTCAGGCGCCAACTGCCGCCGCTCGACCTCGCAGGCGTCACGGTAAGAGATGCGGCGTATCGCGTGCTGCAATTTCCCGCGGTCGCCGACAAGACGTTCCTCGTGACCATCGGCGATCGCACCGTCGGCGGACTGTGCTCGCGCGATCCGATGGTCGGGCCGTGGCAAGTGCCGGTCGCCGATGTCGCCGTGACGCTGATGGATTTCGAAGGCTACGCCGGCGAGGCGATGGCGATGGGCGAGCGCACGCCGCTCGCGCTGATCGATGCCCCCGCTTCCGGGCGGATGGCGGTGAGTGAGGCGATCACCAATCTAGCCGCGGCCGGCATCCGCAATCTCGGCGACGTGAAACTTTCGGCGAACTGGATGGCGCCGGCAGGGCATCCGGGCGAAGACGCATTGCTGTACGACACGGTGCGCGCGGTGGCGATCGACACCTGCGCGACGATCGGATTGTCGATCCCGGTCGGCAAGGATTCGATGTCGATGCGCACGACGTGGACCGACAACGGCGTCGACAAGGCGGTGACGGCGCCCATATCGCTGATCGTCTCGGCGTTCGCACCCGTGGCCGACGCGCGCAGGACGCTGACACCGATGCTGCGATTCGACCGCGGCGACACGGAACTCGTGCTGATCGAACTGGCCGCGGGCAAGCGCCGATTGGGTGCGTCGGCACTCGCGCAGGTGTATGGGCAGCTCGGCAACGACGCGCCGGATCTCGACGATCCGCGGCGGCTCGCGGCGTTTTTCGCGCTCGTACAGCAGTTGCATGCTGACGGCACGTTGCTCGCCTATCACGACATCGGCGACGGCGGACTCTTCGCGTCGTTGGCGGAAATGGCCTTTGCTTCCCGGTGCGGACTCGACATCGTGCTCGATGTAGTACCGGGCGACCCGCTCGCGGTGTTGTTCGCAGAGGAGTTGGGCGCCGTCGTGCAGGTGCAGCGCCGCGATGCGCAGGCGGTCGTCGCGGCGGCCGCGGCAGCCGGCCTCCACGCCGCCCTCGTCGGCGCGCCGACCGACTCGGGACGAATCACGGTCACGCATCGCGGCGGCAAGGTGCTCGACGAGTTGCGCATCGACCTTCACCGCGCGTGGTCCGCAACGACGCACGCGATGCAAAGGCTGCGCGACAATCCCGAGGCGGCCGACGAAGAGTACGCGCGCATGCTGGACGCTGCCGACCCGGGCCTCGCGCCGCGCCTGACTTTCGATCCGGACCAGGACGTCGCGGCGCCGTTCACCGCAACTGGCGTCCGACCGAAAGTCGCGATCCTGCGCGAGCAGGGCGTCAACGGCCACGTGGAGATGGCTGCCGCATTCGACCGCGCCGGGTTCGATGCGTACGACGTGCACATGACCGATATCGCCGCGGGCCGGCGCTCGCTGGCCGAGTTCAAGGGGTTCGTTGCGGGCGGCGGCTTTTCCTATGGCGACGTGCTCGGCGCCGGCGAGGGCTGGGCGAAGTCGATCCTCTTCGAGGCGCGCGTGCGCGATCAGTTTGCGACGTTTTTTGCGCGCGGCGATTCCTTTGCCCTCGGCGTGTGCAACGGCTGCCAGATGATGAGCAACCTGCGCGAGATGGTGCCGGGCGCTGCGCACTGGCCGCATTTCGTGCGCAACGCCTCGGAGCAGTTCGAGGCGCGCTTCGTGCTGCTCGAAGTGCAGCGCTCGCCGTCGCTGTTTTTTTCCGGCATGGAAGGCAGCCGCATTCCGGTGGCGACGGCGCACGGCGAAGGGTTTGCCGAGTTCCACGACGCCGCGCAGCTCGCGGCGGCGCAACCGCTTGTGGCGCTGCGCTTTGTCGACAATCGCGGCGCATCGACCGAAGCCTACCCCTACAATTGCAACGGTTCACCGCAGGGAATCACGGGCCTCACCACGGCCGACGGCCGCTTCACGATCCTGATGCCGCATCCCGAGCGCGTGCACCGGACCGTGCAGATGTCGTGGCATCCCGAGGGCTGGCGCGACGCTTCACCGTGGATGCGAATGTTCCGTAACGCCCGCGCCTGGCTCGGGTGATCGCGGGCGGCGGCGAGAGGAGACCCCGATGAAACTGACCGTGTATGCCATCGACGGAATGACGCCGGTCGTCGATCCGTCCGCCTTCGTTCATCCGTCGGCGATCCTGATCGGCGACGTCATCGTCGGGCCAGGCTGCTATGTCGGGCCGTGCGCCAGCCTGCGCGGCGATTTCGGGCGCCTCGAAGTGCGTGCCGGCGCCAACATCCAGGATTCGTGCGTGATGCACGGATTTCCCAGCACCGACACGATCGTCGAGGAAGAGGGCCACATCGGCCATGCAGCGGTGTTGCACGGCTGCATCGTGAGGCGCAACGCGCTCGTGGGAATGAACGCGGTGATCAACGACAATGCGGTGATCGGCGAATCGGCGATCGTTGCCGCCATGGCCTTCGTCAAGGCGGGCTTCGTCGTTCCGCCGCGCACGTTGGTGGCGGGCGTGCCGGCGCGGGTGGTGCGCGAGCTGACGGAACAGGAAATGGCGTGGAAGGTCGAGGGAACGCGCAGCTATCAGGAACTCACGCGGCGCAGTCTCTCGACGATGACTGCGACGTCGCCGCTGGCCGCGCCGGAGCCCGGGCGCAAACGGATCGACACGATCGACCTTCTGCCGCTCTCCGTATTGAAAGCCGGCAACGTTCCCTAGAAACCGGCCGCGTGTCCGTCACGCCGAGGGTCCGATGCGGCGATGTAGCCGTCGTCGGCCTTCACGATGAACTGGCCTGCGCCGTAGTCCATGTAGGAATCGGACAGCGATTCCAGCCGGTGGCCGAGCGCGCGAAGGCCCGCGCGCAACTCCGCTGACGCAGTCCCTTCAAGATCGAGCGATCCCGCGACGCCGACTTTCCAGCGCGGTGCATCGAGCAGCGCCTGCGGGTTCATCTTGTAATCGATGAGGCGCACCAGCGTCTGCACGTGTCCGGGCGGCTGGATCGGGCCGCCCATGACGCCGAACGCGGCGTACGGCCGGCCGTCGCGTGTAACGAAGCCGGGAATGATCGTGTGATACGGACGCTTGCCGCCGCCGACTTCGTTGGGATGTCCCGACTTCAACACGAAACCCGCGCCGCGATTCTGCAGGCTGATGCCGGTGCCCGGCACGACGACACCGGAGCCGAAGCCCATGTAGTTCGATTGGATCAGCGACACCATCATGCCGGCTTCATCGGCCGCGCAGAGATAGACCGTGCCACCGTGCGGCGGCTCGCCCGGACCGAAATCCTGCGCGCGGCCGGGATCGATCTGCTTCGCGCGCGCCGACAAGTAGTCGCGATCGAGCAACGAGGCCGCGGGAAACGGCATCGTGCGCGGATCGCTCACATAGCGGTACGCATCGGCGAAGGCGAGCTTCATCGCCTCGATCATAAGATGCTGCACGGCAACGGAATCGCACGCGCGGCTCGCGAGGTCGAAGTTCTCGATCATTCCAAGCGCCATCAACGCCGAAACGCCCTGGCCATTCGGTGGAATCTCGTGGATGGTGAAGCCGCGATAGTCCTGCGCGAGCGGCGTGACCCAATCCGCCTCGTGCGACGCAAAATCCGCGAGGACGTGCGCGCCGCCGTGCGCCTGCGAATGCTTCGCCATCGCGTCCGCGAGTGGACCTCTGTAGAACGACTCGCCATTCGTGGCGGCAATTTTTTCGAGCGTGTCGGCCATCGCGCGACAGCTGAAGCGCTCGCCCACGCCGGGGACACGGCCGTTCGGCATGAAGACATCGGGCCAGCCGAGATCCTTGGGCATGTTCGGCGTTGCGAGCGTCCATTTTTCCGCGACGACCGGCGACACGTGCCAGCCGTCACGCGCGTAGCGGATGGCCGGATCGAAAAGATCGGCGAACGGGAGCTTGCCGTAGCGCTTCGACAGCGCCACCCAGCCGGATACGGCGCCGGGGATCGTCACCGTGTCCCAGCCGCGCTGGGGCATCGTCGTCTCTCCGGCGAAGCGCTTCGGCGACCACGCGGCCGGTGCGCGGCCCGATGCATTCAAGCCGGCAAGCTCGTCACCCGTCCACAGGATGGCAAAAAGATCCGAGCCGATGCCGTTGCTGCAGGGTTCGACGACGGCGAGCGTGATCGCCATTGCGAGCGCGGCATCGACGGCGTTGCCGCCGCGCGACAGCATCGCGACGCCGGCCTGCGTGGCGAGCGGTTGCGACGTCGCGACGGCGTTGCGCGCGAAGACGGGCTGGCGCCGCGATGCGTAGGGAGTCGACCAATCCAGGGGCATGCTATGTCTCTTCCTGGAACGCTTCCTCGCGCTTGCGTCGGATGTTGGGCAGCGCGATGAGCAGAACCAGCAGCACCGCAGCAATCAGCATCACGGCGGACAGCGGGCGCGTCACGAAGACCGTCGGATCGCCGCGCGACAGCAGCATGGCGCGGCGCAGGTTCTCCTCCATCATCGGCCCCAGCACGAATCCCAGAAGCAACGGCGCAGGCTCGCATTCGAGCTTGACGAACACGACGCCCAGGAGACCGAAGAAAGCGGTTTGCGACACGTCGAAACTGGCGTTGTTGATCGTGTAGACGCCGATCGCGCAGAACATCAGGATGGCGGGATAGAGGATGCGGTAGGGGACCGTCAGCAGCTTGATCCAGATGCCGATCAGAGGGAGATTGAGGACCACCAGCATCAGGTTGCCGATCCACATCGATGCAATCAGTCCCCAGAACAGCCCGGGATTGTTGGTCATCACCTGAGGGCCGGGCTGAATGTTGTGGATCGTCATGGCGCCGACCATCATCGCCATCACGGCATTTTCCGGGATGCCGAGCGTCAGCAGCGGAATGAACGATGTCTGCGCGCCCGCGTTGTTGGCGGACTCGGGGCCCGCGACCCCTTGGATCGCGCCTTTGCCGAACTGCGAAGGGTCCTTGGCGACCTTCTTTTCGACGGCGTAGGAGGCGAAGGACGCAAGCATGGCACCGCCACCGGGCAGCAGGCCGAGGAACGAACCGAGGCCGGTGCCGCGCAGCACCGCAGGCCACGCCGCCTTGAACTGTTCCTTCGTGATCCACAGGCCTTTGACCCGGCTGGAAAGGCGCTCGCGCTTTTCCTGCGATTCCAGATTGGTGATGATTTCGGCGAAACCGAACAGTCCCATCGCCACGCTCACCACGCCGATACCGTCGGTGAGCTCCGGGATGCCGAAGTCGAAGCGCGCGACGCCGGAATTGACGTCGGTGCCGACGATGCCGAGCAGCAAGCCGAGCACGATCATCGCGATGGCCTTGACCAGCGAGCCGTGCGCGAGAACGACCGCGCCGATCAGTCCCAGCACCATCAGCGAAAAATATTCGGCGGGACCGAATTTCAGCGCGAGCTCGGACAGGGGGACCGACACGGCCGCGATGAAGACGGTCGCCACGCACCCGGCGAAGAAGGAGGCCAGGGCCGCCGTCGCGAGAGCGGCGCCGGCCTCGCCCTTGAGCGCCATCTGGTGGCCATCGAGGCACGTTACCGCGGACGACGTCTCACCCGGCATGTTGATGAGGATCGACGTCGTGGATCCGCCGTACTGCGCGCCGTAGTAAATGCCTGCGAGCATGATCAGTGCGGACACCGGCTGCAGCGCATACGTTGTCGGCAGCAGCATGGCGATGGTCGCGACCGGCCCGATGCCGGGCAGCACGCCGATCAGCGTGCCGAGCAGCGAGCCGATCAGCGCGTAAAACAGATTGATCGGCGTCAGCGCAACCGAAAAACCGAGAGCGAGGTGGCTCAGCAATTCCATCCGTCAGCCCTGGAAGAATGTCGGCCAGATCGGCACTTGCAGCTTGAGCCCGATGACGAACACGCCGACCGCCAGCGCGGCGAGCAGGACGCCGCTGATCAAGGCCTCTTTCGGCCGGAATTCAGAACTTGCCGCGCTCGAAAGCGTGATGAGGATGACTGCGGAAATCGCCATGCCCAGTTTGGTGACGAGCAGCCCGAAGACGACGACGCTGCCGAGCACGATGATCGTCGGGCGCCACTTGAAGGCCGGAATCGGTGCACCCTGCAGCCGCAGTGAACGAAACGCAAGGATCGCGCCCAGCACGATCAGCAGGATCCCGAGGATCCTTGGAAAATAGCCCGGCCCCATGCGGGCAGCGGTGCCGAGGTTGTACCGTGAGCCGATCGCAATCGCGGCAATGCCTACGAGGATGAACAGGACCCCGGCCCAGAAGTCCTTCGGATTGCGAATGCGGTCCACGCGTCCTCCCGGAATGGTTTTCCGTATTTGGGCGCAAGGATAGCACCTACCCCGAGCGTCTTGGTGCGGGCGTCAGTGTCGCATCCTCAAGGTCCGTGATCACCGGCCCTAGGGGTTGAACGGTCGACGCGCGACAAAAAAGGGCGGACCCCTGAAGGCCCGCCCTTTCGATTCTTGCGTGCTGCGAAGTTACACGCCGTTCTTCGCGCGCAGCTCCTTGAAATACTTGTCGAGGAATGCGGCCTGCATCCGTTGCTGCAGCTGCGGCTTCACTTCGTCGAACGGCGGCACCTTGGCCTCGCGAACGTCTTCGACCAGGATTACGTGGTAGCCAAACTGCGTTTGCACCGGCTGCGCCGAGAACTTGCCCTTCGGCAAGGCGACCATGGCATCCGAGAACGGCTTGACGAAGCCCGCCGGCGCGTTCCAGTCGAGATCGCCGCCCTTGTCCTTGGATCCCGGGTCCTTGGAACGGGCTTTGGCGAGGTCCTCGAACTTGGCACCCTTCTGCAGTTGCACGATGATGTCCTTCGCCTCGTCGTCCTTCTCCACGAGGATGTGCTTGACGTGATACTCCTTGTCGCCGATCTGCGTCTTGATCGTGTCGTATTCCTTGCGCAGGTCGGACTCGGGGATCGGATTCTTCTTGATCCAGTCGGCGACGAACGCGCTGACCAGCACCGTCTGCGACGCGAGGTCCATCTGGTTCTTGACGTCGGCGTTCTTTTCGAGCCCCTGTTTCTTCGCTTCGCGCGCGAGCAGTTCGCGGGTATTGAGTTCCTCGCGGACCGCGCTGCGCAGTTCCGGCGTGTCCGGCTGCCCCTGCTGGACGCGTTGCTTGAGCAAGGTGTCGAACTGGGACTGCGGGTACAACGCCTTGCCCGAGGCAGCCGGCGCAGCGGCCGCCTTGGGCGCCGCGGTTTGGGCCAGGGCCACGCCCACGAGAGACGCGGCAATCGTCGTGGCAAACGCGGCGACGATGATTTGAGTTTTGGTCATTGCGTACATCCTTTCGTCAGGAAGGGAATTCGTCCGGGGTGTAAGCGCGTATCGCAAGCGCGTGCACCGGATTGGGGATGAGGTCGCCCACGCGATCGAGCACGGCGCGATGCCGCGCGAGCCGCGTGAGGCCCGAAAATTTTTCCGAAACTATCAGCAACGAGAAATGGCCTCCGCCTGCCGCCGCGCCGGCGTGTCCGGCGTGCTCCGCACTGTCGTCGGCCACCTCGAAGACCACGGGCGACAGTGCGTCCAGGCGTTCTGCCAGCGTGCGCGCCACTCCACTGGAATACGAATTCACGAGGGCTCCGTAACGTGGCGCGCCAGCATCAAGCCTTGCAGCAGCGCGAAGGCCAGGAACAGGCCGATGCCGCCCCACACCTTGAAATTGACCCAGGTCTCGGTGGGAAAATGGAATGCGACATACCAGTTCAGCGCCGCCATCGCGAAAAGGAAACCTGTCCACGACCACGTTACTCGCGACCACACGGCGGGCGGCAGCGTGATGTCGCGCAACAGGTAGCTGATGAGGTCGCGCCGGAATGCCAGCTTGCCCACGCCGAGGATCGACCCGAACAGGCCGTAGAGCACCGTGGGCTTCCATTTGATGAACACGTCGTCGTGCAGCACGAGCGTCGCTCCACCGAAGACGGCGATGATTGCGAACGAGATCCAGTGGATGGCCGAAAGCCGGCCCTTCCACTTGAACCAGGCGATCTGGACGACCGACGCGATCATGGCCACCGCGGTCGCGAAGTAGATTCCCTGCCACTTGAAGGCAAGAAAAAACAGCAGGAGCGGGAAGTAATCCGCCAGTAACTGCATGGGGTCCGAAGGATGCACCGGCCAGCCTTAAGGGCGCCTTAGCGACGCGCGCCCGACCGCCGGTCAAGCCTTAAAAATCAGCCCGCAACGGGGCAACCTCTCATTATAACCGATGGGGTTGCGGCCCCGCTTTGCGCTCGTGTGGCCGGGCGTCAGTCCGCAGTGCCGCTGGTCGGCAGAACGCCCAGCACCCGGCCCAGTCTCGACCAGTCGAACGCGGGCCCGGGATCGGTCTTGCGTCCCGGCGCAATGTCGCTGTGGCCGACCATGTCCCGGATCGGATAACGCTTGCACAGTGCCGCGGCGACCCGCGCCAGCATCGCGTATTGCGGGGCCGCATAGGCCAGATCGTCCGTGCCCTCCAGTTCGATCCCGATGGAGAAATCGTTGCAGCCGCGGGCGCTGCGCCAGGACGAGACGCCCGCGTGCCACGCGCGCAGGCTGCACGGCACGAACTGAAACAGCGTGCCGTCGCGACGGATGAAGAAGTGCGCGGAAACCTTGAGGTGCGCAATCTTCCGGTAATACGGATGGGCGCCGGGGTCGAGCGCGTTCGTGAACAATTCCGACACGCCGCTGCCTCCGAATTGTCCGGGAGGCAGGGAAATGCCATGGACCACGATGAGCGAAACGGCCGTTCCGCGCGGCCGCGCATCGCAGTTGGGCGATGGAAGCTGCGTGGCGGCCGGGGCCACGCCGTCGGCATCGACGCGCAGCGGTACAGCAGATCGTTCGCTGCGCGGAGGATGACCCCGGGAACGCTTTGGGGTCACTTGATGCCGAGGCGCTCCATCCGGTAGCGCATGGCCCTGAAAGTGATGCCCAGCAATTTCGCCGCCGCGGTCCGGTTGAAGCGCGTTTTTTCCAGCGCTTCGTTGATCGCCGCGCGCTCGACGCGGTCGAGATAATCCTGCAGCGGCCACTTGTCGCCGGGCGGCAGCGTCGTATCGGATTCGTCGGCCAACGGCGTCAGGTGCAAGTCGTCGGCCGTGATGTGCTGCGGGTCGGCGGCGAGCGACAATCCGCGCTCGAGGATATTTTCCAGCTCGCGCACGTTGCCCGGGAACGGGTACCGCTCGAGTGCGGCGATCGCCTCGGCCTCGAGTTGCGCCGTCACGCCGCGTGAGAGCTTGGTAAGGATCGCATCGGCGATCAACGGAATGTCCTCGCGCATTTCGCGCAAACTGGGCATCGCCAGTTCGATCACGTGCAACCGGTAGTAGAGGTCCTGCCGGAAATCGCCGGATTCCACGAGGCCGGCCAGCTTCTTGTGCGTCGCGCTGATGATGCGCACATCGACCGGGTCCTCCTGGGTGGCGCCGACTTTGCGCACCTTCTTTTCCTGGATCGCGCGCAAAAGCTTGACCTGCATGGCGAGCGGCAGGTCGGCGACCTCATCGAGAAACAGCGTGCCGCCGTTGGCCGCCTGGAAGAAGCCGTCGCGGTCGGCATCGGCGCCCGTGAAGGCGCCCTTGCGATACCCGAAGAATTCGCTTTCCATCAGGTTTTCCGGGATGGCGCCGCAATTCACCGCGACAAACGGCTGCTCGCCGCGCGGCCCGTTCAAATGAATCGTGCGCGCGGCGAGTTCCTTTCCGCTGCCCGACTCGCCATTGATGAAGACCGGCGCCTGGCTTTTGGCGAGGCGCTCGATCAGCCCGCGCACTTGTTCGATCGCCTGCGATTCGCCGAGGAGCCGGTAGGCGCTCGCGGGCTGCGTTTTTTCCGGAACTTTCAGCGCCTGCTTCACCAATGCGCGCAATTGTTCGAGCGCGACGGGCTTGGCGAGGTAGTCGAACGCGCCGGCCTTCAGTGCCGCCACCGCATTCTCGGCGCTGCCGAACGCCGTAATCACCGCGACGGGCACGTCGAGGCCCTTTTGCGTGATGTGCTCGACGACGCGCAGGCCCTCGCCGTCCGGCAGGCGCATGTCGGTCAGGCAAAGGTCGAACGCATCCTTGTCGAGAAGCCGAACCGCTTCGCCGACGGATTGCGCGCACACCGTATCGAGTCCCATGCGCGACAGCGTCAACTCGAGCAGTTCGAGCAGGTCCGGTTCGTCGTCGACGACCAGGATTTTCGGTTGGCCGCGAATTCTTCTTGCCATCAGTTCCTCCCATCTACCAAGGCATCACGCCGTTTGTCCCGGCGTCAGCGCCCGCTTCAACGTCATCCGGAAATGCGCGCCCGGCCCTTTGGGGAGCAGCTCGAGCGCCGCGCCATTGGCGTCGGCCAATTCCCGTGCAATGTACAGCCCGAGGCCCGTGCCGCCGGGCCGCGTCGTGAAAAAAGGCTCGAAGATCTGCGGCCGCAATTCGGCGGGGATGCCCGGCCCGTCGTCAGTCAGCTCGCAAATCACGGCGTCGCCCATGTAGCCGGCGCGCGCAAGGATCCGGATGCTGCCTTCTTTTTTCTGGCAGTGCTGCCACGCGTTGCGCACCAGGTTCCAGACGATCTGGTTCAGATGTCCGCGGTCGAAAATGATCAGGAGATCGTCCGGAATCTGCATGGCCACGCCGCCCGGCGGCATGTTCTCCGAGGGTACGATTTCCTCGACCAGCGAGCGCATGAATTCTGCGAACGGGACGACTTCCGGTTGCTGGCGGTCGCGCCGGTTCAACTGCAGCACTTCGCCGACGATCCGGTCGATGCGCTTGGTGTTGTTGCGGATCATGTTCAGCAGGCGCGACCCTTCGGGTGCGACGGCGCCGTCTTCTTCCAGCAGTTGCGCGGCCTGGTTGATGGCCGACAGCGGATTGCGCACCTCATGGGCGATGGACGCGGTCAGCCGGCCCATGGCCGCCAGCTTCATCTGCTGTGCCTCGGTCTGGGCGCGGCCCAGGTCCTCGAGATAGATGAGCGTGCCGCCATTCAAGCCGGACCCGATGCGCACGAGCCGCACGCGCAATAACCGCTGCGTGGCTTCGACCTTGAACGGGTCCAGCGTCTCGCTGAAATCCTCCTGCCAGCGCCGCCAGTAGTCGTGCAGCGTGGTGCTGAATTCGGCGAGGCGCATGCCGCCGCGCATCCTGCCGAACCCGCCGAGAAGCCGCGTGACCTGCGCGTTGTGGCCGCGCACGATGCCGTTCAGGTCGACGACCAGCACGCCATCCTGCATGTCCTGGATGATGAGGCGGTTCACCTGTTCCAGGTTGGCGACGTCGATGCCCCGCTGCGCCGCCAGGTCTTCCGACTGTTTCGTGTAGCGACCGAGCGCGACGGCAATGCCGACCGTCGCGAAATACCCAAAACCGATGATTCCGGTCTGGAATAATTGCGCGCCGCCCGCTTGGCCATTCCACGTGCGGAACGCATCGAGGCCCAGCAATGCCAACGATGCGAAGCCGGCCTGAAAGAACGCCGTCTCCTGGCGCAGCAGCCAGCCGGCCGCCGCCAGTTGCGGGAACAGCAGGATGGGCAGCGGCGCGCTGAAGCCGCCGCCGGCGAACATGATGAGGCCCAGGAAAAAAACGTCGCCGGCCAAAAGGCCGAACAGGACGTGCGGCAACGGCAACGGCAGCTGTTCCTGCTGCACCCACCAGAACGACGCCAGCCCGAAAATGAAATAGAGCCCGACGCCGGTGATGAACGCATTAGGCGTGGCGATGTTGAGGAGCTTGGGGTCGATCAGCAGCGCGGCGCCCAGCAGCATCGCCGCGCATACGGCGCGATAGAGACCGACGATCCACAGGATGCGCCGGCCCGAGTCGCTCAGCGACGCGGGGAGCGGCGGGGGCTCGAACGGTGGAACGGCGGGGGCGGGCTGCATCGGTAGGTGATCGAGTCGCCCGGCGCCATCAAGCCTTGCTGCGCTTTCGGTTGGGGCAGGCCGGGTCGCCACAACGATACCCGGAAGGCGTGGTCATGGCATCGGTCCTGGGCAGAAATACCCCGCAATCGACGCATTCGATCATCGCGGTGGCCGGCGGCGCACCCGGTTCCGCCGCGTCCTTGCGCCCCGCGCGCACTTTGGCCGCGTTCCACAGCCGGAGGGCGAACAGGACAGCAAAGATGACGACCAGCCAGAAGATGACTTTGCCCACTACAGAACCTTTCCTGGATTCATGAGATTGGACGGGTCCAGCGCCGCCTTGACTGCGCGCATGAGGTCGACCTCCACCGCCGACTTGTAGCGCTGAAGCTCGGCCCGCTTCAATTGTCCCACGCCGTGCTCGGCGCTGAAGCTTCCGTGAAAGCGTGCGACGCAATCGTGAACGATGCGGTTCGCCGCCTCCGCGTTCGCGAGGAACGAGCGCGCAGCCACGCCCTCGGGTCCCGACAGGTTGTAATGCAAGTTGCCGTCGCCCAGGTGGCCGAAGGCGACGAGGCGCGAAGCGGGAAATGCCTTGGCGAGCAAGTCACCGCATTCGGCCATGAATGCGGGAATGGCGGACACCGGCAGCGAAATGTCGTGCTTGATGTTGGGGCCTTCGCGGCGCTGCGATTCGCTGATGTTTTCGCGCAGCGACCACAACTTGAGAGCTTGCTCGCCCGACTGCGCTATCACCCCATCCGACGCTGCGCCCTCGGCCACGGCGTCCGCCAGTGCGGCTTCGGCCATCGCCGTCAGCGGGGCGCTCGCGGCGCTGTCGTCGGCCTGGATCAGCACGTACCAGGGATGGCCGGGCAGCGGGTCCGTGAGCGCGGGATGGTGCTTCAACGACAGCGACAGCGCGAATCCGCTCATCAACTCGAATCCGGTCAGGCGATCGCCCATCGCCGACTTCATGCGCGCCAGCAACGTCACCGCCGCATCGATCGTCGGCACTGCACACAAGGCTGTGACGCGCGTGCGCGGCGCGGGAAAGAGTTTCAGCGTCGCAGCGGTTACGACGCCGAGCGTGCCTTCGCCGCCGATGAAGAGTTGCTTCAAGTCGTAGCCGGTGTTGTCCTTGCGCAAGGCCTTGAGGCCATTCCAGATGCGCCCATCGGCGAGCACGACCTCCAACCCCAACGTCAGGTCGCGCGCATTGCCGAAGCGCAACACCGCGGTTCCGCCGGCGTTGGTCGACAGGTTGCCGCCGATCGTGCAGCTGCCTTCGGCGGCCAGCGACAGCGGGAAGAAGAGACCCGCGTCCGCCGCGGCCTTTTGCACCACAGCCAACGGCACACCCGCTTCCACCGTCAACGTCGCGTTCGCCGCGTCCAATGCGCGAATGCGATTCATGCGCACGAGCGAGAGCACGATTTGCGTGCCGGATTCATCCGGAGTCGCGCCGCCGCACATTCCCGTGTTGCCCCCTTGCGGCACGATGGCGATCCCCGATTGCGCGCACATCGCGACTACTGCGGAGACTTCGCGGGTCGTCGCCGGTTTGACGACGGCGAGCGTCGCGCCGTGGTAGCGGTCGCGCCAATCGGTCAGGTAGGGTGCGACGTCGTCGCGTGCGGACAGGACGTTCGCGTCGCCGACGATGGCCTTGAGCCGGTCGTGCACGGTTGCGCCTTGTTCCACCATGAGGGAGGATACTAGCAGCCCGCTGCAGAGCCCGTCACCAACACAGGAGGAGCCATGAGCACCGACGACAAGAGTTCCGGAGTCCCGCCCGGCGCCGGCGGCTTCGCCTTTTCGCCGCAGGACGCGATGGAATTCATGCAGAAGATGTGGAATCCGCTCGGAGTGGCGATGCCCGGCTTCGGCATGCCGGGCATGGCCGCGCCGGCGGCCCCCGGTACAATGCCGTTTCCGAATCCCGCCGCGATGTTTGCGGCGCTCGATCCGGTGGAAATCGAACGCAAGATCGCCGAGCTCAAGATCATCGAGAACTGGCTGACAATGAGCGTGTCGATGATTCAGATGAGCATCAAGACGATGGAACTGCAAAAGGCGTCGCTCGAGGCCATGCGCGGCTCGATGGCGGCGGAGAAAAAATGAACCAAGGAGAAAACAAGTCATGAGTTTGACGCTTTATTACGGATCGGGATCGCCCTATGCGTGGCGGGCGCAATTTGCGCTGGAGCACAAGGCGCTTCCCTATGAACTCAAAGTGCTGTCTTTTTCCGCGGGCGATACGCGAAAGCCCGAGTTCGTGGCGCTCAATCCGCGCCATCAGGTGCCCGTGCTGGTGGATGGCGACTTCGTGCTCTGGGAATCGAACGCGATCGTCGAATACCTGGATGAGGCCTACCCCGGGCGCGGCGCGCCGCTTTTTCCCGGCGACGCCAAGCAGCGCGCGCTCGTGCGACGGCTCATCGAGGAAGTCGACAACTACTATCAAAAGGCAACGGACGAGATCCTGACGCAGGCATTCTGGAAGAAGCCGGAAGAGCGCGAGCAGGACAAGATCGACGCCGGCCGGAAGGCGCTCATCGAGGAAGCCGCGCTGTTCACGCGCGCGATGAAGGGTGACTTTCTCGCCGGTGCGCTGTCGGCCGCGGATTACACGCTGTTCCCATTCGTGGCCGCGCTATGGCGCGCCGAAATGAAGCTACCCGATCTCGACCCGGCTGGAATGCTCACGCCGGAACTGCGCGCGTGGAAAGCGCGGATCGAGGCGTTACCTTATTTCGACAAGACGATTCCGCCGCACTGGAGGGCCCCGGCCCCGTAGGCTTAAGTTCCGGAAAAGAAGGCTGTTCAATTCCCGGTGTCAGATTCCTCACTCCGCTTGCGTGCGGGGAATCTGGTGATTACGGCAGCGCGAATTCGGGCGCGCCGGTCCGGATTCCCGGTGTCATTCCGAGGACCTTGGCGACGAGGAATCTGTTTTTCGCCAAAGCAGATTCCTCGCTCCGCTCGGAATGACACGTGAGAGGAATCTGGTGATTACGGCAGCTCGAGCTTCGGCGCACCGGTCCGGATTCCCGGTGTCATTCCGAGGAGCTTGGCGACGAGGAATCTGTTTTTCGCCAAAGCAGATTCCTCGCTGCGCTCGGAATGACACGTGCGTGGAATCTGGTGATTAGGGTAGCGCGAACTCGGGCGCGCCGGTCCGCCACAGCAGGAATGCGAACAGGTCGGTCGTCTCGTCGACCATCTGCGCCGTGCCACTCGCGCCGTGGCCGCCGTCGAAGTCGACGCGAAGCAGCACCGGCTTGCCGCTGCCACCGTGGGACACGCTCGCGGCCTGCAGGCGCGCAGCCATCTTGCCCGGGTCCCACGCGTCGACGCGCGCGTCGCGGTAGCCGATCGTCAGCAGCGCGGCTGGATACGCAACGCCGTCCTCGACACGGGCATAGCTGCTCATTGCCAGCAGGTCACGCACGCCGTCCTCGGTCGCCACCGTTCCGAATTCCGGCACGTTGGCGGGCCCCGACGCGCCGATCTCGCTGCGCAGTGCATCGTGGAAGCCGGACAGGCTGACCATCGCGGCAAATAGATCGGGACGCTCGATCATCGCGTTGCTCACTGTCAGGCCGCCGGCGCTGCTTCCGATGAGCGCGAGCTTCGCGGGCTTCGTCCATCGCTCGCCGATCAGCCATTGCGCAGCGGCGATGACGTCGCCCCAGGAATTGGGCTTGGTCTCGTGATAGCCGCCGCGATGCCAATCGTTGCCGAGTTCACCGCCGCCGCGAACGTGCGCGATCGCATAGACGCCGCCGCGCTCCAGCCACACCGCAAGTGATGGCCAGAACTCCGGCGCTTCGCTGATGCCATACGCGCCGTACGCCTCGAGCAGCAACGGTGCGCTTCCGTCGCGGGCCACGCTCTTCGGATAGACGATCGTCACCGGCACAAGCACGCCATCGTGGCTCTTCACCGACACTTCCATCGAGGCGATACCGCTCCAGTCGGAGCCCGCGCGCGGCAGCACGTCGGTTCGGGTCAGTGCACCCGTCTTGCCGTCGATGCTGTAATACGCGGGCGGCTCGGTCCAGCCCACAAGACGCGCAAGCGCGCCGGCGCGCAGCGGATCGGTGACCAGTTCCACGACCGCGCCGCGATAGGGCATTTTCAGGAGCGTGCCACGGGCGATGCCTGCAGTCTTGGGCAGTGCGGCCGGAGAGCGTTTCGTATTCGTGCGCGCCCGGATACCGACGGCGGGCGCAGCGGCGCGCGATAGTTTCACGTTGTATTCGAGCCGGCGAACCGCGTCGTAGCCCCCATCGGTCTCCTGCACATACAGCGCATCTTTCGCCACGTTCACGCTGCGCAGAACGCGCTCCGACGGCGGCACGACGATTTCCGCATCGGCCAGTGTGAACGGCTGCGGATTGCGCAACGACCAGCGCACGATCTGATAGCGCGGCGCGTTCTCGTGCGTCAGCAGGTAGATCCACTCGCCACGCAGGTCAAAATCCGTGATGCCCAGTTCCGAGCCCGCGATCTTGCGCCAGGGCGTCTGCGCGCCGCGCAGTTGCGTCAACGGCGCGACGTAGAGCGTGACTTCGTCCTGCACGCCGCGGCTGATCACCCCAATCGCAAACGGCGAGACGGGCGAGACGTGGATCGTCGGCGTGTCGTCATCGTCGATCGCAATGGCGGGATCGAGGCCGCCTCCGAAAATTGCGACATCGCTGGTGATCCCGTCGGGCGCGAAGGTTCGCATGTACGCGCGGCTCCCGCGCAGCTGGTTGGCTGCCGGATCGCCTTCCGCGCGCTCGCGCTGCTGCGTATAGAACAGGACGTCGCCGTCGTAGCGCCACGCGGGATTCGCGCCGCGCGCGCGCGGAATCGGCGCGCCGATGGCCCTTTGCGTGGCGACGTCGATCACATGCAGCGTCGCGTCCTCGGTGCCGCCCATGGCAGTGCCGAACGCGAGCCGCCTGCCGTTGGGCGAGATGCTGAAATATTCGATCGCCGCCGTCTCGCCATTCTGGCTGTAGCGCGCGGGATCGACGAGCAGCCGCTCCGCGCCGATCAGGTTGTCGCGAAGATAGAGCTTGAACGTGGCATCACCCGGCGCGCGTTTGAGATAGACGAGCGTATCGGCGGCCGATTGTGCATCGCGCACGTGGACGTCGCCGCTGTTCAGCTCGCCCAAGCGCCTGTGCAGCGCGGCGCGTCCCGGCAACGCGTCGAGGATGCTTCGCGTGTAGTCGTTCTGCGCGCGGAACCACGCGGTGACCTCGGGCGTGCCCGTGTCTTCGAGCCAGCGGTAAGGATCGTAGATCGTGCGGCCGAAGAACGATTCGACGGTCGTGTCGACCGGCGTCTCCGGCGGCGTGAGGTCACGCGCGGCCGCGCACGGCAACCCCGCCGAAAGGGCCAGCGCAATTGCCAGCGCAGCGACCGTCGCGCGCTTGCTGCGGCCGGTCACTTTGGCGTACCGAGCCACGCGTCCCGGCGCGCTGCGACCGCGGCCGACGCGTTCTCATCGAGCGTGAGGTACGCGGTGTCCTGGGGCGCCATGTCGAATTCGACCTGGAACGTGCGCAATTCGTCGCGCCGGAACGCGTGCACGGCGTGCGATTTGGCGCTGTCGGGGCCTTGCAGCAGCGACGCGAGTCTTTCACCCGATGCCTTGAGGCCGTCGATGGCGACCACCGTGTCGCCGGCCGAGAGCCCGGCGCGGCCTGCGGGGCCGCCGCGAAACACATGCGTCAGCTTGAGATCGGGCGCGATCCGCGCGCCCAGCGTGAGTTTCGGCGTGTCGCCGTTCGCGGCTTTGCCGCCGCGATCCTTGGGTCCCGTCGGTGCGCGCAAATGCATCGTCACACCGAAGTCGGCGAGCAGCCGGGCGAGAGGGACGTCCTCGATGCCGAAAACGTAACGCGTGAAGAAATCACCCAAATCGTGGCCGGCCAGTTCGGTGGCGATCTTCTCGATGCCGTCCTCCGGCACGCCGACGCCCGGGTGGCCATGGCGGATCCACAGCGCGCGCATCAGATCGTCGAGCGTGGCGCCGCCTTGCGAACGCAGCGTCAAGTCCAGCGCGAGGGCGACGAGCGAGCCTTTCGCGTAGTAACTGACACCGGCGTTGACGGTGTTTTCGTCCTGCCGGTAGAACTTGATCCAGGCGTCGAAACTCGACTCCGCCACGCTCTGCGCCAACCGGCCGGGTCCGCGCAGGACCGTCGTGACCGTGCGACCGACCCACTGGAGATAGCGCTGCGGCGTGATGAGGCCGCAGCGCACGAGCGCCAAGTCGTCGTAATAGGATGTGATGCCTTCGAACGCCCAAAGCTGCCGCGTGTAGCTCTCGTGCGCGAGGTTGTAGGGCGCGAACGCCTCCGGCTTGATGCGCTTGACGTTCCACGCGTGAAAGTATTCGTGGCTGGCGAGTCCCAGGAACTCGAGATAATCGTCGGTGATTTCCTCGACGCCGGGCCGCGGCAACTCGTCGCGTTTGCAGAGGAGGCTGGTGCTTGCGCGATGTTCGAGGCCACCGTGGCCATCGCCGACCGCCATCACCTGGAACAGATAGCGGTCAAACGGCGGAGGGGTGTCGGGCGCACCGCCGAAAAGTTCGATCTGCCAGCGGCAAATACGAGTGAGATCCTGTGCCATCCGCGGCAGGTCCGCGTGCGGCGCGCCGGTGACCGCGATGTCGTGGCGCGCGCCGCCGGCCATGAAAGTCGCGGTCGTGAACGTTCCAGTTTCGACCGGATGGTCGATCAGTTCATCGTAGTTCGCCGCGCGGTAGCGGCCAAAGCTGTAGGGTGGGGCGTCCAAAGACGGCAACGTTGTCGCGACGCGCCAGTCGCCGAACGCACGGTCTGGCGCCGCGATGTCCACGGTGCACGGCGCCTGCTCGCGCCCCGTGGGACAAAGGAAAACCGACGCGCCATTGAAATAGCCGCGCGTTCCATCGAGATACGCGGTTCGCACCGACAGGTCGTACGCATAGACCTGCGCGACGACGACCAGCGGGCCGAAGCACGGCGCAGCGCGCCACACGTCCTTCGCTTCCTTGGTGATCGTGATTTCGCCGCTCTCGGCTTCGGCGCGTACCGAAACGAAATGCCGCGCAAATTCGCGGATCAGGTAGCTGCCGGGAATCCATGCCGGAAGCCAGAAGTGCTGACCTGCGGGATCCGGATCCACGACCGTGACGCTCACCTCGTACAGATGGGCGTGCGGGTCGATCGGAACAATGTGGTACTGCGTCGGAGCGGGGGTGGTCTGGGAGGGCAAAGGCAACCTGCGGGAAGTTTCTTGCGAGACTGCAACCGCGAACTTTACCAAATCTCGCTGGCCTGCCGTTCCCTAGTCGTCGCTTTGCCCCATTTCGCGCAGGAACGCCCTGCGGTCCTGCGTGCCGATGTAGCCGGCGACGATCTGCACGAACTCGTCTTCGCCTTTGGCCTGCTGCGCGGCCTTCTTCGCGACGACCTTCGCGATCGGACCTAAATAGACTGCAAGGCGCGATGCCGTCGCATCGACGAACGCCTGCTCCAGCGGACGCAGCGCGGCGGTCTTTCCGGAATGCGTCGTACGCCCGTGGTCTGGTGCCGACCGATCTGCGTGGCTCGCCCCGGGGCTTGTTCGTCCCCCCGACTTGGCGCCGGCGTGTGACGTCGACGCGGCAGCCAGCGCCGCATGCGGTTCCGCGATGAAGCGCCGCCGCTCCTGCGGATCGCCGATGTTCGTGGCGAGCATCGTGTAGAGCTCCGCGACGTCGTGCGTCCGCGCCGCCGCTTTGCGCACGAGCAATTTCGCCAACGGCCCTACGTAGCGCGCCAGTTCCTTTTCGGCGGTCGTCAGGATCACGTCGTCCCAGGTATTTTCCGTGAGCGGCGGAGGCGGGACCGTGGGGAGGTTGAGAAGCGTCATCTCCGGCGAGGCCGCATTCGGGTCCGCCGAGACCAGGGCCTCGCCCAGCGCCAGCCGGAAATCGCGCGCATGCTGAAATCGCGCATCCGGCGACTTGGCGAGCGCCTTCGCGAACAGCGAGTCGATGGCCGGGGGAAGCGGCAGCATCGCGATCGTCGACGGCGGGCGCGGCTCGACCTGGCAGATCTGGTGCGTGAGCGCTTCGACGGAGCCGACGAAGGGCTTTTCACCGGTCAGCAGCTCGTAGAAGACGACTCCCGTGCTGAAGAGGTCCGACCGGTGATCGCTCGGCCGGCCGACGCACTGCTCCGGCGACATGTACGCAGGCGTGCCCAGCACGGTGCCGTCCATCGTGAGTTCGGACGTGTCGATGCGCGCAATGCCGAAATCGGCGACCTTGAGCTGGCCGGTCGCCGTCATGATCAGGTTGGCGGGCTTGATGTCGCGATGGACGACGCCGTTCTCGTGCGCGAATTCGAGCGCCTGCAGAAGCTGGACCATGATGTTGACCAGCTGTCCGAACTCGAAGTGAGCCTTGCGCTCGAGATATTCGCGCAGGCCGACGCCGTTGACGTATTCCATCGCGATGAACGCGACGGCGTCCTCTTCGCCATACTCGTAGATGCCGACGATGTTGGGATGATGCAATCGCCCGGCGGCGCGCGCCTCGTTCTTGAAGCGCGCCAGGAATTGCGACGTCAGTTCCTCGTCCAGCAGATCCTTGCGCACGGTCTTGATGGCCACCGTCCGCTGGATGTGCGGGTCATAACCTTGGTAGACGATCCCCATCGCGCCCTTGCCGAGGACGCCCTTGATCTCGTACTTGCCGAGTTTTGCGGGGTGGTCAGTCATGGCCGGCCACTTACGGTTACTCCTCCAGCATCTTCAGCGCCTGCACGAGGCTCGTCTTCATCCGGCCCAGAGCCTCGGTCAGAACACCGATCTCGTCCTTGCTGCGCGTCCTGAATTCGCCCGCCTCCAGATTGCCGAGGCTCACCTGATCGGCGATTGCCGCGAGGCGCGTGACGCGCCGGATGACGATCGTGTGCAGCATCACGTTGAGGAGCACGAAGGTCGCGAGGAACACCGCCGCCAGCGAAATCATGAAGGTCCGGAACGTCGAACTCGCCCGCGAAATGGGCACCGTCATCGGCACCGACACCACCTGTGCCCCGATGATCTCGTTCATCTTCCAGCCGAAGCCGTTGGCGCTCCCGTAGATATCCAGCATCGTCTTGGGCGCGGCCTCCATCGTGCTGTGGCAGACGAGGCACGCGCCGTTCTTGATCTGGATCGGGCGCGCGAGATAGAGCGAGCGCCCGGTGGGCGTGTCGCGTTCGCCGATCACCTCGGGCGTGTCCGGAGTCTGCCGGAAGATCTGGATGACGTCGGACTCCCAGTCGCTCGCGCGGTCGCGCGGATTGGTGGGGTTGAGTGTCGCTTCCTTGTATGCGTAGTCGTGATGCGTCTTGCGCAGGTCGTTGAACTGCTCGGTGGCGGCGTACGCCGGCACGGTCTGCGGAAGGAACACATATTTCAACTGCGTTTCGAGCAGCGGCTTGACTTGCGTGTTGGTGTAGGTGCGAGACGCCAGCGCTGCCTCCATCATCAGCCGCGCGTGCTGCAACACTTCCTCGCGCGCGTTCTTTTGCAGAACGTTGTACGAAACGTAGCCTGCGACCGCGAAGCCGACCAGGAATATTCCCAGCAGCACCAGATTGAATTTCCAGATCAGCTTCACGGCGGGCTCCCAACGAACATGGACACGACGAATCTCATTTTGCCTGGACCGGCGTCTTCGGCAGATATTTTTCCGGATGCAGCACGCGGTCCCATTCCGGATAGCGCGCAATGTGCGCGTCGACCGCGGTGCGGAATTCGGGATCCTTCAATCGCGGCTGGAAACGCTTGAGGAAGAGCTTGCGATAGGGTCCCGAAAGCCACGGCTCGGCCTCGGCGTACGTGATTTGCTGACCGGGCACGAGCTGCACCCGGGCCGCCTTGTACTTCGCCGCGAACGCGGGCAGCGCATCGATCATGTGTCGCGGGAGCGCAGCGACGAACGTGGGCGGCGCACGCGGTTCGATACGCAGCGGCCGCTCCGCCGATTGTGACGCGTAGTCGCCCGCTTTCAAATCGGTGGCGGCAGCAGACTTGGGCTTGCCCGTTCCACTGTCGCCGAGCCTCACGCCGCCCGACTCGACGAAGACCTCCATCGCGCCGGGCGTCGAGTGCATGACGACGACGGCCTCTTTCGCATCAACGGAAGCAGGGTCCAGTTGAACGCGATAACCCGCCGCCGGAGCGTTGGCGGCGAGCTTCAGCCACCCTTCGGTCAGCGAGAGATCGACCAAGCCCGTGAGTTTGTCTCCCGTGATCGGTACGGCGGCTGCGAACAACGTTGCCGGTGCGCCGAGATTGAAGGTGCCACCCGCGAAAAGTTCGACCTGGATCTGTCCGGTTCCCGCGGCGACCAGGATGTCGCCTTCCTGAAAGCGCGTCCCCGGAACGAGCTTGTACCACGTCGTGTCGCGCAACATCCGGCAAGGGCCCTCGGCAATGGAGACGATCCCCGCGTCGGCCGCATGGGCACAAGGGACGGGAAGTGCGAGCCAGAACGCGAGCCAAAGAGGAGTGACTTTCACGGGAGTTGGGCGCACGACAACTGGATAGCGACGCCTGAGGATACTAGGCCACGCAGGTTCAGGGCGTCAACGCGACGAATCCGCAAGGCGAACGTCGCAAATTAGCCCTGTCGAGTTTGAGCGGCGGCAGTCCTAAATGCTCGGGGCCAAGCCGCGACTGGTGTGCCAGAGCGCCAGCGGACGGTTAGCTGCTGAGTCAACGCCGACGACGGAGGCCCTCGAGCACTTCTTCCGAACGCAGGGTTTCGCCCCGATCTGCTTCGGCGATCGAGAGGAGAAGCTCACTCTCTTCGTTCGGCGTCAATTCGAACGTCTCCCCACTCTCCCGCGCGAGTACCGTCACGCGGGAGCCCTCCTGCAGGGGAAGGCCCTCCACGACGACCTTCCCGTCCACAACCTTTCCAGTGGCAACCTTCATAGATGAAATCCTACTGGGTGGTACCCCGAACACGAATCGAACGTGCGACCTGCCCCTTAGGAGGGGGCTGCTCTATCCACTGAGCTACCGGGGCCCTTGTGTTTCTGGCGGCACCGTAGATTTTACCGGAACGGGCCGAAGCGCCTAAACTTCCCATCGAGCGCCGACACTCCCATGTTTGCCGAACTCCTCCACGGATTTGCGCCGATCGACTGGATCGCGCTCTTCATCTTTTTTGCCGGCTGGGGCACCTACGGTTACTACTCGGACCGCCGCGGTGGCGGCGTGGGCGGCCTTCATGGGTCCACCGACCGCTACCGGCTCGAATGGGGACGGCGGATGGTCCGCCGCGAGAACCGGATCGTCGACTCGTCGCTGATCGGTAATCTTGTGCAGAGCGTTTCGTTCTACGCGAGCACGACGACCTACGTGATTGCGGGCCTCATCGCCGTTGCGGGCACGGCCGACCGGCTCGTTGCCGTGACTGCCGACTTGCCGTTCGGGCATGCGGCGGCGCGCCAGGTCGTCGAAGTCAAGGTGATCCTGCTGGTGGCGATTTTCATCTTTGCGTACTTCAAGTTCACGTGGTCGCTGCGCCAGTTCAACTTCCTTTCGATCCTGGTAGGTTCGGCACCGAATCCGGACACGCCCACGGAAGAACTCGAACAACGCGCAGGACAATTCTCACTTCTCAGCACGCTCGCCGGCGATGACTTCAATCGCGGCATTCGCGCGTATTACTTCGGCTTCGCGGCCGGCACGTGGTTCGTTTCGGCATATCACTTCATCGCGTTCACGCTCGTGATCCTGATCGTGCTCTGGCGGCGCGATTTCCATTCGGCGGCGCTGCACGCGCTGTCGGACTAACGCCCGTGCTCGCGTGGCTTCGCCCGGACGCGCCGTTTCCACCGCTGTCCGCGGCGCTGACCGACCCCAACGGCCTGCTGGCTGCAGGCGGCGATCTTTCCCCCGAGCGACTCATCGCCGCCTATCGCCGCGGCATCTTCCCGTGGTACTCGGCCGGCCAGCCCATCCTGTGGTGGAGTCCCGATCCGCGAATGGTTTTGTACGTCGACGAGTTCCGTGCGTCGCGCTCGCTGACGAGGCGCGTGCGCCGGCGCGAATTCGAAGTGCGGATCGACACCGCATTTCGCGACGTCATTGACAGCTGTGCGACGATGCCGCGCGAGGGCCAGCGCGGAACGTGGATCACGCCGGAGATGATCGACGCCTACTGTGAGTTGCATCGGCGGGGTGTTGCGCATTCCGTCGAGACCTTTCGCGACGGGCAGTTGTGCGGCGGCCTCTACGGAATGGCGCTGGGCCGCGTTTTCTTCGGCGAGTCGATGTTCGCTCGCGAGACCGACGCATCGAAGGTCGCGCTCGTCCACCTCGTCGCTCTGCTGCGCCATCTGGCCGTGCCACTCATCGACTGCCAGCAGGAGACCGGTCATTTGAAGTCGTTTGGCGCGCGCCCGATCGCACGTGCGGCGTTTGCGGGGCACTTGAACGAATTGATACACTCGACCGAACCGGTGGCCGGGTGGCACGCCGGCGCCTTCGAGGCACTGGAAATCGAGCTGCCGTGAGCAAGCTAAACGATCTTCCGCTGACGTCGCTGCAGTTCTACGCGACGGCGCCCTATCCCTGCAGTTACCTGCCCGATCGGGCGGCACGCTCGCAGGTGGCCACCCCCAGCCACCTCATCGACACCCGGGTCTACAGCGAGTTGGTCCGCCTGGGCTTTCGCCGCAGCGGCGCCTTCACCTATCGTCCTTATTGCGACCATTGCCGGGCGTGCGTGCCGGTCCGGGTCCCGGTGGCAGATTTCAAGCCGGGGCGAACGCAGCGGAGAATTGCACGAAGTCACGCGATGTTAACGGCAGTTAGGTGTGATTTAGCCTACGATGCTGAACATTATGCCCTGTATTTGAGCTACCAACGGTACCGTCACCCGGGGGGCGGGATGGACCAGGATAGCCGGGAGCAGTACCAGCACTTCCTGCTCCACAGCAATGTTGCGACCGACCTCTACGAGTTCCGGGACGAAGGCGGCCTGCGAATGGTCAGCCTCGTGGATCGGCTGGTCGATGGCCTGTCATCGGTGTATACCTTCTTCGACCCGAGCGTGGCGGGGATGAGCTACGGGACCTACAACGTGCTGTGGCAGGTCGAGCGGTGCAGATCGCTCGGATTGCCTTATCTCTATCTGGGCTACTACATCGCCGAGAGCCGGAAGATGGCTTACAAGGCGAGCTTCAGGCCGATCGAGGGGCTGGTGGGCGGGGTGTGGCAGCGGTTAGGGGACTGAATCATGCCAATGAAGTTGGTGGGTCCGAAGTCAGGAGCGATACCCAACGCTGGCGTCTTTCCGCATGTTCTCCAGCCGCTCGTAGATGCCGCAGCGCAAGGAGTGGAACTGACTCCGGTGGTGGAAGCGATCATCAAAGCGCTGGGGTTCGACAGCTTCGCCTATGCCTTGACGACCAGCAATCGGCCCGACAAGGAAGCTCAAATCTACATGTTTACGACGATGCCAGCGGAATGGATGATGATGTACGACCAGAAGGCCTATGCCGAAGTGGATCCTCGCATGCAGCTGATTGCCAAAAGCACAATGCCGGTGCTTTGGGAACAGAAGGATTTCCGCGGTCAAAGCGCCAGCGTAGATGAGTTTCTCGACGATGCCGCGAAATATGGAACGCTCAGCGGGCTGGTCTACGCTTTGTACGATATTGGCCATGGAGGCATCGCAATCGTCTTCAATTCCAAACTCCCCGTTGTTGACCCGGTGCGCCTTCAAATGATTCAGCGCAACTTGCCTGATTTACTTTCCTTTGGACACTACTTTCACGAATGGTTTATGAAATCGGTCATAGAAAAGGGGCTTCCGTCGCGACTAAAAGATGTGCCGCTGTCATCGAGGGAGCACGAGATCTTGCGGAACGTGGCACATGGGCTCACCACAAACGATATCGCTGACAGACTGAAGATCAGCGAGCGAACGGTGCAGTTCCACCTGGATGCCGTGCGCACAAAGCTTGGAGCTGCAAATCGCCAGGAGGCCGTCGCGATTGGCATGCAACGTGGGCTGGTGAGCGCGTTTCCCTAACGTTTGTCGGCCCGACATCGCCCAACCGGAACCCCGCAAGTAGTGACCGAGCCTGAATCAGCGCGCGGTCGTCAATTCGACATTTCTGTTGGGGAGATCGGTTCGTCGATCGAGGCGCGCCTCGCAGGCATCCCCGTGAAGCTTCCTGCGCTCGATGGCTACGAGTTGGGCGGTATTCACTTCGAACCCGAAGGCGATTCCGATCCGTTGATCGCCGTAGTCATCGCCAGCGGCGGCGGAATCCCCGCTCGGCGGTATCGCCACTTCGCATCCTTTCTCGCCTCTTCCGGAATCCCGGTTCTGGCCTTCGATTATCGCGGAGTCGGTCTTTCGCGGCCGCGTAGTCTGCGTGGATTTCATGCGACGGCGGAGGATTGGTCCGAGTTTGATTGCGGTGGCGCGATCCAATGGATGCGCACTCGCTATCCCCGCGCGGAACTCGTCGGCATCGCGCACAGCATCAGCACAGTCGTCATCGGAGGCGCTCCGAACGTTGGTGAATTATCGCGACTGATTTTCATTGCTGCGCACACCGGATACTACGGTGACTACAGGAAGCGCCATCGCATTCCAATGGCCCTTTTGTGGCATGGCGTCATGCCGGCCTTGACGCGAATCTTTGGCTTCTTCCCGGCGCGAATGCTTAGACTGGGCGAAGACATTCCTGCGGGGATTGCTCTGCAATGGGCCGCGCGCAGGACGCCCGAGTTGCGTCCCGAGGCCACGGATCGCGATGGTTTGCGGGCGCGCTCGATGCTCGCGCGTTATGGCGAAATCAAAGTACCGACATTGTCGATTTCGTTTACGGATGACGCCTTTGCGACTGAGGCCGGCACACAGCGCCTTCTCGCGCTCTATCCCAGTCTTGATGTCCGATACGAGTCGATCGGACCGGCCTCCATCGGGATTGCCAGCATCGGTCACTTTGGATTTTTCCGGCGAGAATCCGGGCCCCTCCTGTGGCCGCGCGTTCTTGCCTATCTCCAGACACCAGCAGGCGGTTCCAAGGCGTCGACCAACTAGCCGTCCGGGTGGCACGACCCTTGCAGTCTCCCATGCGCTGTCCGGGGCCGGCCGTGCCGCCCTCCGGGACGAGGGAGGCCGGCGCCAGACAGCATTTCGACTTCAAGCGCGGAAAGCGCCGGCTTTGGGTAGACAACTGCCGCGCGACGTCGATCCGGCACATCTCGGAAAGAAGTAGCAACCGACAGCGAAAACGGCGCTAAGTGTTGAATATTCACCGAAATAGATCATCAGGACCAGCGTAGAATGCAAATCCACAACCTTCTGGGGCAGATCATCACCCGACCCATGATTCGGAAGTGGATCACTCGCGACGGCCTCCGGTCGCTGATGGCTGCCGCGCCTAGGCCGGAACTCGAGCAATCACTGCTCCGCGTCGCCATTCCGTTCCTGGCCGCGTTGTGGCTGCTCGGCGATCTCGTCTTTACGGGTGATTTGGAGCCGGGAGAGTGGCATGGGCTGTACGTGGCCCTGGGCTTCCTGTCGTTCGCGCTCGCCTTGACGGCCCACATTCTGGCCACCGGGGATAAGTATCATCGTGTGACTATCTGCCGCCGCTTTCTCGGGATCATTGCCGACAACGCGGTCAATACCTACTTCATGCTGGTCATGGGCGAAGGCGGCGCCGTTGTCGTAGGCGTCTATCTCTTCGTCACCTTCGGGAATGGATTCCGGTTCGGACGCCTCTACCTGCACGTTTCGCAGGCGCTATCCCTTGTCGGTTTCTCAGTGGTCCTATGGTTTTCTTCGTTCTGGTCACACCATCTGGCGGTGGGGTCTGGTTTCCTCGTGGCGATGGTCGTGCTGCCGTTCTATGTTGGCGTGCTTGCCGAACGCATTAACGAGGCCAAGAAACGTGCGGACGAGGCAAACGCGGCAAAGGGGCGCTTCCTCGCGAATGTAAGTCACGAGATGCGGACGCCGCTGAACGGCGTCATCGCGATGACCGATCTGCTGCGCGAGACTCAGCTTGCGGAGTCGCAGCGGGAGATCGTCGAAACACTTTCGACGTCGGCGCAACTCGCCTTGGCTCAAATCGAGGAAATTCTCGACGCGGCAAAGATCGAAGCGGGCAGGGTTCAGCTGGAAGCACGGCCATTCGACCTCGGCAAGCTGCTGACCGGCGCGGTCAAGGTGGTCTTGCCGCAGGCGCGATACAAGGGACTGGTCGTCAATACCGAAGTGGCGCTCGGGGCCACTTCGTGGTTCCAGGGCGACGCGCATCACCTGCGCCAGGTGCTGCTGAACTTGCTGTCCAATGCTGTCAAATTCACCGAACAGGGCGAGATCACCCTTCGGGCGCGAGTTGCCAGCGCGGTCAACGGCGTCGCGATGATCCGATTGGAAGTATGCGATACCGGCATCGGCATTCCGCAGACGAAGCAAGCCGCAATTTTTGAGGCGTTCACTCAAGCGGACGATTCGGTAACGCGTGTCTATGGTGGCACGGGATTGGGAACGACCATTGCCCGGCAGCTCGTCTCGCTCATGGGCGGACAGCTGGGTCTGCATAGCGTCGAGGGTGAGGGCAGCACCTTCTGGATCAACCTGCCGCTGCCAGTGTCGGAGGCAGCGGGCATAGACCTGGTCGAGGAGCTCGCGGCCACACGCAAAGTTCTGGCGCCTTCCCACGCGCTAAAGGCCGGCCAAGGCGCAACCGTCCACAAGATTCGCGGAGCCCGCGTGCTCGTGGCCGAAGACAACCCGACCAATCAGCGCGTCACGCAGATGATCCTGGAAAGCGGCGGGCACGTTGCCACGATTGTCAGCAATGGCGAGGACGCGTTGGATGCACTGGAACGCGCGAATTTCGATATTGCGCTGTTCGACCTGTCAATGCCGATCGTGAGCGGCCTCGAGGCATTGAAGCTCTATCGTTTTGCCGCGTCGAAGCCTATCCCGGTGATCATCCTGTCGGCCAATGTCACGACCGACGCGATCGGCGAATGTCAGCGCGCGGGAGCGGCCGAGTTCGTCGCCAAGCCCGTCCGTGCATCGCTGCTGCTTGACGCGATCGAACGCAACCTCGCGGACGAGGCCGAACAGTTCACTTCAGCACCGCCGTCGCGTTCCGAAGAGCGTCCGTCGCTGACGGTCGTCGAGACGCCGCCGCTTGACCCGGTCGTCATGAGTGAACTCGCCAATTTCTCGTCGGATCCGACGTTTGTCGAGCGATTGATTCGCGGATTCCGCTCCGATTGCGAACGCCTGGTGGCGCAACTCCTCGCCGGTCTTGCCCAACGTAAATACGAATCCGTGAAGGACGCCGCACATGCGATCCGGGGCGGCGCCGGCAGCGTGGGCGCGACGCAGTTGATGCAGTTCGCGACCCGCGTGGACAAGGCCACGCACGACACGATGCGGCTGAAGGCGTCGGCGTGGTCGGAGGAACTAGGACAGGTCGCCGAGCGGACTTTCGCCGCGCTCGACGCCTATCTCGAGTTGCAACGACAGAAACAACAATCCTCGTCTTAGCGTCCCGGCCTCAACGAGGTCCGTCCGGTGGCACCCGGACGGGGTTTCGTCATGCGCTCCTACCAAATCCACGACTCATTTCCAGGATTTCAAAACACTTAGTCGTCGCCGCCTACCGAGGCCAGACGCGCAACCGCGGGCATGGCATGTGCCGCTGGCGCGTACGATCCAGCCTGTTCAAGGGCATTACGCTGTTGCGCGCGGACAAGCCGATCCATCATCTTGAGATCGCGTTCTTCCAGCTTGATCGCGGCGTCGACCCACATTGCCGTCACGCGGTCGAGTTCTTCGCGTGTCACAGCCTCGAATTCGCGCCGGACCTGTTCAAACGCACGCCGCCCGTTGCCGCCACGCGCGTGTCTGCGCACGTAGCTGTACACCGCGGCTTCGCCCGTACCGTCGGGCGTAATGACGTCGACCACACCCATGTCGTACAGCTCGCGCGCCGTATAGGTGTTGCCGCTGGTGATGAGGTCCTCGGTGACGCGGCGGCCGACCTTTCGCTGCAGGAAGCTGTACGCGCCCATGCCCGGGAACATATTGAACAGGACTTCCGGGAACCCCATCCGTGACGATTCCTCGGCGATCACTACGCTGCTCGCTAGCGCCGCTTCAAATCCCCCGCCAAGGGCGCTGCCCTGGACCAGCGAGATCGTCGTCACCGGCAAATCGAAATTGCGGTTCCACGGATAAAGGTCGTCGACGCAAAGCCGGGCGTATTGCTCGAGCTGTGAACGATCGCGATGCACGATGGCGCTGCGGAACAGCGCGAGGTCGCCGCCCAGGTTGAATACGCCGGGTGTCTTGGACGCCAATACCGCGTAATTGACCGAATGGGCATGCCCATTCTGGAACATGGTTGCTTGTGAATTGATGATGCCGTCGATGAAGCTGCGCAGTTCGAGCAGCAACTGAGGATTGAAGCATGCCCGCGGCTGCGGATCCATCGTGGCCCAATACACGCCGAATTCGGCGTCAAATCTTGGTTCGAGTTGGTCAAACTGAGTAGGCTGGAGGTAACGGACGTCAGCGACTGCGTTCATGATCCACTCCTTCGGGACAAGGTAGCGTTAGTGATTAAAAGTGAAAGTGCGCACGACGACAGCAGCCGGAATCGAAGATGAACGGGACACAAAAAACTGCCGACACTGCGGGGTGCCATCCCACGTTTCGACAGCAAACGTCCCTTCAACTTTGACCGGCCGTCCAAATATCTCGCTTTCGGCGGGCTCTGTCCACCACAATTTGGCCTAGTTGCACGTTGGAATTCTTTGACATGTGTCAAGAATGCCTCGCAGGTTGATGAAATCGGGCAATAAAAGTTAACCTTTGATATTCTTCGAGTGAGTCAGTCACCCAAATTGTGGGGTACAAACAATTAAAATATGACCACTATACCCTGTGGAAGCGGCGGGAAAATGCTCAAAATCTTGGGGTTAGGCGGATTCGCTGCCCGCGTGGGCGGCCCCGATTTCGACGTCACCGGGAGACATTTGCGAATGCCCTCCGCATGAGGAGCGGCAACGAGCTCCTACCGGATAGAAATGCCGGCCAGCGCGAACCAATGGTGTGGCAAACCTCCCATGACAACGTCATTGCGCGCGATGCCTCAAAAACACAAATTATCTCCGTTGCCGGCACCCCGCTTCGAGGCGCGCAAACCGGATCTCTCCGGTGCGAACCGAAAGGCGAGTCGCCGCGAAGACAGGTATTCGCGTCATGAATCACGTAACCTTCCACCAATTCCCGGCCGGCACTATCAGCGGCCCATGAATCGAAAACCTTTCGTATGACGTTCCTCCACGAGCTCGTTGCGGAAAAGCGCAAACTCCTTCGCCACCTTTTCCTCATCCGCGCCGGCGACCTTCGCGAAGAGCGCCTGCTTCGCCAAGGGCGCGGCTGGATCCATATCCCTGGCCAGGGCCACGAAGCGCTTGCCACACTGGCCGCGTCGCTCGAGGCGGACGACCTGTTGTTTCTTTACTACAGGGATCGCGCGTTGATGCAGGCGCGCGGCGTGACCCCGCTCGAGATGGCGCGCGAGCACCTGGCCACCGCCAACTCGTCTTCAGGCGGCCGGCAGATGCCCGTCCATGGCTCGTTCCGCCGCCTGGGCATTTACCCGCCCGCGACACCAACGGCTTCGCAGTGCCTGCCGGCCGTCGGCGCGGCATGGGGAATTAAGCTGACCGGGGACAGCCGCGTGGTGCTGTGCACGATCGGCGACGCGTCCACGCGACAAGGGGAGTTCTTCGAATCGGTGGCGCAGGCGGTGCAGGACCGCTTGCCGATCGTTTTTGTGGTCGAGGACAACGGCTACGGGATCAGCACGCCGACACTCGATCAGTTGCCGTTCCGCCTGGGCATCTTCGGCACGTCGATCTTTCGCCATGTCGACGGACGCTCGGTCGACGCAGTTGCGGAGGCGGGGAGCGTGGCGATCGCGGCCGCGCGCCATGGCGATGGCCCGACCATTCTATGGGTCGAGCTCGATCGCATGACGTCGCACACCAACAGCGACGACCATCGCGTTTACCGTTCTGCCGCCGAGATTGCGCTGATGAAGGCCCGCGATCCGGTGACATGCTACGCGGCGTCGCTGGTCGAAAGTGGCGCGCTCGATGAAGCCCAAGTGCGCGCGTTGCAGGATGAGGCGACGGCGGAGGCTGATGCCGCCTACGCGGCGGCGGAACTCGAGCCGGCCCCCGCGGCCGAGTCGGCCAACACCAAGCTCTTCGGTCCGTTCGATCCGAAGGGTTACCTGCCGCCCTTCGCGCTGGAAGATTCGTCCAACACGATGGCCGGCGCACTGAACACGACGCTGCGCGAAGCGCTGGCGCGCATTCCGAATACCGTGATCTTCGGCGAAGACGTCGAGGATCCGAAAGGTGGCGTGTTCGGGTTCACCAAAGGGCTCTCCAAGCGATTCCCCGGGCGCGTC
>Ga0070708_100000322_pt1 | contig 36099 bp, 28 predicted proteins | sample KBSK5503metaG_FD_65469 | JGI IMG/M metagenome (GOLD analysis project Ga0070708, IMG submission 65469) | Corn, switchgrass and miscanthus rhizosphere microbial communities from Kellogg Biological Station, Michigan, USA - KBS K5-50-3 metaG | ecosystem: Host-associated > Plants > Roots >... | reverse complement strand
GACCACAGGGCCACCAAAGAGATCAAATGTAGCAACCGAATCAGGCATTAGCGATAACCAAAACTTGTAAATCAACAGTACTGGGTCATGAAACGCTGCTTTTTCAGCAGCCTGCTAGGTCTTTGTTCTTAGGGAAATCCGCTCATAGGCGCTTCGAAGGGAATCGAAAGTACAAATACCTAAGGCCCAAGGCCAAAGGCCCAACTACTTATATCTGTAAGTAATCCGTCCACGGCTTAAGTCGTATGGAGACATCTCCACACTTACCCGATCACCAACCAGTATCCGAATGCGGTTCTTGCGCATTTTGCCGGAAATGGCTGCCAACACGACGTGTTCCGTATTATCTAGCTGTACTTTGAAGAAGGCGTTGGGCTGCTTATCAATAATGGTGCCTTCTGCTGGAATCAAATCATCTCGTGCCAATAGGTTGCTCCTTTGATTTTGTCAGTTGTCCGTAGTCGGTTGTTCGTAATCGATAGTCAGTTGTGAGTCAGTTGAGTCTGATACCCTAGAAGAAGGGCAACTGACAACTGACTACGGACAACTGACTCCGAATACTTACCGGCTTGCTCGTCGCGGTCGAAATGAACGGGTAAACACCGCGCCGCGGGTCGCTCGAGTGAACGGTTTGCTTCCCACTTCACTTGTCTTGGTGCCTCCGAAGCCTGGCAACACCACGCGTTTGACTGTTTGGCCCATCAACTTTTCTATCGCGCGCATCGACAATTCGTCAACAGGCGTGACAATGGTTAGCGCTCGCCCCTGATTTCCAGCGCGGCCAGTCCGGCCGATCCGGTGCACGTAATCTTCAGGTGTCGACGGCACGTCGTAATTAATGACGTGGGAAACGGAGTCGACATCCAGACCACGCGCGGCAATGTCGGTCGCGACCAGCACGCGAGTGCGTCCGTCGCGGAAACCACGCAACGCAGCTTCGCGTTGTGGTTGGGTGCGATCCGAGTGAATGCGATTAACCTGATGATCGCGAGCCTCGAGAATGTGTGAGAGACGTTCTGCCCCCCGCCTTGTGCGTGCAAACACCAGCACTCGCTCAAATTTTTCACGCTCGAGCAAATCAAGCAGGAGCGCGGTTTTCGATTCTTGTGCAACCGGATAGGCCGTCTGTTCCACTAGAATGGGAGCGCGACCACGTTGGTTTACCTCGATCAATTTTGGCTCTTTCATCGTCGAGCGCGCGAGCTTCTCGATCTCCGACGACATCGTTGCCGAGAAAAGCATTGTCTGTCGTTTAGTCGGCACTAACGAGAGCACCTGACGAATTGCCGGTAAGAATCCCATGTCAAGCATGCGATCTGCTTCGTCCAGCACCAGCACTTCAACCGTCGAAAGTTTGAGCGCACCGCGCTCCGTCAGATCGAGCAGACGTCCAGGCGTTGCAATCACGACACTTGCGCCGCGACGCAAGTGGGCCATCTGCGTTCTCATATTTGCGCCACCGATTAATGTGACGCTGCGATTGTTCTTGGCGCCGTTTAACTCGATGTAGTTCTTTTGAATCTGGAGCGCCAACTCACGCGTGGGCGCAAGCACTAACACGCGAACGCCGGGTAATGCACGTTCAGAGATCCGCTGAATGATGGGGAGCAAAAAGGCAGCTGTCTTACCTGTGCCGGTCTCGGCACAGCCGATTAGATCTCGGCCTTCGAGCACGACAGGAATCGCCTGTCGTTGAATCGGTGTTGGTTCTGTGTATCCGAGAGACTTGCAAGCACGTAACTGTGCATCGCCGAGTCCCAGTTCTGAAAAATTCATAAATTCCTTTTTTGTTGTTCCTGGCAGTCTTCGCAGTATTGCCTCGGCACCTAATCGTGAATGACGTGTTAACGAATTCACGCAGGGCAAGCGGTTTTGCGAAAAGCGCGGAGAAGATTTGATCCGAGGCAACACCATTCCGCGTTGCGGATGGGTCGAACCTGGCCCTGGCACTTATTGCTTGGTGGGTCTTGTTCGAATGCCAGATGAGAGTCTGTGGAGCGGACAACCGAGTAAAGATCTCGAACGATCAAAACCCAGTCGTCCGCTCCGCTAACTACAATTTGCAATGGACGCTCTGCTCCCGGCGATCAATTGCTGGGATTAGTGCTTGTCCAAATAGTGGCAACGCTTACCATCTTGGTTCGCGATTGCCGCCACCGCCACCGTAACCGCCGCCGCCGTTACCACGACCGCCGCCGCCGCCGAAGCCGCCACGACCACCGCCGAAACCACCGCGACCGCCACCGCCACCGCCACCGGAGCGAGGCTCCCGTGGTTTGGCTTCATTTACGTTTAGAGCACGGCCATTTACTTCCTTGCCGTTGAACTGACTAATAGCAGCTGCGCCTTCTTCCTTGCTGGACATTTCGACAAACCCAAAGCCACGTGAGCGACCCGTTTCGCGATCTTCCACAACGCTTGCTGATTCGACCGTCCCGGCCTGCGCAAAGAGTTCCTGCAAATCCTGGCTCGACGTCGCAAACGCAAGATTACCTACATAAAGTTTCATAGACATAGAGATGTACCTTTCCCCTGTGGGAATAAAAAGAAGCTGCGAATAGGATTGGCTTCGGAGTAACGGTAGTCAGCGAAGGACCTGGTTCGGATGCTCTGGAGAGCGGCTTCTGAAGTTGAAAATCAGCCTGCTCTCGAACTATCCAAACGCCAGCGCTAATTCGTTTTGTGCGCGGGGCGCATCACCGTCGATGCGCGAGAGAAGGATTAACCGTGACTCACTATGCACTATTATTGGGGAAGTAGCAAGGAGGGACGGGAGGGGGTGGTGCTCCGCTAGCGTGTTGCTGAGAAAGAAAGGCCGATCGCCTGGAGAGTTACTTAGAGGCGATGAGGTCAGAACCACCTCTCGCGGGTACCGGGTGGGTCCGTGCGCCTGGAGATCGTGCCATGCTTACTTACCCGCTACCAGCGGGTGGGTAGAAACTTGGCGATTGAGCATGATATGCGATTGGTGTCGCCACCCAATATAGTACCGCGAGCGAAGCGACCGGATGCCGCCACTCAACCGCCGTTTTAAGAGTTCTTGCGATCAAGGAGTGCCGGCATCCGGTCGCTTCGCTCGCGTTACTGTATTGAGTTGCGATCATGTTGGCGTCCATCCTTACTCGACTGACTTTTCGCACAGTCTCTACCGCGAGGTGGTACTGATGACCTCATTGCATTCGAACCGTCCTTTTCTTAGCAACACGTTAATGGAGCACCACCGGGGAGGGGCATTGGGCAACGGTCTTTGGCCTTTCGGTCTTTGGCTCTTTGGGTCTTTCGTCGTATCGGGCCATCGGATCATAAGCGCTTGGTACCAGCAAAACTTAAGACCAAAGACCTAAGGCCAAAAGGCCACCCCGACGTATCAGCCTAGTCAGCCGACCTTAACGAGCTGTTTCCCGAGATTCTCTCCCGAAAACAGACCCAGAAGGGCCCGCGGCGCATTCTCGAATCCTTCCACAATGTGCTCCGCGTACTTCAGTTTGCCCTCTTTGAACCACTGTCCGAGCTGACTCATGCCTTCGCCAAAGCGGGCAGCATAGTCAGTAATAATAAACCCCTGCATAAGCGCACTCTTGACAAGCAGGTATGGCTGAACACGCGGACCCACATCAGGCTTTTCACTGTTATAAAGGGAGATTTGACCGCAAATGACAGTACGCGCGTGTTTGCTGATTAGGGTCATTACGGCGTCGGAGATATGGCCACCGACATTATCAAAATAGATATCGACGCCCGCAGGACATGCGGTCTTCAATGCCCCTCTAATGTCAGGCTCGGTCTTGTAGTTGATCGTTTTGTCGACCCATAGTTCGTGCTCCAGGTATTCGTTCTTCTCGTCGCTACCCGCAATTCCGACGACGTGACATCCCTTGATCTTGGCGATTTGGCAAACCGTCGTACCGACAGCTCCCGCCGCTCCAGACACCACAACCGTTTCATCCGCCTTTGGCTTGCCAATATCGAGCAAACCGAAATAGGCAGTTAAGCCCGGCATGCCTAAAATCCCCTGGGCCGTGGTTACGGGTGCGAGCTTTGGATCTACTTTCCTCAAATCTTCAGATCGCGCGACCTGGTAAACCTGCCATCCAAGATAACCCGTAACGATGTCTCCTGGCTGAAACACAGGAGAACGAGACTCGACCACTTCGCCAACAACGCCACCGGTAATGACTCCGTTTAACTCGAACGGAGGCACGTAAGACTTACCCTCATTCATGCGGCTGCGCATGTATGGGTCAACGGAGAGGTAAAGCGTGCGCACCAGCACCTCGCCCTCTTTTGGTTGTGGTACTTCTGACTCCTCGATGCGGAAGTTCTCAAGTCTTGGCATTCCAATCGGCCGGCTGGCAAGAACGATTCTTTTGTTTTGCATGCGATCATCATACACCGTCTTTTTTTGAACCGTGCGTGGTGTCCAGACAATAGAAAGAAAGTAGCGGAGAGATTACACTAGGGCTGGAACCACAGAGGAAGAACGTGCGAACAGGAAGCGCGATCATGAGTGCAGGATTTAGATGCCTCCATTGCTTCCGCGAAGTTGTCAGCCGGATTTCGATTGTGGCGTTTGCGCTAGCGATGCTGGCCTTCGGCGCAATCCCTCAATCGCAAACTGGAACTCTGGTGGGGTTGATTCACAACCCACAGCACAAAGTGTTGGCCGGAGTAGACGTTCAACTCTCTCGCGTAGATGCTTCGCAGCCAGTCTCTCACACAATCACGGACACCGCGGGTCGCTTTGAATTAGTAGGGCTGCCTGCGGGTGTGTACTCGTTGGAACTGAACCTCCCGGGATGGCAGGGTCAAAATTTCCCTCATTTGAATATCGACGCGGCACGCACGCTCGATGTCAACATTCTGCTCGTGCCAGCTCTGCCGACTCTCAGCAGACAAATTCGGTCCCTCCAATTGTTTGATCGAGATGTTTTGGCTGGGAGCCAGTTTGGGCAAGTCTCCATGCATGCGCTTCCGACTACGCGAAGAATATGGTCGCTGCTCGAGAACCAGGCAACCTCAACCGTAACAGACAGGCTTGACACTGGCGGCCTCGAGACGGGGAGGCGCGCACTCTTTGGCGTACGTGGTGTTTCATGGACCGAAAATGAGTACAGCCTGAATGGTTTTGACGTGACGGATCCGTATCTACCGGGCCGTCCTCTAACTGACCCTGATTTTGACGCGCTCGCTGATCTCACCGTCATCACATCCGCAAAGCCTGCCTCGTCTTCCGGAGCCGGAGTTAATCTGATCTTGACTACGCCCCAAACCTCGGCGAGTCTACACGGCGTCGTCCGCGGGTTCTTTTCCAATCACGCATTGCAAAGCGATAACATGGACGCGCGTCTGGTCCAACTCGGATTTCGCGGGCCAGAGCGCTTGCAGCATCTGGTAGATCTTAGTGGACAATTCTCCGGAAGACTGCCGCTGAGCCAGACTACATTGCCGTTTTTCATTGCGCTCTCCACGCAACAACTCTCTAAGACTCTGGGCGGCTTTGCATCTCCAATTGATGCTCATGTCTATCACTTGCTGACGCAGTTCACGCCTTACCGACGTGGCAGCAAGCAATTGAACCTGCTCTATGCAGGTCAACACGTTGTCAATTCCAGAGAAGGCGCTGACCCACACATTGCGCCAAGCGCCACTCGCCGGGGCAACGACAACTTCCATCAGTTCCAGGTGCGCTGGTTTAGTTTGCCCGGTGCATCCTCCACATTAGAGCTCGGCTTCGGGGTTGCTCACGCTATCGTTTCATCAGGGATTCAGCCGGAAACATTAACAACAAGCACTATCGATTTGCCTCAGTTGGCGATTACAGGCGCAGCGCCATTATCGTTTGCAGGCACGCGCACGCGCTACGAAGCAAACGCTCAATTCCAAGTGGTCCATAATGGAATGTTTGGTAGTCAGAGTTTGGTCTTCGGCACAGAGTTTGATCGAAGCGACATCACTAATCGCTGGAACGCGCTGGGAGGAATCGAGCAGATCCTGGTTGAAGGCGTTGGGGCCGAAGTGGTTCGCTGGAATACGCCTGCTCAGGCTCGTCAGCACGTGAGAAAACTTGCGGTCTTTGCGCAAGACGCGTGGCGTCCTACCCAGTGGCTTGCCGTTCCCTTTGGCGTGCGCCTTGAAGACGCTTCAGGTCAGAGCACCGCGGCTCGTAATCGGGTCATTTGGACCACGATCGAGCCGCGGCTGGGCTTTGTAATACGGCTGCCTGTCACTGGATCTGTCTTGCGAGGCGGTTTCACGCGCTACGGACATTCGTTGCAGGGTCGCTATTTTGATTTTGGAAACGCCATGGCGCTCGGTGGGCAGGTGCTTCAATGGCAGGACACTAACGGTGATCGACAAGTCCAGCAGCCAGAGATAGGCAGGTTACTGCGTGTCTTTGGTGGTCCATATTCGGCTGTCGATAAAAATCTTCGACGACCTTTTACCGACGAAATTACGGTGGGAATGGCTAAGCAATTTGGCGAGCGTTTCGTTGCGCGCGTCCGGTTTTTTCGCCGTGATGATCGTCACTTGGTCGCTATAGTCAATGCAGGCGTTCCTTTTTCGAGTTACCTTCCGACGCTGGTGATCGACCCCGGCAACGACGGAATCTTGGGCACTGCAGACGACCAATCACTGACGCTTTTTAACCGGAAGCCTTCGGCCCTGGGGAAGGATTTCTTTGTGCTTACGAACCCACCCGGCTATCGGGGCAGCGATAAGGGCTTCGAGATCGAAATGCTCAAGCTCTTCGCTCGGCATTGGGAAGCTGCAGTGAACTTTACGGCGATGCACGCTGCTGCCCCCACCAACCCGGGCAATGGCGTCTTGCAGAACGATCCGGGATTCATTATTACCGACCAGTCGGTTTTTGACGCATCGAATGCGGATCCGAACACGCTCCTATTTGCGATGGGCAGGACCTATTTTGATCGGGGCTTCACGGGAAAGCTGACTGCATATTATGAGGCGCCGTATGGTGTACGGCTGGGAGTCGTGGCGAGATATTATGACGGGCTTGTGTTTGGCCGGCTGTTGTTTGTCAACGGATTCGAGCAAGGGCCATTCTTCGTGAGAGCAACGGCGCGAGGAGACTTTGGCGCCTTTCGGACCGAGTTCAATTCAACTCTAGACCTGCGCGTCGCGCGGGCCTTCGGTATAAAGCGAAGCAAGGTTTCGCTTGGTCTTGACGTCTTCAATCTTCTCAACTTGAACAAGAACACTTTGGAATCCGATCTTACCAGTCCCAAATTCGCAAATCGCATACCATTAGCCATCCAGGCGCCGAGGATAATCCGGCTTGGGCTGTCGTGGGAATTCTGATAACCCACTCCTACATCTTGAACGCGTTCAAAATAATTCTTGACAAGCGACTCGGCCGGGCGTAGTCTACCGGTGGAGTAGTTGAACACGTTCAAATCCAGTAGGAGGTTCGCTATGACCATGGGGATAACCACTTATCTGATCTACCTGACCATCAGCATCGCGCTGACCATTTGGGTGGCGCGGACGTTGCACAAGAACGGTCGGGTGTTTCTGGTCGATGTCTTTCACGGAAACGAGCAACTCGCGGATTCAGTCAATCACCTGCTCGTTGTCGGCTTCTACTTAATCAATTTTGGCTACGTCAGCCTCGCTCTCAAGCTCGGCTACGACGTCTCCACGGCACAAGAGGGTATCGAAGCTCTGTCGGTAAAGGTTGGCATGGTGCTCCTCGTCCTGGGCGCTATGCATTTCTTTAACCTTTTCATCTTCAGCCGCATGCGCCACCGTTCTAGTCGTCACAACAGCCCGCCCGTAGGTCCGGATGGCTTCACCGTCGTGCAGGAGGCCTGAGCCATGCATGTTCTAACCGTACTTTACGATCCGGAATGTGGGCTGTGCCGGCGGGCCCATGAGTGGCTCAGGGAACAGCCGAAGCTTATCGAGCTGCTCTTCATTCCCTGTAAGTCGGAGGAGGCTCGCAGGCGTTATCCGCAACTGAACCATGAACTGACGCAGAAGGACCTCACCCTCGTTAGCGACGATGGAGCGATATATTTCGGTCCCAAGGCTTGGCTCATGGTTTTGTGGGCACTCTCTCGGTATCGCGATTGGGCCTATCGCCTGTCGTCTCCGGAGTTGCTGCCAACTACGAAGCGCGTAGTTTCACTGGTCTCCCAGAATCGCTACCAGATCGGACGAGCGGCCGGTCTCTCGAGGTAACTCAATGGCTGCCGTTCGGAAAAAGAAATCAACCAAGACGCTGAAGGGCGACCAAACGAAGGCGCTCATTCTGGAGACTGCCTTGAAAATGTTTCGCGAGCGTGGGTATGAAGAGACAACGATGCGCGCTATCGCGGAGAAGGCCGGGCTATCGCTCGGGAATGCTTATTACTACTTCCATTCAAAAGAGCATCTCATCCAGGCCTTCTATCTCCGCACTCACCTGGACCATCTTGCGGTAGCCATGCCGGCGCTGGAGAAGGAGTCCACTCTCAAAGCACGTCTGCTTACTGTAATGCGTCTGAAGATCGATACGCTTAAGCCTTACCAACAGTTTGCAGGCGTGCTTTTCAAAACTGCTGCGCACCCGGAAAGTCCACTCAACCCTTTTGCTGACGAGTCAGATCCGGTTCGTCAGGAGAGCATCAAGCTTTTTGACGTCGTGGTAGGGGAATCAAAGGCACGAATTCCGAAAGACCTGCGAGCGGAGTTGCCCTATCTGCTGTGGGTCTATCACATGGGAGTAATCTTGTTCTGGATTCACGACCCTTCACCGAAACACCGGCGCACCTACCGCCTGATAGAACACACCGTTGAACTGCTTGACCGGCTGATATCGCTGGCGAGTAATCCGTTGATGCGGCCATTGCGCAAGCAGGCGCTGCGGTTGATTGACGAGATACGAGACGCTGCGGACGAAGCGGATGAAGGAGGACCTCAAAGTTTGAATAACGGCCACGAGCAAGACAAAAAGTCATCTCAGCAACCGTTTGTGGCCAAGAAGCTTGTTCCGGAACTTTGAGTTGGGTTAGTTGAGTAATTTAGTCTGCTGGTGGGTGGCATTCAGACTTGGGCGGGTCAGGGTCCACCTTCCTTAACCTGAGAGGTTGTTCGAATAGAGTCGGTTTTGAACATTGGAGTGTCTTACAGAGCAAGCTTTGCGGACCTACAAAAGAGTCCGCTACCTGTGAGACAAAGAACAAAGCACCAAGCACAAAGTACTGATTCCTTTCGCTATTTATTACTTGCGCCTGGACCACTCGACGTCGCATTGCCTTCAATATCAAGCACCGTTACTGGCGCGATGCCGGTTGCTTTAAGTGGCCCTTCAACTGAAGCGCGATCGCCGACGATCACGATTGCAAGATGGTTGAGATCGATGTATCGCTTTGCAACTCGCAACAAATCCTCCTTCGTTACCGCCGCAACGTTTTTCGGATAGTTCTGGTAGTAATCATCTGGCAGACCTTGCACCATCAAGCTGGTAATCGTGTTTCCGATCGCTGAGACAGACGAAAACCTTTGAGGCAGTGCCTGAATCAGTGAATCCTTCGCCGTATTCAGTTCTTCGTCAGTCACCGGTCGCTCGCCTTCGATGCCTCGGAACTCCTTGATAAACTCGATCAGCGCTGCGTCAGTCTTTGCCGAAATGATCGAGCCGCCTGCCCGAAATGCACCCGGACCCTTACCGTAGGCGAAACCTGAGCTGACGCCGTAGCTGTAGCCCTTCTGCTCACGAATGTTCGCGTTTAGTCTGGACTGAAATTGGCCACCGAGAATATGGTTGAGAACCAGCAGCGCGAAATAGTCTGGCGTATCACGCGACGGACCCGGCAAACCAATATTAACGACAGATTGAGCCGATCCTGGTTTGTCGACTAGATAAATTGTGGCAGGCCGGAGCTCGGGAAGTTTTGGATAGTCGAACGACGGTTTATCACCCGATTTTTTCCAGACCGCAAACGTCCTTTCGACGACTCCCTTAATCTTCGCTGGATTAACATCGCCGACCACCGTGATGATCGCCCGACCTGGTTGGAAGTAGGCTTTTTGGAATGACATAACATCGTCGCGGGTAATAGCTTTCACTGACGTTTCAGTCGGTCGTTGACCGTAAGGATGCGCGCCACCATAAAGAACTCTTGCAAACACCTGCGCACTAACGATCGTCGGCTGATCTTTAGCCTGGGTAAGCCCAACCAGTGTTCGTCCTCGCAACCGCTCGAGCGCGTCAGCTGGAAAAGTTGAATTCAACATCATGTCGGAGAGGATAGCGAGAGTAGCTTCAAAATTACGCGTGGTTGAAATAAAACCCATCGAACCTTCTTCACTCCCGATATTGGCAGTGACCGTAGTACCTAAGAGCTGCAAAGCGTCGGAGAGCTGGTCACCCGTTTTAGTAGTCGTTCCTTCGGTCAACATTAAACTCGTCATCGCAGCTAACCCGCGCCGGGCTTCTGGTTCAAACTGATTAGCGCCGCCGATAAATGTGATCGAGAACGAAACCAATGGCAGGTCGTGCCGTTCGGAAACTATCAGTGTGACGCCGTTCGCAAGAGGTGTCGTGGTCCATGCAGGTACGCGCAGCTGGGGTGTCTTACCCGCCGGTGGAATCTTGGTCCGGTCCAATGGTTGCTGTGCTGGTACTGTAGTAAGACAAGGCACGCTAAGCACGATTGTGAAAAGAATTGCGGCAAGCCATTTGTGCCGGTTCATGATCTACCTCCTCGAACTCCACGTAGCGCACTGACAGATTCGCTTTCCGTTGCCTTGGAAGCCTCATCTTTTTTTCCTTTCGGCACGACACTCAATACCACGCGACCCTTCGTTAGATACTGGTTAGCAACACGCTTAACATCGGCCGCCGTTACCGAAAGTCGCTTCTGATAATCCGTCCGGAAGTAACCCGGATCACCATGAAACACGGCGCCCTCAATGAGTTGGTTGGCTTTGCCCAGGTTCGACTCCAGACCGCGCAGGAAATCCAATTCAGATCCAGCGGTGGCTTTCTGCATCTCTTCGCGTGTTGGTCCTTCGCTCATAAACTTTTGCAAGACTTCATCGATGGCGGTCTCAAGCTCAGTAAGAGAGTGACCCGGTCGGGGTGTCACTATAACTTGAAACTCTCCGACGTCTTCACTCGTCCGCTGGAACGCAAAAACGTTTGCGGCGGCCTGTGAATCGTAGACGAGTGCCTTTGTCAAACGAGCTGTTCTTGGTCCCGATAGAATTGCAGCAACGACGTCAAGCACGTGATCGTCTTCATGCTTCGCGCCCACAGTAGGCCATTCGATATAAAGACGCGGGAGCTGCACTCGGTCTTCATAAACCAGATGCCTCTCTGTATCGAGTTTCGCCAATGGCACAATAGGGCGTTCCACCGCCTTGCCCTGAGGTAGGTCAGCGAAATACCTACTAATCCAGGCCTTTGCTTGTGCCGAATCAAAATCCCCGACCACCGCAAGGGTTGCATTGTTCGGCGCATAGTAGAGCCGGAAAAAATCTTTTACATCGCTCTCAGATGCCGCGCTCAGGTCTTCCATTGAGCCAATGACTGGCCAAGAATACGGATGCTTCTTTGGATACATCGCCGCCGCATAGATCTCGCTGACGCGGCCATAAGGTTGATTATCGTAGCTCTGCCGCCGTTCATTCTTGACAACATCGCGCTGGGCATTGAGCTTGGCAAGATCCAAGGTGTCGAGCAGATATCCCATCCGGTCTGCTTCCAGCCACAAAGCGGACTCGAGGTAGTTTGAAGGTACAACCTCGAAGTAGTTCGTTCGATCATTGCTCGTCGAACCATTGTTGTTCCCGCCTACGCCTTCAGTGAGTTTGTCATGGAGGCCGTACGGCACATGACCCGAACCCGTAAACATCACGTGCTCGAAGAGGTGCGCAAAGCCTGTGCGACCGGGTACTTCGTTTTTGGAACCAACGTGGTACCAGATATCGACAGCCACAGTTGGTATGGCATGATCGACTGAGAGAATCACGGTAAGACCGTTTGGCAGTTTATAACTCTCGAAGGGGATCTTGATCGAATCCGCCCCGGAGGTAGCTTTGCGCTGACCTGAGACTGGCTGGAGGACGCAAATGCTAATTACGAAAACTGCCAATGCAACAATTATTCGGTTGAGTGGCGGATTGACTATTTGTCTCGACGAGAACTTGTTAGTGATCACGGCAGCTCCTTTAGGAACATTTCGATTTCAAAGCTGACCTAATATCGCGCGCTATCCTATGTGCGCGATGCCTGGCAGTCAAACTTGTACCTCGAGCTCTTGGAAACTTCGTCGCGCGTGTTCGAATTCTTGCATACGCTAAGTGTCGACTAAATCGTTTCAATTTACCTTTTTAGCTTTCACGACTTACTATGACTCCCATGAAAGCCGTTCAAGTGTCTCAAGCGGGCGGACCCGAAGCGCTCACGCTCGTTGACCTTCCTATCCCTCAACCCAAATCGAATGAGGCTCTCGTTCAGATTAAGGCTGCCGGAGTGAATTTTATCGACGTCTATTTTCGCGAGGGACGTTATCCAGCACCACTTGCGCTCGTCGTGGGAGTGGAAGCGGCCGGTGTGGTCACCACAGTAGGCTCCGAAGTGAAGAGCGTGAAGATCGGTGATCGTGTTGCCTACACTGGTGTCCCGGGGAGTTACGCAGAGTATGCTGCTGTTCCCGCCGAACGTCTGGTCCACATTCCGGACGCGTTAGACTTTAATCAAGCAGCTGCTGCAATGCTCCAGGGCATGACTGCTCACTATCTTTCACACAGTACCTACAAACTCCAGCGTGGTGAGACGGCGCTGGTACATGCTGCTGCTGGGGGCGTGGGAGCGCTTCTAGTCCAGATGGCCAGGAAGATTGGCGCACATGTAATCGGAACAGCCGGGACGGAAGAAAAAGCTCAGCTTGCGCGCACTGACGGCGCCGACGAATGTATCGTCTACACGCAAGCAGACTTCGAAACTGAAACAATGCGTTTGACCGCCGGCAGGGGAGTGCATGTTGTTTACGACGGAGTTGGCAAGGATACTTTCGACAAAGGTCTCAACGTTTTGCTCCCGCGCGGCTACATGGTTCTATTCGGCGGATCGAGCGGCGCAGTGCCACCATTTGATCTGATCAAGCTCTCGCAGAAAGGTTCGCTCTACATAACGCGTCCCACTCTGGCACATTACATTGCCACTCGCGAAGAACTCGAGCAACGCTCAGGCGACGTAATGCGAATGATCGCCGCAGGTGATTTGAAACTTCGCATACATAAGACCTACCCGCTCGCAGAGGCGCAGCAAGCACATCGCGACCTTGAAAGTAGAAAGACTATGGGGAAGTTGTTACTAATACCCAGAACTTAGTGCTTTGTCCTTTGTGCTTTGTGCGTTGTTCTGTTTTGCTATGGGAGAATTTCGTTTGCAATCGGAATAAAAGCATCAAGTACATCATTCAAATCCAAAGGTACAAATACAAAGCACTAAGTACAAAGTACCAAGTTCTCTAACACCCTATTTACGATTTACAAGACTCCAACTATGATCCGAGCATGACCTGGTCGCAGGTTTACGACCCGTTGGGCCATCCTCTGCTCTCCACAATTCTGGCAGCTGGGCCAGTCATCGTCTTATTAGGAGCGCTTGGCGTCCTTAAAATGAGGGCTCACAATGCGGCGCTCCTCGCACTAGGGACTTCTCTACTGATTGCTATTGGTGTCTTCGGCATGCCCGCGAGCATGGCTCTCGCCAGTGTGCTGTTTGGCGCTGCCTACGGTCTGTTTCCCATCGGTTGGATCATTCTCAACGTCATCTTCCTTTATCAGCTAACTAACGAGCGTGGACTCTTTGACGTCCTTCGCGAAAGCATTACCGGTCTCACCGAAGATGCAAGGTTGCAACTTCTCCTTGTGGCATTCAGTTTTGGGGCATTCTTCGAAGGCGCGTCCGGCTTCGGTACTCCCGTCGCAGTCACGGGAGCACTCCTGATTGGTCTGGGCTTCACGCCACTCGCGGCTTCCGGTCTCTCGTTGATCGCCAATACCGCACCAGTTGCTTTCGGGGCACTCGGAACGCCCATCATTGGTTTACAAAGTGTGACCGGACTTGATCTAAAGCAACTGAGCGCGATGGTAGGGCGACAGTTGCCGTTCTTCTCCGTCATCGTTCCCTTCTGGCTGATTTGGGCCTTTGCTGGTTTCCGCGGCATGCTCGAGATCTGGCCCGCCATTCTGGTGGCGGGCGTTTGCTTCGCCGTCCCACAATTTCTGATATCAAACTTTCACGGGCCCTGGTTGGTTGATGTCTTGGCGGCAATTGTCTCGCTGGGAGCGCTCGCTCTCTTCCTCAGATTCTGGCATCCGAAACGTATTTGGCGTTTGCATGATCACAGTGCCGCGACGAGCGAGCAGGCGGAGCAATCGGCGCAAAGCACAGAGTTCAAGGCACAAATCACCGGGACCCACACGTCAAAAGAAATCCTTCGTGCCTGGCTGCCCTGGATAATCCTAAGCGTGGTGGTTTTCCTGTGGGGCCTACCTCAGATCAAAGCTTTACTTGACAGCATCTCAGCACCCAAGTTTCCTGTTCTCTGGCTTGATAAGTTAGTTCTACGCGTTCCACCTGTCGTTGCTAAACAAACTCCCGAGGCTGCGGTCTTCAATGCCAATTGGTTCTCGGCCACAGGCAGCGGCATTTTGTTCGCTTCAATTATTGCCGGTCTTTCGATGGGGTTCTCGATTTCCAGTTTGCTACGCGTCTACTGGAAGACGCTGAAGCTTGTGAGGTACTCACTATTGACGATTTCCGCCATGCTGGCCATTGGTTTTACTACACGCTATTCCGGTCTGGACGCAACGCTCGGTTTGGCTTTCGCAAAGACCGGCTTTCTTTATCCTTTCTTCGGTACGATGCTGGGATGGCTTGGTGTCGCCTTAACCGGTTCAGATACTTCTTCCAATGTACTGTTCGGCAGCCTGCAGAAGATTACGGCCACGCAACTTGGCCTCAGTCCCACGCTGATGGCTGCGGCAAATAGTTCCGGAGGTGTGATGGGCAAGATGATTGACGCCCAATCGATAGTCGTTGCCAGCACGGCGACGCGCTGGTATGGCCATGAGGGAGAAATTCTGCGCTTCGTTTTCTTTCATAGTTTGGCCCTCGCTACGCTGGTCGGAATTCTCGTCCTCCTCCAGGCGTATGTATTCACTTCCATGGTCGTTCGCTAAAGAACTTGAGGAACTGTAGGTCCCTCCGTGGGGCCCCTTTCCACGCGACTCGGGGCGCCCACGGAGGGACGCCCCTATAGAAATTCGGACACAACCTATAAACGTTTTTCCTTGACAGGCTTTTTCTCTCCTGACTATAGTAAGGGCTCGCTTTAGAGCGAGCCGAGTTCTGAAATGAATAGCACACGCTCCTATTTTAGCTTCGCCTTTACTTACCGCTTCCTCTTTACGGAGGAGAGCGGACCGGCGAACTGTAGGCAGGAAGTGCTAGCGACATAAAGAACTAAGCACAACAAGCTTTCATCAAGCCAGCCGCGACTCCTGAATTGGAAATAGTCGCGGCTGGCTTTTTTGTTGTCATCGACAACCCCGAGTTGGCGACCGAGGAAACCGGATCGCACGGAAGAAAAACGATAACCCTTAACGAAGATGGAATCCGACAAAAACTCCAGGGAGGATTATTCGAGAATGGATATCGAATACTGGCGCAACGAAATTGATGAACTGGACGTAGAACTACTTCGCCTTATCAATATGAGAGCGCGGCTGGCACTCAAGATCGGTGAGTTGAAGAGGGCTGCAGGCCTCCCTATCTGCGACCCCGAGCGCGAGCTTGCCGTACTGCAGAAATTGCAACTAGCCAACAATGGACCACTCGATCCGGGCGCAGTAGCGAAACTTTTCCGACGCATCATCCACGAATCAAGGCGCGTGGAAGCACGCGGTCTTGAACCAGGTGCGACCTCATCAGAAGAGGTATGGTCGTGAACCCTTCTGCTTGCAGACCGCGAGTCGCCTTTCAGGGCGAACATGGCGCCTTCAGCGAGGAGGCGGCCATCAAACTACTCGGCCCCGAGATTGAGCTTGTGCCGCGTCCAACATTCGCATCTTTGTTCCGGAGTCTCGACGAAGGTCTGGCAGACTATGCACTCGCGCCGGTTGAAAACAGCTTGATCGGAATCATTCGCCCCTCGTTTGATCTGTTCGAAAAAAGTTCTCTTGTAACGATTGGAGAAGTGGTTATTCCGATCGCCCAACACTTGATTGCCTGTCCCGGAGTCTCGTTTGGAGAATTAGAAGTGGTGCAGTCGCATCCAGCGGCCCTGGCACAGTGTGTCCGCTTCTTTATTGAAAATCCCACGCTCCGAAAGGTAGAGGCTGAAGATACGGCCGGCAGCGTCGCCACCATAATCGCGCGTGACGACCGAAAGCTTGCAGCAATTGCGGGAAGACGTGCCGCAGAACTCTATGGCGGTACGATTCTCAAAGAAAACATCCAAGATCGGCGCGACAACCAGACGCGGTTTCTCCTGCTGTCCGGTTCAGCTGAACGGTCTCCGCTACTTAACACTGGCAGAATCAAAGAGGAATACAAATCATGATCGTTAACATGTCAAACACCGCGACCGCGGAAGAAATCAACCACGTTATTGAAAGAATCAAAGAATGCGGCTACCAGGCACACGTTATTCAGGGCGCGGAGCGCACGGTTATCGGCGCAATAGGCAGCAATGGCCGCCGCTCAGAAATAGAAGCGCTCCGTGCAGCTCCCGGCGTGGAGGAAGTGATCGAGATTGCGCACCCCTTCAAGCTCGTTAGTCGTCAACTCCGGCAAGAACGGACGGTGGTCGATGTACACGGAGTGAAAATAGGTAGTGGCGATCTAGTCGTCATGGCGGGGCCGTGCTCGGTCGAATCGGGTGAGCAGTTGATGGAAACGGCGTTGGCTGTCAAAGCTGCCGGCGCCAATATGCTTCGTGGTGGCGCCTATAAACCACGGACTTCTCCCTATGATTTCCAGGGACTAGGTGTGGAAGCGCTCCGACTGTTGCGAGATGCGCGTGAAGCGACGGGCCTGGCCGTAGTGACGGAAGTAATGAGTGAAACCGACGTCGAAATAGTGGCTGAGTACGCAGACATGCTGCAGGTTGGCGCTCGCAACATGCAGAACTTTTCGCTCTTGCGCAAGCTCGCCGTCGTGCCGCGCCCGATTCTACTCAAACGTGGACCATCGGCAACGATCAAAGAGTGGCTGCTTGCGGCGGAGTATCTACTGGCAGGAGGCAACGCGAATGTGGTGTTGTGCGAGCGAGGCATCAAGACGTTTGAAACCGCCACGCGCAACACACTGGACCTGGCGGCCGTCGCTTTAGCCAAGGAGTTGTCGCACCTTCCTGTGGTGGCGGATCCCTCTCATGGCACAGGCTTGCGCAGCCTGGTAGGTCCGATGTCAAAGGCAGCAGTTGCCGCGGGCGCTGACGGATTAATACTTGAAGTACATCCTTGCCCCGAGCGAGCACTTTCAGATGGAGCACAGTCGCTGGACCTTCCAGGCTTTGCTGCACTGATGAAGGAATTAGGTAGAGAGCCGTCGCGAGACGTGAAGGCCGCGTGAAGGCAACAGCAAATGGATTGAAGAAGGCCGCAGACGGAAACAGCCGACGTCTTCGGCTTGGGAGAAAACTACTCAATCGAAGTTATCAAGTCAGGCTGCACCATGAAGAACGAACAGGAACCTGGTTTTGGCAAACAAAGGAGGGCGCCGCGGCGCACAAGTTTTGTGGGTGCGGCGTCAGGGAAAACGAAATTGAAGGTCGCCGTTTTTAGCTGCGCAGCCAGGGGTTTCAGCTTTTCATCTCCGTGGATAAACTTCACCTCGTTAACCTGGGCGTTTCGTGAAGCCCCCGGGACAAATACTACGTAGAATTCGCCTTCAATGGTCGTCTTAATATCAGGAAGCAGCGAACCGAGCTGAACGGTGTTGACAATGGTCGAATCTCCCCAGGCTTTCGTAATTAAGGCTTCGCTCCTGTTTTTACCTGCCAATCGATCCAGACTTTCGCGAGCTTCCGGCACAAACCGGTTGGCGACCGCCGCAAGGGCATAGAGGCGAATTGCTTCCTGATTCTTACCACGTTTTTCCGCTATCTGGCCCAAGTGATACCCAACCTCACTATGTTGCTCCGTGGCCCATGAGGCGGTGATGTATTTCTCCGCCATGTCCAGATCGCCTTTCTGGAAATAGACCCAACCCAGCGTGTCCCAATAGGCGCCGAGAGAGCTGACGTTTGCCAGATCCTCAAGGGTCAAACGCTCCAATTCAAGATTGCGAAGGTTGGTAGCTACCGCAGTCGCTGCCGATTCCGCGTATTGTTGGGCCTTTTCCAGTTGAACGTTACCAACGGCGAGAAAATAGGCTACGTCGTTCCATACAAATGGTCCAGGAGCAAGCTTCACGGCCTTGTCGAATGCCTCAATTCCCTTTTGCTTTTCGCCGAGATTGAGATAAGCCCTGCCCAGGCTTATGTACAGCATCTCAGCTTCGGGATTTAGCGAGATAGCGCTCTCGAGCTCCGGGACAGCCTCTTTGTATTTGCGCCACTCAACCAGCATCTCGCCCAAATTGGCATGGGCGTACTGGTCCAACGGGGTTACCTCAAGTTGTTTGCGAAAAGAAGCTTCAGCCTCCGAGTATTGTTGCTGTTGCCAAAAGATGCGACCCATTAGCGTGTAGCAATAGTCGTCGAATGGATTGATCTTCGTCTGCTCGCGCAGTATGTCAATCGCGGCACTATACTTACGCTGTGCGAAGAGTGCGTAGCCCAATTCCCTTCGAACCTCTTTTTGTTTCGGATCTTTTTGCAGTACCCGCTGCAGCAATTCTTCCGTCAACGCGTAGTTCTTGTTCTTCATGGCGGCTTGCGCCGCCTGTATGAGTTCTTCAACTTTTACTGAATCCGGGATGGCAGGTGTGCCGGCAACATCTGTCTCGAGAGCCAGTGTTTGTGCCTCGTCGGCACGCGCGGCGGCAACAAAAGCCTGGTAGTCCTGCAATCGTTCAGCGGGCAATTCATGTCGTCGCACATGCAGGGTACGTTCAACCATGAGCTTATTGTCCTCGAGTTTATAGCTCGACCGATAGTCGGCATAGTCTCTGCTCACGTTGAGTGGCAGCGGCAGGCGCGTTTGATATTTCGACGGCAAGGAAAGTTTTAGCCGGTAGGTAATATCGATGGGCGGTCCCAGCTGAATGGGTTTAGGGTTCTCCTGCTTACCGGCGTAGGCTTGAGCCAAATGAAACGAAGGCATCGGTAGCTCAAGTTTCAGTTTCTTGCTCGACCAGTCAAGAAAATCATCACGGCTGACGTCGTAATCAATCTCGAATGGTTTTTCAAGCGCCGACGGCTCGGCAGGTTTGATTTCTGTGACATCGCCGCCAACTCCACCAATCATCGCAAGGTAACGACCAAGTGCTTTCCACTCGCTTTTGGGCGTTTTGCGGAACAAGATACGAAATAACAACTCGCTGTCACCGCGCAACGTCAGATGTGAATGTGCCGACAGTTTGCCGAGGTCCGTGACCTGACCTTCGATCGTCACCACTTCGCTTGAAAGGAAGGGCGGCTCCGCGGGGGTGGTTTCCAAATGTGCGGGGCCGCTGGCGGGAATTAACAACGCTTTCTTGTCGCGAAGCGGCGGCGCCAAAAGACGGAAGGGCGCAACTTCCGCCGTCGTGTCAGCCCATAGCGTTTCGGAGGCTAGCGGAATAACACTTATGACATGATCAAATTGGGCGGGAGAAGGCACATCGCTATCAATTTTACGCGAGGAGTTCATTAGCGCCGGATATGCGCGCAGTCCTGTGGCAATCAGCATCGAAGTAAAGAGTGTGTGTTTGTCTTTACAGTCGCCATACTCGTTTGCAAACACTTCTGACGCTGCATGCGGCTGGTAGCGACCCTGGCCCAGCGAAAGGCTGACATAGCGAAAGTTCTTGGCGACAAACTCATAGAGCGCCTCAATCTTATCTTTATCGGTAGTGCGTCCGCGTACAAGCTCTTCCGCCTTTGCCCGAATCTTTTCATCAGGAACGATCCGACTCCGCTCGAGCTCGGCGTACCACTGCCCCACTTCGTCCCAACTCTGAAAAGTGGTCATCTGCACCTGTGGGCGCTTGGGTTCATCCGATTCGTCAGCCCCCTTTCTCTCTTTTTCTTTGTCGTCGCTCTCTTCTCGTTTGAGGTTTGAGTGTTTCCAGGTGTAGACCCGCCGCTCGGCCTGCTCGTTGATGCTCGGTTCAAAGCCCAGTTCAGTCTTGATCTTAACTTTACTGTCGCGCGGGATATTCACTTCCAGTCCATCGTCGAGCACAATCACATCGGCGGTCACGAAGTCGTGTTCAAGCCAAAAGTGGTTTGGCGCCAAGGCAGTGTGAAGATGCCAAACGGCGCGGTACTCGAGTACATCTCCAGGTCGCAGGCCCGGAACAGTCACGTGCTTTTGCCGGAGATCCGTATAAATCGGTGCTTCACGCGCAACCGGCGCGCTCAAATCTTGCACGTCGCTCTCCGACGCGCTGACTGCGGTGCCATCTGCTTTGCGCACTCGGACAAATTCAAGATCGAGCTTTTCGTTCGCTGCGGAATATCCGAAGACCAGCTGGCCAAACCTTTCCAGGCCTGCTTCGCTTTGAACCCTGACGCGAACATTCATGTCACGCTGGCCTGTGCCGTCTTTCTCAAAACGATAAGTAGTTTTCAGTTGCTCGATGACAAAAGCTTCCTGGGAATAGTCGCTTACCTTTTCTTTGGCGATTCGCGGATTCTCTACCGTGATCCTCGCCTGAGGCGGAGGTTGTGGGACGTTGGATTGAGCATGAGTAGTCCGAAGTTGATCGAGCGACACCAGGAAAAGCGAAAGGAGCAGGACGGCAACGCAGTCGCGGCGGCGAGAGGACATTAAATTATCTCCAACTATTTTGAGGATCAGCCAGACGCAAGCGAGTCTACCGAAACCACTGAGGGGTGTAAACAAGATCCGCCGGGTAGAGATGGCTTAAGTTGCCCTTGTAATCTCATTCACACCCTCCTTTAGCCCGGTGTCAAAGCAAGCTCCGAAACGTTGAACCGTTTTAGCGGTTTTCTTTCGACTCGCAGTCACTCATGCCGCGGTCCCATGAGGTCATCAGTACCACCGTGCGGGTAGCGGCTGGGGTCCTGCGAGCAATACAGTACCGCGAGCGAAGCGACCGGATGCCGGCACTCGATAATCGCAAGAACTCTAAAACGGTGGTTGAGTGCCGGCATCCGGTCGCTTCGCTCGCGGTACTGTATTGAGTTCTTAAGTCAAGTAGGAGCCGTGAGGGTCGGCTATTGGACCAAGAGAGCTACAGTAATTTGGACCGCAAACGGCAGCGAGCATGTTAAGTGATTTCCGCCAAGAGAGCGGTGATAAGACGTTGGCAGTCGCCACCTAATCTCACTCACTCGCAGCCGTTTGGTCCCGTGGGCGAATAATGAAGGACAAACTCGCCCACCCGATCGTTGTCAGTGCTGTTCCGGATTACGCATCGTCCGGGGCAGCTCTTTTCCTACCTTGAAGATCGTTCCATCGATCGCGTTGACCAATACGTGAGTCTTCACAGGATTGGCTTCATCATCGGAGAGAATTACGACGTGATAAAAGACTTGTCCATCCTTTGCGAGTTTCCCGGGTGCTTCCCAGTGTTCGCCGTTCAAGGAGCACTCCAGGACTTTCCCCGGTTGTTGACTGGTAGCGATCTGAATCGCTTGCTCCATTGAGATCTTTGCGAGGTGAACGAGGGCCGCCTGCATTAGGGCCATGGTTTTCATTTCTTCTTCCCTATGACGGATCAAGGCCTCATCCTCATCTCCGTTGAATTCCATTTTTGCCCGTCGTTCAGCAGCCTCCTGACGTTGCCGAATCTCAATCGATTCGCGCTCTTGTTTCTCTTTCTTCTCCTGCGCCTCCTTTTCCTGCCCACCGCTTGCGGCTAACGCCGCAATATCGAATTGCAGCGCGAATGAAGCCGCGGCGATGCAGGGCACAACGAGGAGCAACGAAACTGCTATCAATAGCAACTTCTTCCAGCGTGTATCTAGTTTTGGTTTGCTTAACAATGACATGATACGAACCTCCAGGATGTCAGCATCGGCGATGCCTACGGTTGTGGTTATGGAGAGACGACGCAAAGGCGGTGCTGCGCCTGCAAGTTTTACGAGTGAGCGTGCATAGACTTGTGCGTCCAGCACTCTCTCGGCTACAAGCTCGTCGCAGCAGAGTTCTCGTGTTTGCTTGATCCGGCGGCTCAATACCGCAGCAGCGGGATTAAAAGACAACGGCAGGTAGATCAGTTCATAAATCAGGTTGAGGATATAGTCGCGACGCGCAATATGGATGAATTCATGGCCAATGGCCGATGTTAGAAGATCGGTATTGCCTTCCTTCAACAATTGCTCCGGCAAGATGATCAGCGGCTCAAAGAGACCGATCGTGATCGGAACGGGAATAGAGTCTGAACAAAGAATGCGCACGCGTCTGGAGCCGATTCTTGTTTGACACTTTGCGACAATGACCCCAATAACTTTACTTGTTTCAATCGCGAAGGCCGTGTGCTTGATAGCTCTCGTCGCTTTCCAGACCCGCGCTAGTTTGTACGAGCGGTACGAAAGGAAAATGAAATACAGCAAGATTAGACTTATGGCCAGAGTTCTGCTCAATTGAATCGCGGAAGTCGTCGCGACAGGTGTTGTCGCTTGGGCCAATGAGGTCAGATCATCAGGTTTGGGCGTACCTTGTTCAATGACCACTCTCTGCTGCGACCCAGTCGCAATCTGGAAAGCGTCAAGCAGAATACGAGAACTGGTTATTGCCGGAAGCATGAACGATAGGAGCAACGCCGCGACCCAAAGTATGTGGCGATAGCGCGATGCCGAACGTCTGAGCAACCAGCCGCAAAAACTGGCAAGTGCGGCAATGAGCGGGATTTGCCAGCAGGCATTCAACAAGAAAGTCAGCAGCAGTTGGCTAAGTGTTCTCATCGCGTTTCTCCTCTGCCTCTTCGAGAAGTTTGTGCAGCCGGGCTAGTTTGGCAGCGGTCAAATGCTTTGTTTCCACCAGGCTCATTACAAGGCTCTCCGCTGAGCCGCCAAACAAACGATCTACGACATCGACGACATGTTTACTTAGCACCTGCTTCCGGCTGACGGCGGGTTTGTAGAAATAAGCACGGTCTTTCAGGGTTCTTTTGGCTTTGCCTTTGCGATGCAGGATGTTGAGCATGGTCTGCACCGTGGTGTAGGCAAGATCGCGTTTCAATTTCTGCTGGACCGTCTGCACGTTCGCGGGTCCGGTCTCCCACAGGACGTGCATGATCTCCAGTTCGAGGGGTGTCAGCTGCTCTGTTTTGCGACGAACCATATAATGTCTCCTAAGTTTTTAGGAGTATAGGCCGGAGCTGGGTAGCTGTCAACTAATATTTTAGGAGACGACAGGTTCATGCCGCGTGCTTTGTACTTTGTGCTTTGAGCTTTGTGCTTTGTGCTTTGAGCTTTGAGCTTTGTACTTTGTACTTTGTGCTTTGGTGCTTTGTACTTTGTACTTTGTACTTCGCGTACTTGGTACCTTGCATTTCTGTATGGAAAGGAGTTTCAGCTAGAGTTCAAAGTTCAAAGTTCAAAGTTCAAAGCACAAAGCTCAAAGCACAAAGCTCAAAGCACAAAGCGAACCAACCTCTTCTTCATTCGCGCACCCACCCTCCCGCGGTTTGACGAAAGCTTTCCGTGCTGGCCACAAAAAATCCCGCGCTCTCCTGCTGCCATTCAAGACGATCAACGGTAATTTGAGGGTGTGCAATGCGAATCACATTAAATGAGTTTGCTTCACCACGGCCGCGTGTGGATGTGGCCGTTCCGGCTTGCACTACGAGTGCTGAGTGTCCATGAATTTTGTAGCGTTTGGCGCTATGGCTTGTATGACTCACGTGCAGGTGACCGGCAAGAAAAAGGTCGGCGCCGCAATTCGCGAGCGTCTCCATAGCTAACCGAGAGCGACCCACCAGATCGCCTTCATTATATCCTTCCGGCAAGTCGAAAGGGTGATGTGTGACTACGATCTTGGTTATCTCATCTTCCAGAGCACAAAGTTTGCTGCGCATCCATTCGATCTGAGATTTGTTGACGCGTCCTCCTTTAATTGTCAGCGAGCGTGCCGTACTGATTCCAACGACAGCAATCTCGTCATCAAAATAAAAAGGCTGCAGATCGTCCGTGATAAAACGCCGATACTGATCGAGCGGTTGCAAAAAGCGTGTGAATGGATTGTGCAGCGGTACATCGTGATTGCCGGGAACGATGATCTGCGGGTGCGGCAATGAATCGAGAAAAGCATGCGCTTCCCGAAACTGATGTGACCGGGCGCGCTGCGTCAGGTCACCGGAAACTGCAACGAGATCGGGTTTGATTTCATTGACAGTTTCCACGAGTGGCGCGATCAGGCGCGTGTCTACGCGGCCAAAGTGGATATCAGAAAGATGGACTATCACCCGCATTGTTTATTGCGCTTTCTCATTGACATGCGCCGGGACGATCACGCGCAACGCTCCAGGACGCACACGATAGTGGAGCGGAGGCACCATTATCGTAGTCTCACCGTCAAAAGCGACCTGCAATCGCCGATGACGTGTTTCTATCCAGATCTCCCTGGTGCGCAACGCCGTAAAGTCTCTTTCGTTCCGCAGTCCCCCCAGAAGGGCTCGCACCGCAAGTCTCAGTAACCCAAGGCGCCCGGTACGGTGGGTGATGTAAAGACTTAGTTCGCCCTTGTCCAAACATGCCCGGCGGCCGATGTTGAAGCCTTCCATTTCGTATTCGTTATTGCCGGTGAATACAAAAGGTGTGCGACGCGCAAGTTGCTTGCCGTCAAGGCTCAATCTGACATTCAGAAGTGGATAACGCCGCAACACTGTGATCGCCGCCCACACAAACGCAGGCCACTTGCCCCATCCCAGTTGTTGTTGTTTCTCCCGTTCCTTTACGATTCGGGGGTAGAGGCCCAGACTGGAGTTATTTATGAATGTTCGGCCATTAACCTCGCCAATATCCACCTGGACAGTGCGACCCGCCATGATCGTCTCCATCGCTCCGTCAAGATCAAGTGGCAATTGCAAGTCTTTAGCAAAGTGATTAAGGGTCCCAAGTGGTAACACTCCGAGAGTCTTCCTGGTACCCGCTAGCACCCCGGCGACAGTGCTGACTGTGCCATCGCCACCACCGGCTACTATTGTTTGATAGTCATCTTTTACGGCGCGTCTCGCCAGCTTCAGAAGTTCTGGGCCATTGCGCGCGACAGATACTTTCCAGCGCGAGCCTATTGGGAGATATCGCTCAACAAGCCGGTTGACAATTTCTTCCTTGTCGACAGCTCCCGCATCAATGTTGATTACAACTTGAACAGGTTCTCTCAGGGCCATTATTGTTAAAACCTAATCGAGTCAATTCAACGTCAGAACCGAGGAGCGGTACCGACCGAATTTATCGCACCTTGAACCTCTCGACTGCCCCCTTCCCAACCTGCAAATTTTCTTAGCTTGTGTCATATCCGGGATCGATCTAATTTTTCACAGCTGCTACCGCTCCTCGGTTCTGACGTTGAGTCGTTACTTCCCTAACATAACTGCCGGCCAAACAAATATAACATCGCGTGTTCTAAGACGACGGGTTAGAATCCCGCTTACAATCGTAGGAACCGTAATGGTTCAACTACCTGGTGAAGGAAAAACCCAATGATGATCCGTCCTGTGTTGGCTTTCTTATGTGGTCTTGTGCTGTTTTCTTTTCTGTCTTCGACAATCCGGGCTCAACAATTCAGGAGCGACTTATACCAGAGTATGAGATGGCGGATGATTGGACCGTTCCGAGGCGGACGTACCGTCGGCGCCACCGGTGTTCCCGGTCAACCGAACGCCTTCTACATTGGTGTTAACAATGGCGGCGTCTGGAAAACTACAGACTACGGACGCACGTGGAAACCAATCTTCGACGAGGAGCCTACTGGCTCAATCGGCGCGCTCGCGGTGGCGTCTTCCGACCCGAACACTATCTATGTCGGCAGCGGTGAAGGATTGCAACGTCCGGATCTTTCAACGGGTGACGGCATTTACAAATCAACAGACGCAGGAAAGACCTGGCAACATCTCGGTCTCCGCGATGGCCAACAGATCGGCGCGATCCTTGTCGATCCGCACAACTCGAATCTTGTTTATGTTGCGGTGTTGGGCCATCCGTATGGACCTAACGAAGAACGAGGAGTATTTCGTTCGACTGATGGTGGCCAAAACTGGCAGAAGATACTTTATAAGGACGAAAACACGGGCGCGGGCGCGCTCGCCTTCGATCCCGCTAACTCTCGAGTCATCTATGCGAGTTTGTGGTCGGCCCGGCAAGGGCCCTGGGAGAATGGCGCTTTTCAAGGACCGGGATCAGGTTTGTATAAATCGACTGACGGCGGAAACACCTGGCGACAACTCATGAAAGGATTGCCAACTTTCGAACAAGGCCTCGGCCGTATCGGCATCACTGTCGCGCCGAGCGATCCCAACCGGCTTTATGCCACCGTCGACTCACCCCGGCTCGGCGGTATCTATCGCTCGGACAACGCAGGCGAGAGTTGGAAACTTATAAATTCAGAGAGACGCGTGTGGGGACGGGCCAGTGACTTCGCAGAGGTCAAAGTCGATCCTAAAAACAAAGACGTGGTCTATTCCGCCAACACATCCACGTACCGCTCCAACGACGGTGGGATAACTTTCACAGCTTTCAAAGGTGCGCCCGGCGGCGACGATTACCACACTGTGTGGATCAATCCTGACAACCCGCAGATCGTTTTGCTGGCGAGCGATCAAGGCGCAGTCATTACCGTTAACGATGGAGAAAGCTGGAGTTCCTGGTACAACCAGCCGACGGCTCAGTTTTATCACGTGATCACGGACAATGAATTTCCCTACTGGGTATACGGGGGCCAACAGGAGAGTGGCTCGGCGGGTGTGGCCAGTCGTGGCGACAATGGTGCGATTACGTTTCGCGACTGGCGCACAGTAGGGGTTGAGGAATATGGGTACGTAGCGCCCGACCCACTCAATCCAAATCTCATCTATGGCGGCAAGGCAACACGCTTCGACAGGCGCACGGGCCAAGTACAAAACGTGGCGCCGGAAGTTTTGCGTGGCGGCAAGTATAGATTTCTGCGGACCGCGCCAATCATGTTTTCGCCCGCGGACCCACACATTCTCTATTTGGCCGGCAACGTATTGTTCAAGACAATAAACGGGGGAAACAGCTGGGACATCATCAGTCCAGATCTTTCGCGCGAAAGACCTGAAGTTCCCGAAAGTGTCGGCGTTTTTCGCAAACCCGAACTGTCAACGCAACCAAGACGTGGAGTTATCTATTCGCTTGCACCGTCGTCGAAAGACATCAACACGATCTGGGCAGGAACCGATGATGGACTAATCCACATAACCAAAAACGGAGGGATTACCTGGAAGAATGTTACTCCCGCAGCGATTACCTCCTGGAGCAAGGTCTCGATCATAGACGCGGGACATTCCGATGTCTCGACAGCTTACGCAGCGGTCAATCGAATTCGACTCAATGATCAGCGACCCCACATCTACCGTACACACGATGGCGGCGCTACGTGGAAGGAGATCGTCAATGGACTGCCGGCCGATCCGGTTAATACCGTCCGTGAAGATCCGAAGCGGCCGGGTCTGCTCTTTGCCGGCACTGAACGCGCAGTATTTGTTTCTTTCAACGATGGCGACGATTGGCAAGCGCTGCGTCTGAATATGCCGGCTTCCTCAATACGAGATTTGGTGATTCACGAAAACGACGTGGTGGTTGGCACACACGGCCGATCTTTTTGGATACTCGACGACATAACGCCTTTGCGGCAAATCAACGCGACCGTCGCCGCCGCTGACGCTCATCTTTTCACACCGCAAGATGTGTATCGGGTCAAACGCAATGTGAACACAGACACTCCGTTACCGCCGGATGAACCGGCAGGCCAAAATCCGCCGGACGGTGCAATCATCAACTATTATTTGAAGTCGAATGCGAGTGGGCCGGTCGTGCTCGAGATCCTCGACAGCCGCAACCAACCCGTGCGCCGGTTCTCCAGCGACGACAAGCCCGAGCCTGTCAATGAGAAGGAGTTCGCAGTGCCGACATACTGGTTTCGGCCGCCACAAATCCTCTCCGCCAGAGCTGGCATGCAGCGCTTCATCTGGGATCTTAATTACCCACCACCACCGGCTTTTGTTCGAGGCTACCCGATATCAGCAATCTATCGCGACACGCCTCTCTTTCCCCTGGGTCCGACAGTCTTACCCGGGAGCTACAGGATAAGACTTACAATCAACGGGCAATCGTTTACCGAACCACTGACTGTCAAGCTGGACCCTCGAGAGAAAACAGGAATGCCTGGACTGACACAACAATTTACTCTGTCACTGCTGGCTTACGACGGAGTGCAGAAGACTTTTGCCATTGTCGAAGAGATAAAAAAACTGCGCGCTCAAGTCAAAGACTTGCAGGAGCGCTCGGGAAAAGGCGCTGTCGCTGACGCACTCTCCGCGTTGGACAAGAAGGCGGCAGCCATCGAGGGTGAAGGTCGCGGCGATTCGAGTTCGCCTGGCACTCCCGGTGGCACAGTCGACGTTAGAGAACCGGATCTGACAAAGTTGAACTCCGGTTTCGCGGATCTTCTCGAACAGCTACAAATCGCCGATGTCGCGCCAACTATGCCAATGGTTGCGGCCGCCGACGGGCTACAGAAAGTTCTAACTGGCTTACTGATAAAGTGGAATGATTTGAAGAGCAAGGATGTCAGCACCCTCAATGGACAACTTCGGCACGCTAATCAACCTGTCCTTGTACCTTAGTGTTCTTTCGGTCGGGGCCTCTTTGCGAAACATCGACATCGCTCAAGACGCTCGATGACGGTCTTATGCAAAACCCAATCGTTCTCTACGACGGCGTTTGCGGACTTTGCAATCGCCTGACCCAATTTCTTTTGAAACATGACAGTCACGATCGTCTTCGTTTCGCGTCCTTGCAAAGTGAGTTTGCGACAACACTTTTAAAGCGGCATGGACTCGACGCGAGTAACCTCGACACTGTCTACGTTGTTTTGAACCACGATGAACGGAATGAGCAGATATTGAAGCGTTCGGATGCGATCCTTCATCTTGGGCGAGAACTCGGAGGCATTTGGAGAATCGCAGCCTGGGCTCGAATCTTGCCACGCTCGCTTCGAGACTTGATCTACAAGCTGGTAGCGCGCAATCGCTATCGCGTGTTCGGGAAATATGAAACGTGCATGTTGCCGGAACCACAACATCGCAAGAAGTTTCTGGATACGTAGTTGAACCGGCCGATGATGCCACGGCCTTGCGCCGTGGAGACTCACGCTCGCAGCCACAAACATACGCGAGAAAGATCTTGCGCATGCCACGGCCTTGCGCCCTGGAGACTCACGCTCGCAGTTACAAACATACGCGAGAAAGATCTTGCGCATGCCACGGCCTTGCGCCCTGGAGACTCACGCTCGCAGCTACAAACATACGCGAGAAAGGTCTTGCTGATGCCACGGCCTTGCGCCGTGGCATCCCAAATCCGTTTCCACATCGTCTTTTGTAGCGACAAACGTGAACCTCCACGGCGCGAGGCCGTGGCATCCCAAATCCGTTTCCACATCGTCCTTTGTAGCGACTAACGTGAGCCTCCACGGCGCGAGGCCGTGGCATCCCAAATCCGTTTCCACATCGGCCTTTGTAGCGACTAACCTGAACCTCCACGGCGCAAGGCCGTGGCATCCTAAGATCGCTCCCTTAAAGCGAGCCAACAATCTTCCGATACTCGGCTTCAGAGAATGCTTTCAAAGTCTCGGTCCGGACATTGCCCTGAGAAGCTAAGGATAATATTGCGCGGGCAAACGTCGCATCATCCGGAGCCTCGATTATGCAGACCAAATCGTATCGTCCCATCGTCAGGTACGTATCTGTGATCTTCACGCCGAGCTTCTTAAACGCCTTTCGGCCAGCATCCAGTCGCGAGGGACTCTCCTTTACGCTGGCAGAGCCTTGTTGGGTCCAGTTTAGCAACGCTATATAACTTGGCATTGGATGTTCTCCTTTGAAAATGTCAGTACCACCTGCGGGTAGCGACTGTGTAAAAACAAAGTCAGAACCGGGAGCGGTAGCGACCGGGTCGAAACGCACGCTCATCGTTTCGTTTTCTTCAGTAAGGCCAGACTCTTGTAGTGACCGATGTAGTTGTGCATCTCGAACACGACCCGGTCGCTACCGCTCCCGGTTCTGACTTGGAGTTACCAAAACTCGCGGTCCTAATCCAAATTCTTCCGGATTCGGCAGAACGGAAGTCGCCTCATATGTCCGCAACAATTCGTCGAGGGTCCTGCTCTTGTCAAGCCAAAGTGCAACAGCCTGATCGTAGCGAGCCAGCACGCTGTCCAACCAGTAAGGTCGGTTCTCGGCGAGCCATTGCTCCTTATAACTTGCTCGCAAGGCAACCAAGTCTTCTGCCATCTCGCGCAACGAATTGTAGATCGCTGCCGTATAACGACGGAGGCGCCGGGCTTTCACACGATCGCCAAGATTCAGATAAGCGTCCCAGTATTCGCGGCTCAACTTCTCAATAGTTTCGGATCTTCGCCCGAGATGGTCGAAACGCTGGGCTGCAAAGATCATCCCGGAGATCATTGAAGCGTTACGCCTGGCCTTTTGCCGATTACGAAGTAGGACCTCCTCAGCGTTCTCAACTTGCAATCTCATTTGTCTGGTCTTCTCAGCTGAGGCTCGCGCCTGAACCTGAAAGGAGCTGGTGAAAGGATCCCGCCAGAAGAGTTCGTCACTCGAGCGAATGCCAAGCAAACTGTTTACACCGCCCAGGGCATGAATGGCGCGGACAAATTGATCGCCGTCATTCCGGAAAAAAGCCCAGTCGAAGTCTGCATCGAAATTGTTCGTGTCGACCGTTTGTTGTTGCCAGGAAGCTGCAGCGCCGAGAACAATTCCATACCAGCTCATCTCGAACAACGATTCGCCATCGTCGTCCCAGGTCGTATTCATCATGCCTAAGGCACCGGCAGCTTGTCCGTCGCGCACAAAGTTGACGATGTTCTTCGATGAAGTATCCACATTCGGAAATATTTGGTTCCAGCCACCAGCGCCCGGGCAAACAAATTCGTCGAGGCCTGTATCCTTGAAGGGCTTGATGCGCTCCGTGAAATCATCCTTGGGCGCGTAGTCCCAATTCATCACGATCATATCTTTAGGGATCTTGCCAATCAGATCAGGATGATTCAGCGCGATGTCGCCCCAGAACATGAGCCGGCGATTGTACGGCTTCAATAAATCGCGGACACGATTGAGGTGTTCGAAATAAATTGCTCCTAGGCCACGTGCTCGCGCCGCCTCGCGGCTTTGTCCTTCACCCAACTCGAAAGTTTCATCCTCGCCGATATGAAAGAATCTGCCGGGAAACAAGTCATTCAATTCCCGATACCAATCAGCGATGAGTTTGTAAGTTCCCTCTTGCTGTGGCGAAAGCACATCACCGTACGGCGTCTCCGCCAGTTCGGTATACTTTTCGAGTTTGAGAGCCTTGTGCAGATGTCCGAAGGTCTGTTGTTCAGGCACCAACTCAATATGATATGACCGGGCATACGAAACGAGGTCGCGAATTTCTTCGGGCGTGAGCGCTCCTCCGGCGGGACCAATCAATGGGTCTTCGGTGCTGGCAAATATGTGCTCCATGTAAAGTGAATGCATGTTGAGCTTGAATGCAGCAAAGTTACGTAACTGCCGTTTTATGTAATTCACGGTCGGCACTGGACCACGGCTGATATCGTCGGAGACCCCACGCCAGCGCATGGCGGGCCAGTCGACGATGCGCACGCCTTGTATGAAGGCATTCGACGAGTCGCCACGCACCAACTGCTTCAGTGTTTGTAATCCATAGAAGACGCCTGCCGGCGTTCGTCCTGCAGCAATAATCCCATTTTTACCGGCGATCAAAACGTAACCTTCTTCGTCAAGGTTCTCAGGCAACACGACCGCGGCGCTCTTTAGTGCTGACTGTATAGACGGAAGCGTCAGGAGGCCGATCAGAATCGTGCCCCGGCCGCGTCGACGGTCTATCTTTATCGAGACGCCCGCGGTCTGCTTTACATCGTCCATGAGATCGGCCGCTGCAAATTGATCCTCGCTCGACCGCGGATCGGCAAGCGTGATATGAGCACCCCGATCGAGGCGGAATGATTCGTCCGTAGCGGTCAGCTCTCGGGGTTGTGGAATCACCGAAATACGCGGATGCGAATTTGTCTCCTGCGCGTGCGCTCCTTCCAGTGCGAAGAAAAGAAACAGACAGAGAACTATCAGACGCTGACGCGAGCTTCGTGTTAAAGTGTTTAGCATTGTTCCAGGAAGATGTTTTAGGAAGCGGCAGCCTCGCAAAACAGTGGACGAAGTATTTAACCGAATTGTGTGGAGATTACAATAGCGACGATTACACCATGTCCTTAATGCTTGAAGAAATCGCCGAGCAGCCCGCTGCATTGGCGCGCACCATTCAGGAAGAGCGCGGCAAGATCGCGCGACTCGGACAGTTTCTTAAACAACGAGAGATCGATCTGATTGTGTTGGTCGCGCGCGGCAGTTCTGACAATGCGGCACTGTTCGGTCGTTACCTGCTCGAGATAACTACGGGCATTCCTGTTTCCCTTTCGGCGCCCTCGGTACATACGATCTATGGAGCAAAGCTGAAGCTGGAGCATGCTCTGGTCGTCGGCGTTTCACAATCCGGCGAAGGCGAAGACATCAATCGTGTGCTGGAAAACGCGCGCTCCTCCGGCGCTTACACCGTAGGGATCACAAACGAGCCAAATTCCTCGATGAGCAACCTGGTCGACGAAATGCTCCTGATGCACGGCGGGCGGGAACGCTCAGTCGCAGCAACCAAGACTTTCAGCGGTCAGATGTTGCTCTTCTATATGCTCGCCGAGGGGTTGGCTGCTTCAAAGCCATCTTTTTCATATGAATCCATTCCCGATTTTGTTGCGCGCGCCCTCGAACAAAAACCTGCGATATTGGAGCTCGTGCAACGCTATACCTTCATGGAGAACTGTGTTGTTGTGGGGCGCGGTCTGACCTACGCAAACGCTTATGAGCTGGCCTTGAAATTGATGGAAACCTGCTACGTCGTCGCCGAACGTTTTTCTTCCGCTGATTTTCTTCACGGCCCCCTGGCAATGGTAGAACGTCACTTCCCGGTTATCTTGTTTGCGCCACCTGGCGTGATGTTGCCTGGAGTGAAAAACCTGATAGAACGTTTGCGAGAGTTGCACGCGGAGACGTTGGCGATAACAAGCGATCTGGAGGCTGCAGGAATGTGTTCGCGGGCCATCATCATGCCAAAGGAGATCGACGAGTTTCTCGCGCCTATTCCCTACATCGTTCCCGGCCAACTGTTCGCGGCGCTGCTGGCCGAAGCAAAGGGACTCAATCCCGATGCCCCAAGATCTTTATCAAAGGTGACGAGAACGCTTTAGGCGGTTGACTTTGGTGAGTTCGAGTCAACCTCTTCGCATGAGGAGACATTGCTCGTCTTTGGTCTTTGGACCGACCGGCATGGAAGAAGCGCAATACGCACAAAGACCAAAGTCCAAAGACCTGATTTAGTTATGAATATTGAATTGAAAGAATTATCCCACAGTCCGGTCTACGCGCAGGTTCGAGAACAGATTGAAGCGCAGATTCGCAATAAGGATGTTGCCAGTGGAGAGACTCTTCCCTCCCCGGGAGTTCTTGCCCAGAAGCTCTCCGTCGATAAGGGAGAGATCCAACGCGCATATTTTGAACTGGAACGCCTGGGCCTCGTCAAAAAAGAAACAGGGAAAGACTTCCTTGGCAAACCGAAGATCACCTACCGCGTGGCTTAAGGGACGCCCAAGTTGGAAAACCACCTAACATTCAATTCCAAATTCTCAACTTAAATAATCTCTCGGGTAAGGAAGGCGGACCCTGTCCCCGCCCAAGGTAGAAGGCCAGTCACCATCAAATCTAACCAATGCACTTCAGCCACCCCTCGGGTTGGGATTCCTTACCTGATAGTTTGCTGAGTCTGAAGATGTATCTGTTCAGTGAGTGGCTTTCTACCTTGGGCGGGGACAGGGTCCACTTCCCTACCTGAGAGATTATTTGAGTTGAGAATTTCGATTTGGAGTTGATCAGCATTCCAACTTGGCAGAGACAAGGCCGGCTTCCCTACCTGAGAGATTGCTCAGCTTGAGTGCTCCTATGACGAAACCGACTTACACGTGATATTCTTTTTTGCTGCCATTGTAACCAAGTGTTCGACTGTGAGGATAAGTTGCGAAAGTGGCGGAATTGGCAGACGCGCCAGACTTAGGATCTGGTACCGAAAGGTGTGGGGGTTCGAGTCCCCCCTTTCGCACCAAAAGATTGTACTTTGAACTTGGTGCTTGGTTCTTTGTTCCTTGTCGCACATAGTTGCAGATAGCCTTGGCTGACAAACGCAACCCACGGCTAAATCAAAGTACAAAGCTCAAAGTACTAAGATCAAAACGAACAAGTAGGAATGATGAAAACTGAATTGACAGATGTCTCTCCCACGCGGAAAGAGATCAAAATAGAGATCGAGCCGGACCAGGTCCGCGACAGCTACGACCGCATCAGCGAGCGTTACGCGAAAAGTGCGAATGTCCCTGGCTTTCGTCGTGGCCACGCTCCGCGATCGGTGGTTCGCACACGTTTCAAAAGTGAGATACGAACCGAAGTCCTGCGCGAACTTGTGCCGGATGCCATCAACGAAGCAATCGGTAAGCACTCGCTGGCAACAATCGGTGAGCCTGACGTGCATCTGGACAATACGGAAGCGTTGGAACGACTGGGCGAAGATCCTATTTCCGTCAAGGTAAACGTCGAGGTCCTGCCTGAAGTCAAACTTGAAAAATATAAAGGTCTCGAAGCGGGCCGGCGGGTTCGTCCGGTGTCAGACGAGGACGTGGAGCACATGATCGAAGGCTTACGTGACGCTTCTGCTTCACTTCAGCCGGTGGAGGATCGCGGAGCTGAATCAGGCGACACCGTGACCGTTAATTTCTACGGCAAGTATCTTGATAATCCTGACGAAGAAGACATCAAGGCGGAAGATGTCGACGTAGTGTTGGCAGGCGAAGGTGTGCAACAGGAGTTTACCGATAATCTTCTTGGTGCTAAGCCGGAAGAAGAGCGAAGCTTCACAGTTGAGTACCCGGAGGATTTCTCGTCAAAGGGTCTGGCTGGGAAGAAGGTTGAATATAAAGCGCAGGTCACCGCGGTGCGCACGAAGGAAGTGCCAGAGGTCGATGACGAATGGGCAAAGAGTTTAGGGGACGAATTTGACTCCGTCGCCACTCTTCGTAAAAAGATTCGTGAAGACCTGGATAAGCGTGCGGCTGCGGAAGCAGATCAGCGAACACGCATTGAAGTAATGCGCAAGCTTCTTGAAACGCACCAGTTCGAAGTGCCGCAAACATTGGTAGAACAGCAAACAAGTCATCGACTCGAAAGTGTGGTTCGCGACATGATTGGCCGCGGTATCGATCCGCACCACTCCGAGCTGAATTGGGAAGGCGCACGAAATGAGCTGAAGGAGCAAGCGGAAGAAGATGTACGAGCGACTATGTTGCTCGAACAGATAGCAGAAGAAGAGAAGATCACAGTATCGGATGAAGAGGTTGAAGCCGAGATCGATGCCCTCGTTGCGACTTCGCGACAGCCCAAAGAACAGGTGCGTGCTGCCTTGACAAAGGATGGAGGCGAACGTAGCATCGCGACCAGATTGCGCAATCGCAAAGCGCTTGATCTTCTATTCGAAAACGCCCTCGTAACAGAAGAAGAATGGAGCGAAGAAAAGGACAAAGGACCAGCGATCAACGATGAATAGATCCTTTTCTTCTAATCCGACTTATGCTTCGTAACGTGCGGCTTTATGAACAACGCAAATGCACTGA
>Ga0070708_100000321_pt1 | contig 36135 bp, 30 predicted proteins | sample KBSK5503metaG_FD_65469 | JGI IMG/M metagenome (GOLD analysis project Ga0070708, IMG submission 65469) | Corn, switchgrass and miscanthus rhizosphere microbial communities from Kellogg Biological Station, Michigan, USA - KBS K5-50-3 metaG | ecosystem: Host-associated > Plants > Roots >... | reverse complement strand
CGCCTCCGCGCTATCGACGATCGCCACCTGCGGGCCGAGGACCTCGGCGATCATGGGCGCGAGCAGCGGGTAGTGCGTGCAACCCAGCACCGCGGTGTCGACGCCCGAGCGGCGAAGGTCGCCGAGATACCGCTCGGCCACGAGCCGGGGCACCTCGCCGTCCGTCCAGCCTTCTTCGGCCAGGGGCACGAACAAAGGACAGGCGCGCACGATCACCGGCGAGAGGGGCGCGAGGCGGCGGAGCGCGGTCTGGTACGCCCCCGAGGCGACCGTCGCCGGAGTCCCGAGGACCGCGATCGTGCCTCCCTTGCTCCGCGAGGCGGCGACCTGCGCACCGGGCTCGATGACGCCCACCACGGGGATGGGCAGCGCGTCCGCCAGCGCCGGCAGGCTGTGCGCGGACACCGTGTTGCAGGCGACGACGAGCATCTTGATGCGGTGGCGGGCGAGGTGGCGCGCCGACATCAGCGCATATTTCGTGACCACCTCGCCGGAGCGGGTGCCGTACGGGACGCGCGCGGTGTCCCCGAGATAGATGGTGTGCTCTCGAGGCAGGCGCGCCGTCAGCGCCCGCAGCACCGTCAGGCCGCCCACCCCGCTGTCGAACACCCCGATGGGCGCGTCGGCGTTCACTCAGCCGTTCTGTATCACGGCGTCGGTTCGGCGCTGATCGTCATCACGGTGGTCGTCAGGCCTTGCTGGAAGAACGCGGCGACCGGCGTATGCGTCCGGTACACCGGAGTCAGACCGGTGGGGGTCGACCGCAGCCCGACGATGGCAAACGTGTGCGTCCCCGGCGTGAGCGGCGCGACGGAGGCGCCCTGCGTTCCCATGGTGCTGCAGGCGACCGTCCCGGCATTGGTCCCGCCATTGAGGTTCGAATCCTGGGGATCGACGATGATGGTCACCTGCTGGACGTTCGCCGTCGCGCAATCCCCGCCTGGCGAAAACGTCCAGCTGAGGAGCGCGGTCGTCGAGTTCGCCACTCGCGGAACGTCGACCGCGAACTCGTCACAAACCCCGGCGCCGGCCGAGGTGCAGCTGGTCCCGTGTTTTGCGCCGCGGACTTGCAGCGTTTGCACGACGTGGTGGGTCGGTACTCCCACGCCGTCGAAACCGTCGATGGTGATCTGGTAGTCGCCGACCAGGAAGCTGCCGAGATCGACCCCGACCGGGGCATCGGCGCAGCTGAATTGATTCGGCGACAGCACCTCTCCCTCGATGCCGAACTGGATCGTCGTGACGCCCGCGTCCGCGCAGGAGAGGCCCTCGAACGTCCAGTCGACCACGACGTCCGAGCGGCTCGGGCCACCACATGCGGCGGCGGCAGCCGCGGCGAGCGTGAGAACGACCATCCGGTGCATGCGACCCTCCGTACCTCTGGGACGTGCAACAACGGCCGGCATTCAGACCTTCCGGAGTACGGCCGGGTCACACCTGCGGATCTTTTCCCGTTCTTCCTGCGTTGACAGTACAAACGGTGCGAGGGAGAACGGCGCCCGCCATGAGTGGCAGCCTCGACTACGTCGACATGATCCGCCACAGCGGCCCCGTGGTGGGCGCGGTGCTGATCATCCTCGTGCTCGCCTCCCTCGGGAGCTGGACCATCATCTTCCGCAAGCTCCTGCACCTGCGCCGGGCCCAGGGGGAGAGCATCCGCTTCCTGGAGACGTTCTGGCGGAGCAAGCGGCTCGATTCCATCTACACGGCCAGCGAGCAGATGCCGGTGAGCCCCGTCGCCCAGGTGTTTCGCGCCGGCTACGTCGAGCTGTCCAAGGTGACGCAATCGCAGCCCGCCGCCAGCGAGGAGACCTCGCTGCACGATCAGCTGGGCGGATTCGAGAACGTCGAGCGCGCCCTGGCCCGGGCGGCCAACTCCGAGCTCACCACGCTGGAGCAGAGCGTCCCGTTCCTCGGGACCACCGCCGCGGCCGCGCCGTTCGTCGGCCTCTTCGGGACCGTCTGGGGCATCATGCGCGCGTTTCGCGACATCTACGCCGCCGGCAACGCCAACCTCGCCACCGTAGCGCGGCCGATCAGCGAGGCGCTGATCGCCACCGCGGTGGGCCTGTTCGCGGCCATCCCGGCGCTGGTCGCCTACAACGCCTTCAACTCCCGCATCCGGCTGCTGGACAACGAGATGCGCAACTTCAGCGCCGACTTCCTCAACATCATCAAGCGCCACATCTTCAAGAAGGCCGCCTGATGGCGTTCGGCTCCTCAGAAGGCGGACAGCGCCGGGCGATGACGGACATCAACGTCACGCCGCTGGTCGACGTCATGCTGGTGCTCTTGATCATCTTCATGGTCACCGCGCCGCTGATCCAGAGCGGGGTGAAGGTCGACCTGCCCCGCGCCTCCGCCCAGCAGATGGAGCACCAGGAGGAGAAGCTGGTGCTCACCATCACCCGCGACCGCCGCGTGTATCTGGGCAATACCGAGATCCCTGCCGCGGAGCTGGAGAGGAAGCTCGCCACCAACGCCCGCATCCAGAAGGAGAAGGAGCTGTACCTGCACGCCGACCGATCGCTGCCGTACGGGCAGGTGGTCGAGATCATGGCGATCGCCCGGCGCGCGGGGGTGGAGTCCCTGGGCATGATCACCGAGCCGGACAAGGAGCTGAGGCGGCCTTGACGACCGCGCCGCGCAGCCTGCTCGCAGCCGACGAACGCATGCCCCTGGTGCCCGCGCTGGCGCTGGCGGCCGCGCTGCACGTCGTCATCTTCGCGGCCGCGTTCCTGCTCCCTCGCTTCTTCGACGCGCCGCCGCAGTTGCACAAGCCGATCATCGCGCATCTGGTGGCGCTGGGGCGCCCGCGCGACCCGAAGTTGCTGCCGCGCAAGGAATCGCCGCCGCCCACCGCGGCCGCCGCGCCGGCGGTCCTCCCCGTCCCTTCCCGCGCGCCGGCGGCGCCCTCGCCCACGAAGCGGGCGCCCTCGCGCCAGGAGTTGATGGAGCGCGCCCTGGCTCACGCCGCCGGCAGGGCCACGCCGGAGGATCGCGAGCCGCCGGATCCGGAGCGGGCCGGCCAGGCCACCGGCTCCGCGCTGGGAACGGCCGCCACCGCCGAGGAAGGCGACGAGTACTTCACGGCGGTCCACGACGCCATCCACCAGAACTACGTCGTGCCCTCGGTGATCTCCGAGCGCGAGCGGATGTATCTCGCCGGCACGGTGGTGGTCTTCATCGGACCGGACGGCCGGATCATCAAGCACGACTTCCAGAAGAAGTCGGGCAACACCTTCTTCGATCAGGCCCTGGAGATCGCCATCGAGAAGACGAAAGTACCGCCGCCTCCCCCGGATCTGCTCCGCCTGGTGCGCGACACCGGCATCGCCCTGGAATTCAAGCCTTGATCATGAACGCGCTCTTCGCCGCCCTCTTGCTGGCCGCTCCCGACCGCCCGGTGATCGACATCTCTCGAGGGCGCATCGAGCCCTTGCCGCTCGCCATCGCGCGGCCGCTCGGCGTGCAGGAGGCCGCCTCCGCGGTGCAGACGGTGCTCGCCCAGGACTTCGAGCGGAGCGGGCTCTTCCGGCTGCTCGATCCCGCTTCCTTCCTCGCGCCGCCCTCGGAAGGACTGATCGCCATCGATTACTCGAAATGGCAGACGGTGGGCGCGCAGGCGCTGGTGAAGATGAGCTGCGAAGCCCCGGGCACCGACGTGCAATGCGACATGCGGCTGTACGACGTGGCCCGCGGCCAGGAGCTGCTGAACGGCACCTATACGGCGCCGCGCCTGGGCATGCGGATGATCGCGCACCGGTTCGGCGACGACGTGGTCCGCTTCTTCACCGGCGAGCCCGGCGTGTTCCAGACGCGCATCGCCTGGGTTCGCGAGGGCGAGGACGGCAAGCAGATCATGATCTCCGACTGGGACGGATTCGGCCCGCAGCCGCTCACGGGCGCCTCGATCAACCTGCTGCCGTCCTGGACGCCGGATGGCAAGACCGTCGCGTTCACCAGCTTCCGCAACGGCGACGGCGCGCACGTGTACAAGGTCGACACGCAGAGCCAGAAGATCAGCCCGCTGCTGCTGATGGGCGACTTCGCCACCGGCGCGTCGTACTCGCCCGACGGCGCGCGCCTGCTCTTCTCCGCCTCGCAGAACGACAACACCGACGTGTACGTCGCGCAGGCGGACGGCAGCGGCGCCCGGCGGATCACCGACTCCCGCGGCATCGACGTCTCCGCCTCCTGGAGCCCGGACGGGAAGCGGGTGGCCTTCGTCTCCGATCGCGCCGGGACGCCGCAGATCTACATCATGTCGGCGAACGGCTCGGACCTGCGCCGCATGACCTTCCAGGGCAACTACAACCAGGAGCCGGCCTGGAGCCCGCGGGGAGATCGGATCGCGTTCTCGGGGCGCGACGAGCACCGCGTCTTCGACGTCTACACGGTCGCGGTGGAAGGCGGAAAGGTCACGCGACTGACGCAGAACCAGGGGACGAACGAGAAGCCCGGCTGGGCGCCGAACGGCCGCTATCTGCTCTTCTCCTCCACGCGAGGGGGGACCCGGCAGATCTGGTTGTCGCAGCCCGACGGATCGAACCAGCGCCAGGTCACTTCGGAGAAGCTCGGTGCGTCCGACCCCGCCTGGGGGCCGCTGCCCCCGAGGTAGCATGCTGCTCGCCGTCCGGCGCCGCTTCGGCGCGCGAGGGGCCGCGGCACTCATGGTGCTGGCCGCGTTCGCGGTCACGCGGGCGCTGGCGATCGCCGCGACCCACGTCGGGGCGGCCACCATGTCGGCGCGGAAGCATCAAGACTGGGCGACCTTCACGCCGGGAGGGCTGCGCCCCGAGCCGCCCCCGCCCTTCTTGCAGCCGCTGCAGCGGTGGGACGCGGACTTCTATCTGTCGCTGGCGGAGTCGGGCTATCCGCCCCCCGATCCGGCGCGGCCCGTCTATCACCTGGGTTTCTTCCCCCTCTATCCGCTGGCGATCAGGGCCGTGGCTGCCGCGGTGGGGAACTTCTACTGGGCCGCGTTCGCGCTGGGAAACCTCTGTGCGCTGCTGGCGGCGCTGCTGCTCGTCGAGCTCGGCGCCATCCAGCGGCGCGCCGACGGCGTGCGCGCGGCCGTCCTCTTCCTGGCGGCGCCCGGATCGAACTTCCTCTCTTATCCGTATTCCGAGTCGCTCTTCGCGCTGGCGCTGGCGGCGGGACTTCTGGCCGCCCGATCGAACCGGCTCGCCGGCGCGGCGGTGGCCGGAGCCGCCGCATCGGCGACGCGTCCGGCAGGGCTGGCGGTCGCCGTGGCCCTGGCCTCCGTCCCGGGAGCGCGCCGCTGGCTCACCGCGGCCGCGGCGACGGCGGGCGCGGTGGCGTTCGCGGCCTGGTGCGCGCATGGCTACGGAGACCCGCTGGCCTTCGTGCACGTACAGGCATCGCACCATCGCGTGATGTCGGTGCTCGGGCCCCTGCGGGCGTTCTTCGCCTTCGACGTCGACCCCGATTTCTACCTGGTCACCCTGCTGGCCATCGCCGTCGCCGCGGCCATGATCCGCCGCGCGCCGTCCTGGGCGACGGTGAGCGCCTGGTTCCTGCTCCTGCTCCCGCTGTCCACCGGGACGCTTGAGGCCATGATCCGCTACCAGTCCTCGAACCTGCCGCTGCTCTGCGGCGTTCCCCTGCTGGTGCGCGGACGCTGGTTCTGGCGCGCCGTCCTCCTCTGCCTGGCGCTGATGTGCGTGGAGGCAGTCCTGTACGGCCAGGGCCACGCCCACAACTGAGGCCCTCAGATCGGCTCGATGGAGAAGTACGGTCCGTACTGGGGCTCGCCGAGCACCGAGTCGGGCGCGAGGTTCACGCCGATGTCGAGGGCCACGCGCCCGATCGGCGTCAGCCAGCGCAGTCCGCCGCCCGCCGCGTGCCGCAGCACGAAGTAGCGTTGTCCGCTGGGATCGCTCCCGAAGATGTTCACCGGAGAGCGCCAGAGGTTCCCCGCGTCCCAGAACAGCGCGAGCTCGAACGACTGCGTGACCGGTACCCGCAGCTCGGCGCTGAAGGAGATGAACTGGTCGCCGCCGTCGCTCGTCCCGCCCGCGGCCAAGAGCTGCGTCTGCGCGCTGCAGGCGACGTCGGTCAGGGTCCCTTCGCAGGCGCGCACCTGCGCGTGCAACTGGTTGATCAGGTCCTGCGGCTGCAGCCCGTCCTCGTGGAAACCGCGCAGCGTGGTCGCTCCGCCGAGATAGAAGCGCCGGTCGCCCGGCGTCTTGGAGAACTCGTCGAGCTGGAAGATGCGCCCGCCGCGAACGGAGAGCACGATGCTGGCGAGCGCCGGCAGCGGCAGATAGGTGGCGGCGAGACCCTGCGCCCGCAAGAGGTTGACGTGAATGCTGCCCGCCTCCTGCGTCTGGCTGCCCGTGAAGGTCCTCATGTAGTCCGCCGAAACCTGCAGCAGAAGGCCGGAGCGGGGCCGAACCGGGTCGTCGCGCAAGTCCAGGATCCCGATCGGCCGCAGCGAGCCGAACACCATGGTCCCGGGCGGAAGCCGGCGGATGCGCTGATCGATCCCGGCGAGCACGTCCTCGATCGACGGGGTCCCGACCGTCAGCTCCTGGTAGCCGACCTCGTAGGCGATGCCCGCGGTCACCGGCCGCCGCTGCGCGAGGTCCACGCTGGTCTGCACGGAGAACTTGGTCAGATCGTACGACGTGCGGATCTGTCGCTCGTGGATGAGGTCGATGCCGGCGCGCAGCTCGTTCGTGAGCGGGTAGAGGCGCGGAGCGGAGATGCCCACGTCGATCAAGCGCTCGATGGGAATGCCCGGCGGGTAGACGATGCGCGTCCCTGCGCATTGCGAGGGGTCGATGGAGGCGGGCGGGCAATCGACGGGCACCCTTTGGAAGCGCCAGTAGGGAAAGTTCGCCTTGGCCAGCGCCGTGAATGTGAGGCCGCGGCCGAGGATGTTCCCCTGTGTCCACTGCGCGCTGGCGCGCGGGCCGTCGGCGAGCGAGAACCCGAGGCTGGCCTGGAAGTCGCGGGTCGGCCGCTCTCGCAGCTGCACCTGGACGGTCTTCTCTCCTTCCGGCACGTCGGGGTTGCGCGGCATGAGGATGGCGGAGAAGAAGAGGCCCGTGCGCAGCAGGGCCTCCTGGCCCCGATCGATCGCCTCCGGCGTGAGCACGTCGCCCGCCTTCAGGCCGACGAGATCCAGCACCAGCCCTTCCAGCGTGCGCCGCTGGCCGACCACTTCGACGTAGCCGACCCGGACGACCGGACCGGGCTGGATGCGATAGCGGACGTCGACCTTCGCCGTGCCGTCGGGGAGGGACTCGAACTCCTCCTCGTCCTCGACCCGCGCGTAGAGGTGCCCGCGGCGGGTGAAGATCTGCGTCAGCGCCGCGCGGCCCTCCTCGGCCAGCAGGTAGCTGAACGGCTTGCCCTTGCGCAGCACGATGGCCGCGTTCAGCTCGGACGGCGGCACCTCGCCTCCGCCTTCGACCAGGATCCGGCTCACGCGCGTCTGTTCACCCTCCTTGATGGGGATGGTGACCTCGAGCCGGTTGGCATTGCCGGCGATCGGCTCCAGGCGAGGCGGCCCCGCGCGCACCGACAGGTACCCCTGCGATTTGTAGAGATCCTCGAACTGCTTCAGCGCCCGCGCATAGAGCACCGGGTCGAACACCGTCTCCGGATCCACCGTGGTGCGCGCCGCCCCGCCGCCGCGCACCCTCCCCATCACCCCCATGCGCTCGACCACCACTGGATCGACTCCGGAAGCAGGATCCCGCACCAGGTTGTCGCGCAAGAGCAGCAGCAGCCGGTCCCGCAGCTGGTCGGTGGGCACGGCGCGGTTCCCGGTGAACACCAGGCGCTCCACCCTCACCTGGAAACCTTCGTCGATGCTGAAGACGACGTCCTCGGCGCCGTCGCGAGAGACCATGCCCCGCTCGGCCACCTTGGCCCGCAAGAAGCCCGCCGTGACGTAGAAGCGCCGCAGCCGTCCCGCCAGCTCCTGCGCCGACTGCGCGTCGAGCGGATCCTCGGAGTCGAGGACCAGGTGCGAGGCGAGCACCGCGTCGGGGAAGGCGCGGTTGCCGCGGAGCTGGAAACGGATCAGCGGTCCCGCCGCCACCGGAACGATCACCCGGGCATCGCGGCTACTCAATTCCTGGATCTCCGGCTGGTCGACACGGGCGCGCAGCCGCCCCGCCCTGCGGTAGCGATCGCGGACCCTGCGCAGCGCTTCCTCCAGCGCGGGCAGGTTGAGGATGTCGCCCTCCTCCAGCCTGAAAGCGGCGGCGAGCTGGTCGGGTGTGAGTCCCCGATCGCCTTCGAAGCGCACCTCCGAGATCCGGGTCGCGTCCCCCTCCTGGATCCGCAGCTCGAGCGCCACTCCGCCGGGTGCCGAACGGCGCACGGGCGCGACCTGCGCGTGCCGGTAGCCGATGCGGAAGTAGGCGGCCCGGATCGCCTCCACGGCCGGGCCGACCTGCTCGGGCTGGAACTCAGCGTTGACCTGGAGATTTGCATTCTGCAAGAGCACGCTCTCGGCGAGAGCGCGCTGCCCGGGAAAGGTCACCGACACCAGCTTCTCGACGGGCGTGAGCACGAACACCAGCCGGACCCGCCCGTCGCCCATGGGCTCGGCGTAAGCCGCCACCCTGGAGAACCGCGCGCTGGCGTGCAGCGCGCGCACCGCGTCGCGCACGTCGCGGACGTCCAGCGTCTGGCCGGGTTGGACGCCCACCAGCGCGCGCACCGCTTCGGAATCCGCGCCCTCGAAGGAGATCTCGCCGACCTTCGGCGCCTCCGGAAGGGGCGCCTGTGCGAGCAGGAGGGCGCAGAGGACTCCGAGCATTCAGTCGCCTTCCCATTTCAGGTGGAGGTCGAAACCGATGTCCGTACCCGTGCCGGTGGTGTAGTGCTCGTTGTCGAACTGCAGCCGGGTCGAGAAGGTGTCGGAAAGATGGTAGCCGATCACGCCGCGATACCTGCGCGTGACCAGCCCTTCCAGCACTTTCAGCTCCAGGCGATCGGTGATCACCCTCGACTGGAAGCGGGCCATCGGCTCCAGCCGGTTCGTCGCTGCCGAAAAATCGCTGGCGAAGTCGAGGTTCGGATCGCGCAAGATCGGGTTCTTGGGAATGAACCTGCGCATCTCCTCGGAGAAGCCGGTGGCCTTGCTCAGCGCCTCCAGGCCGATGGCCAGTCCGGAGTCCGTGGCCGAGAAGTTGCTCAGCTGCATCTGCTGCGAGACGAAACCGAACGCAAGGAGGAACCCGACGTCGGCCTCCGCCAGCGCCGGCTCGGAGGTGAGGGAGACGCGCGGGTTGCCCGGCGTGCCGAAGGCGTGGAGCCGGATCTTGTACGGCTGGTCCCGGGCCGACCCGGGTACGGTGGCCTTGATCTCCGCCGTGGCCTGCAGGTCGAAGCTGGGGCGGATCCGCTGGCGATCGGTGAAAGTGACGACGCCCTGCTCGATCTGGAATTCGTTGCCTCGGAACGTAGCGGTGCCGTGAACGGTATTGATGCTGCCCACCAGGCCCACCGCGCGCGAGGTGCCGGTGACCTTGAAGTCTCCCTTGAGGTCGGTGCGCGCGAGGTTGTTCTCGATGCGCACTCCGCGCGACAGGTGCACGTCAACGTCGAAGCGCACCACCACGGCGCTCTTGGTCAAGACCTTGGGCGCCGGCGGCCGGCGAGAGAAGTCGAGGAGCGACTTCTCCAGATCGATGTCCTCCGTGTACTTGAGCTGGGAGAGGACCAGGTTGCCCGCGAGCAGCGGCTCGAGCGGCGGGCCGTGCAAGGTCAGGTCTCCGTCGACGGTCGCGCCTCCTCCGTTCTCGAAACGGAGGTTGACGTCGCTCACGTGAGCGGAGACGTCGACCTTCTTCGGCACCATCCGTTCCATCTCGATGCCGCCTGCGACCTTCGCCTCGCCGTTGTTCAGCTTGCCGGAGAGCGAGTCGATCACCAGCGCGTCCTGGGAAAAGGAGATGCTGCCGTTCATGGAGCGCGCGGTCACGGGCAGCCCGCGGAGGTTTCCGCCTCCGTCCTCCACGCGGATGTTGCCCAGGACCACCGGGTTCTTCGTGGTCCCGCCCACGGTCGCCTGGATCAGGTAGGTGCCGGAGGCGTGCTCCACGTCGGGCACCAGCCCCGGCAGCACGCGGCCGTCGATGCTCGCGCCCAGGCGCAGGTCCAGCTTGCCGCCGCGCCCGCGGCCGCCCGACAGCAGCGCGGTGGTGTAAGGGGCGCGCAGCGCGAGCCGCTCGGTCCGCACGCCGTCGGGGCCGAAGGAGAGCTGCGCGGGGCCGTCGTTCTCGAACGGCAGGTCGCTGCGCACCACTTTCAGCTGCGAGAGCGTCATCGTGCCGGCGCTCTCCCGCCACTTCAGCAGCGCCCCGCGCAGCTCCACCGCCGCGGAGAGCGAGCCGCTCTGGATGCTGACGTCGGGCGCCAGGAGGGACAGGTACTGCACCAGGTCGGGCACGTGCACGGTCGCGCTGCAGGTGTAGGGGAAGTCGCCTTCCAGGCGGGCCTGGCCGTTCAAGGCGTGCGTCCCGATCTTCGCCTTCCAGCTCATCGCCACGCCGTCGATCTTGAGCGACAGGTCGCCTTCGCCCAGCTCGACGTCGCCGGCCATGCCCTCGCTGAACTTCACGCCCACGTCCACCAAGGGATGCGCCGCCGTCCCGCCGATGCGGGCGCTGGCGTGCAGCGGCCCGGACAGCTGGGCCCGATCGGCCATGTCCAGGTCGGCCAGCGTGAAGCTTTCGGTCCGCGCCTCGAAATCCAGCTTCCAGTCGGGGCCGAAGCGGCCCGCGGCCAGCAGCTCGGCATCGCCGTGCCGCAGGGACAGCTCCTCGACTTGCAGCCGGGGTTCCCGCCCGTGCAGGCGGACCCGCGCCACGCCGTCGTCGAAGTTCTCGCCCCAGAGCGACACGTCTTCCAGCTTGAGCGACGCGGTCCCGTCGGGGCCGCCGATGGGTCCCTTCGCGTCCAGGACTCCGGTGACGTGGCCGTCGAACACCTCGGGGTCGTGCAGCGAGGACAGGACAGGGACCATCCCCACCGAAAGGTCGACGAGGTCGTACAAGTACGCGTCGGGCAGCTCGACGTGCGCGTCGACCGGCGTCCCTTCCCGGCTGAAGTCGAGCACGATCCGCCCCTGGTAGCTGCTGCGGTGCTTGCGACCCTTCACCTCCTCGAAGCTCAGCTTCATCGACCGGGCATCGAATCCGACTTGCGCGGCGACGTCTCCCAGCGCCAGGTCCATGAACCGGACGCCCTGGCCGGCGAGCGATCCCTCGATGGTGAGCGCCTGGTACGGCCCGCCCACGCGCGCCGCGATCCGGGCGGTCCCGCGGGCGGGCAGCTGCGCCAGATGACCGCGCAGATCCTCGAGCTTGAGCGCCTCTCCGCGGGCGGAGAGCTCCATCCCCCGGCGGAGGTCCGTATAGAAGGTGCTCTCCACGTCCAGGCGGGAATCGCCCACCTCGATGGCGACGCCGCGGGCGACGATCTTCTCCGCATCCGCCGTCACCGCGGAGGTGAGCTTGCCGCGGGCGAACTCGAGCATCTTGCGCGCCTGCGCCCGCTTCTCGTACGTCCGGTCCAGCACGGCGAAATCGGCCAGCTCCAGGTCGGTCTCGCCGGTCAGCTGGAAGGGAGACATCGTCCCCCGCGCCTGCACGCGCCCGCTGACCCGCAGCAAGACCCAGGCGTGCGCGAGCCCCAGCTTGCGCAAGAGCTCCGGCAGCTCCATGTCCCGGAGCTGGAGGTCCGCCGTCAGGGGCAGGCCGGGATCGGCCACCGACAGATCGATCGATCCGTTCACCTGCCCGCGTCCCACCGGGAGCTCGAGCCGGTCGAGGCGCACGCGCGACGGCGTCAAGTCGAACCTCAGATGTCCGTCGCCTGGAGAGAAGCCTTGCAGCGCCACTGCCTTCAGCCGCAGGTCGCCCTTGACGTGCGGGGCCCCGCGCAGCAGCGAAACGGTCGCGTCGGCGGAGATGCCCCCCTTCACGGTCCCGAGCACGCCCGGGATGAGCCGCGCCGCCGCGCTCGTCAGGTCGTCCACCCGGACGTTCGCCGCCACCTCGATCTGCGGATCGCAGAGGTCGCGCACCTTCCCCTTCACGAAGAGGGACCCCTCGGTGCCGATCAGGTCGGCGCGGCGCAGGTCGACGCTCCCGGTGCCGCGCAGGTCGACGATGCCGGCGGTCCGGGTCGAGATCAGTCCCGCCGACCGCCCGGGCAGCTCGATCACCCCGCCCCGGGTGGAGATGCTGACCGCGAGCTGCGAGCGCTGCCCGCGCACGGCGAACGCGGCGCGCGGGATCGACACGCGCGCGGTGGCGCTGCGCACCTCGACGCTCGCCTTGCGCACCTTGACCCGCCCGAACTCGAACCGGTCGATGAGATCGGGCAGGCACTGGCCGCCGGAGGGCGGCGACGGGCCGGCCTGGTCCAGCGAGAGGCGCAGCTCCGGATGATCGACCTCCAGCCGCTCCAGCCTCACCTTTTGCAGCAGCGGACGCACTTTCACCTGGGCGAAGACGCGGGCGACCTTCAAGTCGATGCGGCCCCCCTCGTCGCCCACCCGCAGCCCCTCGATGGTCAGCTTGCCCTGCTCGGGCTCCACCGAGCAGCGCGACACTTCCACCCTCGCGGCCGTCGCCTCCTCGATGGTGGCGACGGCGTACGCGCAGAGGTTGTTCGCCACGAAGTCCGTGCGCAAGAAAGCCACCGAGGCCCCCGACACGATCGCGGCGGCCAGCCCCAGGGCGACGAGAATGCGTTTCAGCACCGGTCAGCTCGGCTTCGCGAGCCCCGCCAGGTACCGATCGATCTCCCCGAGGTCGATCGGCTTTCCCTTCTCGACCGCGGCGGGTGGCGGAACGGAGACCGGCCTCTTCGGCGCGGTGCCGTGGCCCGGCGCGCCGTCGAGACCGAGGTCGCGCGCGACGCGCTCGATCATCTGTTCGTCGATCATCGGGACCCGGGCCACGTACCCCTCGAAGAGCGCGTTGTCGCAGAGAGTATTGATCACTCTGGGAGTTCCGCTAGAGAACTTGTGCACGGCGGCGACCGCGCCGGGGCCGAACGGCATGCGGGCCGCCCCGCCCAGGCGCAGGCGATGCTTGATGTAGGCCTCGGTGCTCTCGGCGTTCAGGTGGTCCAGGCGGTACTTCATCGCCACCCGCTGGGCGAGCGGCGCATCCAGGCGGAGGTTCTGCTCGATCTCCGGCAGGCCGAAGAAGATCACGTTCAGGAGCTTGCGCTCGGGCACCTCGAGATTGAGGAGCCCGCGGAACTCCTCCATCAGCTCGCGGGTGGCGAGCATCTGCGCTTCGTCGATGAGGACGACGGCCTTGCGGCCCGACTCGTAGATGCGCACCAGCCGCTGGTAGAGCTGGCCCAGCAGCGTCAGCTTGTCCTCGCTGGGCGCCTCCACCCCGAGCTGCAGCGCGATCCGCTTGAGCAGCCAGGAGGCGGTCACGCCGCTGTGGATGATCACCAGGAGCGCGGCCTCGTACTCGTTCTCGGGCAGCGAGTCGAGCAGGCGCCGCGCCAGCGTCGTCTTGCCCGCGCCGATGTCGCCGACCAGGATCCCCAGGCCCTTCATCTGCGAGCAGAGATGGGTGAGCCGGACCAGCGCCTGCGAGTGCTGCGGCGAATTGAAGTAGAAGCGCGAGACCGGCGCGTTGGAGAAGGGTTCCTGCGCGAGCTCGTAGTAGTCGAGATAGTTCATCAGACGAAGCCGATCTTGCGGTTCTTGCGCGGGGTGTCAGGCCCGGGGTCCGAGGACCCCGCGCCGCCCGACGCGGCGGCGGGGGCGGAAGTGGTCTGCGCGGCCAGCCTGCGGGCGGCGGCGGCCGGCCTCGGCACGGGCCGCGACACGGGGCGGCCCATCGCCTTGACGCTGCCGCCCAGGCGCTGCACCCGCTCGGCCACGTCGCGGAAGGCGCCGTCCTCGGCCTGGATGGCCAGGTACTGCTCGAGGGCCTCGGTGGTGAGGCCCTGGGTCTCGTACGCCGCGCCCAGCTCGAACTGCAGCGAGTGCCGCGCGGCCGGCGTCAGATCGGGCAGCTCGAGCCCCTGCTGGAAGTGCGTGACGGCCCCCTCGGCGTTTCCGCGCTCCATCTCGCACATCCCGAGCATGGTGCGGCAATCGGCGGCGCGGGTGCCACCGCCGTGGCGGAGCGCGATGTCGAACTCGCCGATGGCTTCGTCGACCAGCCCCATCTCCTTGTAGGCGATGCCCAGGTCGTAATGCGTCTGGACGTCCTCGGGCCGGACCACTTCCTGGATCTTGGCTCGGAACTCGCCGAGCACCTCGTGGGCGGGGACCTGGAAGGACTCGAGCACGTCGGCGTCCAGCGGCTTGTCCTCTTCGACCGCCTGCAGGCCCACTTCGGCGGCGAGCTCGGCCGCGAGCTCCGCCGCCAGATCGTCGTGCTCCTTGTTGGACGGGGCCACGGCCGGCGCCGGCTTCTTGCCCAGCTTCTTCAGCCGCGCCACCGCACCCGGGTTGTCGGGGGAGGCCAGCGTGATCGCCTCCAGGATGGCCCGGGCGTCTTCCGTCAGGCCCGCCTGGATGTAGAAGTCCGCCTCCGCGAGATCGCCGGCGAACCCGTCGTCGCCCTCCTCGACGGGCTCCGCCGCGACGACCTCCTCCTCCGCCTCCACCTCCGCCACCGCGACTTCCAGGGGCCCGTCGACCAGCTCCAGCTCGGAGTCCTCGGCGAGCGCCTCGATCTCCAACGGCTCGTCCTCGAGGACCAGCTCGTCCTGCGGCCTGCCGGGGGCGGGGGCATGCGCGCCTCCGTCGAGCGTCTTCAGCTCCGCGCGCAGGGCGGCGGCGCGCGGATCGCGCTTCTTCTCGCACAGCCGCAGCATGGTCCCCAGAGTGGCCCGCGCTTCCTCGGTGTTGCCGGCCGCCAGCGCGACGGTCTTGAGCCTCTCGTGCGCCTCCAGGTTTTCCGGATCGGCCGAGAGGATGCGGCGCAGGTGCTCGGTGGCTTTGTCGTGCAAGCCGTACTTGACGTAGACGTCGGTCTCCTTGAGCAGCTTCGAGACCTGACCCAGCGCCGGCGGCGAAGAGCTCGATCTCTGGACGGGAGGGCTGGGCCGCGATCCCTGGATGGAAGGCGTCGGATTCCGGCTGGGGGGAGCCGACGACGGCGGCGGAGTCCGAGCCGGCGCAGGAGCCGATCGCGGGGACGAGACCGGCGCAGGTTTCGGGGCGGGCGCAGCGGCCTTCGGCGGCGGGCGCAGGGGCTCCGCGGCCCGCGGGCGCGAGGCTTCCGCGCCCTCCACGCTCTTGAGCGACGCCTTCACCTCGGCGTCGTCGGGCGCCAGCTCCTGCGCCTGCCTCAGGGCCTTGCGCGCTTCGTCCTTGCGCCCCGCATCGGCGTGGACGCGGGCCAGCTCCTTGAGCACGGAGACGGTCTTGGTGACCTGCCCGAGGTCCTGGAACGCCCGCGCCAGCATCTGCAGCGTGCCGAGCTCGCGCGGATTCGCCTTGAAGCAGATCTGCAGCTTGGCGAGCGCGCGCTTCGAATCGCCCCGGCTCAGGTACTGCTCGGCGAGCTCCTTCGCCAGCCCGACGTCGTTCTGGTCGAGGTGGCTGATGCGCTCGGCGACGCGAAGGTAGTCGTCGTGCCTGCCGTTGCGCTGCAGGTATTGGGCGGCGCGCCGCAGCTCGGCCACCGCCTCGATGGGGTTCTCCTGCCGGGCGTACTGCTCGCCCAGGCGGATCCGCGCGGCGACGTTGTCGGGATCCATGTCGACCAGCTTCTTCAGCGTGTCGAGGCTCGCCTTGGTATCGCCGGCCTTCTCGTAGTGCGCGGCGACGGCCTGCCATTCCTTGGTGGCGTCGCCCACCAGGCCGAGCTGCTGGTACAGCTCGGCGAGCCGCACGCTCACCTCGACGCGATCGATGACCTTGAGGACCTGCTTATAGAGCGCGACCGCCTTGAGGTAGAAGCCCTGCTGCGAGTACGTCCGCGCCACCTTCTCGAAGCAGTCGGCCGCCTCCGCCTTGCGGTTCATCTTCTGGTACAGCTCGGCGAGCTTCTGCAGGACGCGGACGTCGTCCGGATCCACTTCCAGGATCCGCTGGTATTCCTTGACCGCTTTGTCGAAGGAGCCCTTCGCGATCAGCTTCGCGGCCGACTCCATGCTCTTGTTTTTGTCCATCGGCCGGGGGCTCGCTGGCAGGGGGAGGGGGCCTGCGATCAAGCCCTGTGAACGTAACGGGGAATCCGCTTTCCGGTCAAGGATGTAGACCGAGGTAGACGCTCTGAAAACGGGCGCGGGACTCGCGCTCGGATGCGCCGCGTCAATTCGGATGGTCAGCTAGTAATTTTTCAACCAGCCGCGTGTCGTAGCGACCCTGTACGAACGGCTCGTACACGAGAAGCTTCTTGTGGAACGGGATGTTCGTCTTGATCCCCTCCACGATGTACTCCTCGAGGGCGCGGCGCATCCGCATGATGGCCGCCGGCCGGCTGTCGGCGGAGACGATCAGCTTGGCCACCATCGAGTCGTAGAAGGGCAGCACCCGGTAGTGCTCGTAGGCGCCGGAGTCGATCCGGACGCCGAGGCCGCCGGGGGGATTGTAGGCGGTGATGAGCCCGGGTGAGGGCGCGAACGACACCGGATCCTCGGCGTTCACCCGGCACTCGATGGCGTGCCCGCGCAGCGTGATGCTCTTCTGCGTCCGGCCGAGCTCTTCGCCGGCGGCGAGACGGATCTGCTCGCGGATCAGGTCCAGCCCGGTGACGCTCTCGGTGACCGGGTGCTCGACCTGGATGCGGGTGTTCATCTCCATGAAGTAGAAGTCGCCGCGCTCGTCGAGGAGGAACTCGATGGTCCCCACGTTGTTGTAGCGGACCCTCCTCATCGCCTCGACGGCGACCCTCCCCATGCGCTCGCGCAGCCGGTCGTTGAGCGCCGGCGAGGGGCTCTCCTCCAGCAACTTCTGGTGCCGGCGCTGCACGGAGCACTCGCGCTCGCCGAGATGGATGACGTTGCCGTGCTCGTCGGCGACGATCTGGATCTCGATGTGGCGGGGCCGCTCGACGTAGCGCTCCATGTACATGTCGCCGTTGCCGAAAGCGGCCAGCGCTTCGGCGGAGGCCGTGCGGAACATCTGCGAAAGCTGCTCCTTCTCCCGCACGATCTTCATCCCCCGCCCGCCGCCGCCCGCCGCCGCCTTGAGGATCACCGGGAACCCGATGCGCTCCGCCAGCTTCACCAGATCCCGCTCGTCCTGCACCACGCCTTCGCTTCCGGGAAGCTGCGGCAGACCCGCTTCCTTCATCGCCTCCTTGGCCCGGATCTTGTTCCCCATCATCCGGATCATCTCCGGCCGGGGCCCGATCCAGCCCAGCCCGGAGTGCTGGACCATCTCGGCGAACTCGGCGTTCTCGCTGAGGAAGCCGTAACCGGGGTGGATGGCGTCGGCGCCGCTCACCTCGGCCGCGGAGAGGATGGCGGGGATGTTGAGGTAGCTCTCCTTCGAGGGCGGAGGGCCGATGCAGAGAGACTGGTCGGCGAAGCGGACGTGCAGCGAGTTCGCGTCGGCGGTGGAGTGGACGGCGACCGTCTCCACGCCCAGCTCGCGCGCCGCCCGGATCACCCGGAGCGCGATCTCACCCCGGTTCGCGATGAGGATGCGGTGGAACATGGGAACGCCATCTCATACCCGAACTGGCGAGAAACCGCGCTCAAACATGGGCCCTGAGCTGCCTGCGGCAGCCGGGCCTAGAACACATCTCATAACCTACTGCGGAATGAACATTCTCAGCCGTAGCCCCTAAGCCGCCTGCGGCGGCCGGGGCTAGACCGGCTCGAATCTGAAGAGCGTCTCTCCGTACTCGACCGGGCTGCCGTTCTGCACCAGCACGTCGACGAGCCGGCCGGGCTGCTCGGCCTCGATCTCGTTCATCAGCTTCATCGCCTCGACGATGCAGAGCACCTGGCCCTTCTTCACCACTTGCCCGACGTCCACGAAGGCCGGACTGTCGGGAGAGGCGGAACGGTAGAACGTCCCCACGAACGGCGAATTGACGGTGAAGGTCTTGTTGTCCTGGGCGGACGCAGCCACCTTGAGCTGAGCGGCCTCCGCGGCCGCCGGCGCGGGCGCCGGATTGGCTCCCGCTGGAGCAGGATTGGGAGCGTGCAGAGGAGCGGCGATCGGCGCCGGCAGGGGGACCGCGTGGACGGCGGTGGTCGCGGGAGGAGGATGGCCGAGCCGCAGATCGAGCGTCTCCTGGCCGGAGACCCAGGTGAGGCGAGTGACGTCCGTGCCCTGCAGGGCCTCCAGGATGGCTTTCAGCTTGTCGACGTCCACTCGAGCCCTTTCGGTCAGCCGACGCGAGTCAGATACTCGCCCGTGCGGGTGTCGATCTTCAAGGTGTCGCCCTCGTTGATGAAGAGCGGCACTTGCAGCGTGTAGCCGGTCTCCAGGGTGGCCGGCTTCATCGCGCCCGAGACGGTGTCGCCGCGCACGCCAGGGTCGCACTTCACCACCTTCAGCTCGACGGCGTTGGGCAGATCGACGGAGATGGCCCGGCCGTTCCAGAAGAGGACCGAGGCGTCCATGTTCTCCTTGAGGAAGTTCTTCGACTCGCCCAGGCCCGCCGCGTCGATGTGGCTCTGCTCGTAGTTCTTCGAGTCCATGAAGACGTAGTGGTCGCCCTCCTTGTAGAGGTACTGCATCTTCTTTTCCTCGATGTCCGGACGGCCCACCTTCTCGCCCGACTTGAAGTTCTTCTCCAGGGTCCGGCCGCTGATCAGGCTCTTGTAGCGGGTGCGCACGAACGCCGAGCCCTTGCCCGGTTTCACGTGCTGGAACTCGACGATGACGTACGGCTCATTGTCGATGAGGATCTTGAGCCCGTTGCGGAACTCGCTGGTGTCGATCACGTCGGCCATCGTCTAGCCTCTCCTCGCCTGAGGGCGCGCGGTCTACCGCAAAGGGCGCAAATCGTCCATAGGAGACCGTTGACGTGGAGCGTGGCCGTGAACGACCGGAGTGCGGCCTACAGCTGCGCGGCGAGCTTGGGCCCGGCCACCCGCAGCTCGTACCGCGCTCGCCCGATGTTCCCTTCCGGCGAGAGCGCCAGCACCACGAAGTAATCGGGAGTCAGCGGCCGCGCGACGGCCACCAGCTTCTCGGTGCGGATGGAGACCTCGTTCGCCTTCCCCATCTGCAGCGCCTCGGCGGCCTGGCGGACCTGGGAGACGATCCCCGAATACTCGACCAGCAGATTCTGCAGCTCGACTCCGTCGGGCGCCTGCGCCTCGTGGGTCTCGATGGGGATCCCGTCGAAGCCCATCACGCTGGCCGCGAAGGAGCCCTGCACCTTGCCGCAGATCGTCTGGAGGTCGTCCTTGAACGCCATCTAATGTCCTCGCCGCCGATCCTGTACCCGCGAGAGCAGCTCCTGGAGGAGCGCGATCTTCCCCCCGGCGGAAGGAAGCTCCGACAGGCGCTGCCTTGCGGTCTCGTCCCCCGCCTCCGCCAGCTTCCGGTAGATCTCCCGGGCCTTTCCGACCAGCCCCTGCCGCACGTAGAGCTCGGCGAGCGTGAGAGTCACCGCAGTCGATCTGTCACGCGGTCCGCGTGAGCGTCAAGCTCACAGGCACGCGCTGTTGCAGCCTGCCGTGGCGCAGGTCACGAAGATGTACTCGTGCTGGCTGGTCCGCACGTTGGACCCGTCGTCCAGCTTCCCCTCGATGTGGAAGATCACCCGGACGATGCCCGCGAGCGTCGTCGTCGGGACGGGGGCGAAGAAAGGGACCAGCACGGCGCCGGTGGACCCGCTGGGGATGGAGCTGCCCGAGACGGGGATGATCTGCTGGGTCAGCGTGGTGCCGCCGACCACCTCGTAGTCGGCGACGACCTGGTGCGGGTGGAACGTCGCGGAGTTCGTGCGAAGGAGAGGGTTGACCGAGGTGGGATCCGTCAGGTTGTTCTGCACGACGACGCCCATCGTCCCACCGGTGTTCGCGGCCGGGTCGATCTGGGCGAACTCGAACTCCACGGAGTTGGCATCGTACGAGCACGACGTCGATGTGCCCGTCGTCGTCGCGGTCCCCAGCACCATTTTGGTGACCACCAGCGCGGAGTTCAAGTTCCCCGTCATGCACGACGTTGTCAGGAGCGCCGCCATGGGAATGAGCCAGCGGATCTTCATCTCGGTCCCTCCTACTGCTTCCCGTCGTCCGCGGCGGACGGCGCGCCGGCGACGACGGACTGCGAGCGGTTGACGATGCGCGGCGTGATGAAGACCAGCAACTCGGTGCGGTCGTCGGTGACCGCCTTCTTCTTGAACAGCCATCCGAGCACCGGGATCTTCGAGAGGACGGGGACCTCGTTCCAGGCCTCCGCGTTCCGCCGCGTGTAGATGCCGCCGATCACCGTCGTCTCGCCGTCGCGGACCAGCACTTCCGTGCGCGCCTCGCGGCGGCTGATCGACGGCTGGCCGTTGGAGCCCGTGAGCTGCGGGTTCGGCTGGTTGTTGGTGGCGTTGATCTTCATCTGGATGGAGCCTTCCTGGGTCACGTGCGGGGTGACGCGCAGCTCCAGCCGCGCCTCGATGAAGGAGGTGGTCACGCCGGCGGCGCTGGTCTGCGAGAACGGGATGCTGACGCCCTGGCTGATGCTGGCGTCCACGTTGTCGACCGTGACCACGCGCGGCGAGCTGATGGTCTTGATGGTGCCGCTGTTCTCCGCCGCCGAGAGACGCAGGTTGAGATTGGCGGCGCCTCCCGCGCTGCCGAAGACGAAGCCGAGGCCACCGCCGTTGTTGAGGCCGATGGGCGCCGGCATGTTGACGGCGAAGTTCGGCGTGGCGACGCCCTGCAGGCCCGAGGTCGGAGCCGAGGGGTCGTCGGCGGCGCCGGCCACCGCCAGCAGGTTGGGGAAGATCAAGCCGGTGGGATTGCCGAACGTCGGCGCCATGTTGACGTTGCCGCCCCACTGGATGCCCGCCTGCCGGGCGAAGCTGGTCGCGGCTTCCACGATGCGCGCCTCGATCAGCACCTCCGGCGTCTGCGTATCGAGATTGCGGACGATGCCTTCGGCGCGCAGCAGGGCCTCCTGGACGTCCTTGACGATCAGCGTGTTCGTCCGCGTGTCGACGCTCACCGTCCCGCGCTCGGTCAGGGCGTCCTTGAGCTGCCCCGTCAGCTGATCCGCCTTGGCATAGTTCACCGGGATCAGGCGGACCTTGAGAGGCTCCGCCGCTTGCCGGTTCCTGTAAGCCTCGGCCGCCGACTTCTGCTCGGCGCGCAAGGTCTCGATCGGAGCGACGCGGATGATGTTGCCCACGTCCTCGCGTCCCAGACCCTTGGACTTGAGCACGATGTCGAGCGCCTGGTCCCAGGGGACGTTGCGCAGCTTGATGGTGACCGTGCCGCGGACGTCGTCGGCGACGATGATGTTCTTCTTGCTGATCTCGGCGATGGCGCCGAGCAGGTTGCGGATGTCGATGTCCTTGACGTTGAAGTCGACCTTGCGGCCCGTGTAGTTGGTGGCGTCGTACACGCTGCTGTGGGTGGCCACGGTGCGGGCGTCGGAGGCCATGGCGGCGGCGCGCGGGGCAGGCGCGGTCGCCTGCGCCACCGGGCGCGGGCCGCCGAACTTCCAGATCAGCGTTCCCTTCTGCGCGGTCATCTCGTCCAGGGTCCCCTTGGCGAAGGTGGCGACCACCTTCACGTCCTCGCCGCCCGGGACCCGGTAGCTCGACAGCGCCGTCACCGGGCCACCCAGCGAGCTGGCGTCGAGGTTGCGCTCGAGGCGATCGGGCAGCGCCACTCCGTGCAGGGTGAGGACCGAGCTCGTGGCGTCGGGCCGCGACACCTCGAAGCGAACGGCTTCATCCAGCGCGACCAGCACTTCGGTCCGGTTGTCCAAGGTGCGCAGATCCACCGCGCGGATCTGCACCTGCCGCGGCGCGGAGACCTTGCCCACCTCGGGCTGGGCGAGCTTCGGCAGCGGCAGCGGCGGCGCAATGTCCGGCTGCCGCGCCGCGGCGACCGCCTTCGGCTCCCCCACCTGGACGCGCAGGCCGTCGGCGACGCGCTCGATCCGGTACCTGGGCATGCCCTCGCCCTTGCCGTCGATGACGATGCGCGTCCCCTCCGCGGTCTTGCCGATGCGCACGCCTTTGACCAGCGAGGCCCCCACCACCTTGTCGAACCTGCCGCTCACTCCGCGCAAGTCGAGCGCCAGCCTCGCCGGGTTCTTGAGCTCGAGGATCCCGAGCTTGCCGATCTCGCCGTCCGCCCTCACCTGGACCAACGCGCCGCCGTCCTTCTCGGTGACCGTCACCTGGCCCAGGCGATGCGCGGGCCTGCGCACTTCCTGGACGTCCTCGCGGGAGAGCACGAGGTCCGGATCGGCCGCCGCCGGCGCCGCCTTCTGGGCCAGCGAGCTGCCCGCGATCAGCGCCGTGGCGAGGAACACGTGGGTGGACATCCGTTTCTCCTTCCGAATCGCGCCGCGCATCAACGCTCCCCCCTGGCGACGCCGAGGTGCTCGCCCTCCTGAAGTGCCTTCGTGTCCCGCTGTTCGTCGGCGGTGATCGGCACCGCCAGCTTCACGTTCTGCGGGTACACGCGCCCGGTCGAATGATCGGTGATGGTCTCGGTGACCACGATCTCGTCGCGGTGGATCCCGGTCACCTTGCCCCCGTTCTGGCCGATGAAGTCGCCGATGCGGACGGGCCAGCCGCGGCGTTCGGGGTCCTCCACCATGGCCATGGGACTGGCCGTGCCGGTGACGGTGAGCGCGAGCTTGAGCTGGTCGAGCGGCCACTTCTCCAGCGGCGTCTTCACCCGGCCCGGGTTCGCGGCGGAGCGGCCGAATCCCTGCTGGACGACGGACTGGTTCTGGAACGGGTCCCGCTTCCCGATGGGCGAGTACACGTAGATGTTGGCCGGTATCTGGGGGTTGATCTCGTCATCCGTGACCGGCTTGGGCGCCGCCGCGGCCGGCGGCGCGGCCCGACGCGGAGGAGGAGGCGGCGAGCCGCAGGCGGCCAGGAGCGCCGAGGCGCAGGCGGTAGAGAGGAGCCGCCTCATTTCGCGGCCTTCTGAGGCGGCGCCGCGTCCGGCAGGAACCGGAAGGTGGTGGCCACGTACGTGGCGCTCACGACCAGCTTCTCCGCCGCCATCCGCGCCCCGCCCATCTTGATGTTGGTGACGTTGACGATGCGGGCGAGCTTGGAGAGCGAATCGAGGAAGACGCCGATCTCGTGATAGTTGCCGGTGACCGCCATCACGATGGGAATGGAGGCGTAGAAGCTCTGCCGCTGCTCGGGCTGCGGGTCGATGCTGTTGATGGTGAGGCCGCTCTTGCCCCCGATCTCCGAGAGAGAGCGGATGAGGTCGTCGATGTTCGCCTCGTTCGGGAGCTCGGTCAGCGCCTGCGCCAGCCGCCGCTCCAGGATCTCCTTCTCGTGCCGGAACTGGGCGAGGTTGTTGGCGATCGACTGTTTCTGGATCAGCTCGTCCTCGAGCGCCCGCAGCGTCCTCTGCCGCTCCCGGATCTGCGTCTGCATCGGGTCGATGAAGAAGTACCAGTTGGTGGCCGACAAGAGGATGACGAACCCGGCCACCACCCCGACCTTGTGGCCGAGGGGCAACTTGTTGACCGTGTTCAGTACGTCCTGTCCGGTGAGCGCCATGTTCCCGTTCGCCTCAGGCTGCGTAGTTCGCGTTGCAGGTGATCACCCAGTTCACGGTCCCATCCGGCAGCTGCCGGGCCCCCTTGATGGTGATGTTCGTGAAGTGGGTGGAAGCCTTGAGCTTCTTGGAGAAGGTGGAGAGATCCTCGTAGGTGACCGCCTGGCCGGTCATGGTCACGGCGCCGCCCTGCTCGGTGAAATCGACGATCCAGACCTTCTGCGGGATGACCGTGGCCAGCTCGTCGAGGACCTTCACGGGCCCGGTCCGTCCCTTCTTGAGGGTATCGAGGATCTTCAGCTTGTCCTCGAGCGCCTTCTTGTCCTCCTTGATCGACTTCACCTCGCCGATGGTCTTCTCCAGCTGGGCGATCTCGGTGCGGGTGGTGGCGATCTGCTTGTCCAGCGACCGCAGCTCCGACTCGAAGCGGTTGTAGACGAAGTAGTTGCCGATCGTGGCCAACGCCATGAGCAGTACGAAGAGGACCACTTGCTGGCGGCCGAATTCCCGCTTCTTGGCCGCTTTGACGGGGAGGAGGTTGATCTGGATCATCGACGCGTCCTCCTCACCTCTCCGACCTGCGCAGGGCCAGGCCGATGGCCACGGCGGCCGAGGGCGCCACGTCCATCACGTAGTTGGGATCGAACTTCCGGTTGTCGATCTCCACGCCCTTGAAGGGGTTGAGGATCTCGACCGGGACGCCCACCCGCTGCTCGATCACCTTGAAGAGGGCGGGGATCTTGGCAGTGCCGCCCGAGAGGTAGAGGCGCGCGATGTGCGAGTCCGCCGCGGTGGCCGTGTAGAAGTCCAGCGAGCGCTGGATCTCGCCGGCCATCTGGTCGGCCACGCCCTGGATGACGCGCTCCACCTCCTGGGGAACGACGGAGTCGGAGTCCTGCGCCGCATCGCCGCCCACCTTCAGCTTCTCCGCCTCGTCGTAGCTGACGTTGAGCTGCTTCTGGATCTCCTCGGTGAACTGGTTGCCGCCCATCGTCACGTCTCGCGTGAAGGTGGTCAGCCCGTTGGCCAGCACGTTGATGTTGCAGACGCTGGCGCCGGCGTTGACCAGCACGATGGTCTCGTTCTTGGGCAGCTCGTAGTTGACCTCGAACGAGTTCTGCACGGCGAAGGCGTCGACGTCGACCACCACCGGCGTGAGCCCCGCCTCCGAGACCACCGACGTGTAGTCGTTGATCATGTCCTTCTTCGCCGCCACCAGGAGGACGTCCATCTGGCCGGTGCCGGTGTCCACCTCGGGCGGGGTGAGGATCTGCACGTCGATGTTCACGTCCTTGACGTCGAAGGGGATGTACTGCTCCGCCTCCCACTGGATGCTCTCCTCCAGCTCCTCCTGGGTCATCTTCGGCATGCTGATCTTCTTGATGATGACCGAGTGGCCGGAGACGCCGATGGCCGCCTCGCGGTTCTTCAGCTTGTACTGGGAGACCAGGCCGCGGATGGCGTCGACGATGGCGGTGGAGTTCATCAGCGCGCCGTCGACGATGGCCTCCGGCGGGAGCGCGGCGACCCCGAAGGCCTCGAGGATGTAGCCGCGCTTCGCCTCCTTGAGCTGGACCAGCTTGACCGAGGAGGACCCGATGTCGAGCCCGAGGGCGAGCTTGCTCTTCGCCATCACTCGCCCCCTGCCGCGCGCTTCTGGGTCACGCCGTTGCCGTTGGGGTGGCGGGGAAAGATTTTTCCGCTCTCCCGGATGCTGAGGCCGAGGGCGAAGAGGATCTTCCGCTTGGTCTCCATCCGGCAGTCGCGGCCGGCCTCGATCCGGTCGATGGTCGATTCGGAGACGCCGGCCTTGCGCGCCAGCTCCGCCTTCGCCATCAGCGCAGCCTCCCGGTACTTCTGCACTCGATTCACGCGGCCCCTCCGCGAGCAGGATTCGATCCTTGCTTTGGGTCCGTGTAGGCAGTCAAGGAACCGGCCGCAGTGCAGGCTCATTGACCCTGCACTGCGCCGTCACTGCACCGGAACCGGTGGTGGGAACGCACATTTCCAGAGGGGCAGGACGCACACTTCGCGAGGAGGAAATGTGGGCGGGCGTAGGGCGCGCGGGAGAGCGCAGACCACTTTACCGGCGATTCACCTTCGATTGCTCCAATCCGTATTCCCTACGACGTGGCGAAGATCGAGAAGGAGGAAGCGCGCGCGCCGAGCACTGGAGCGCGGCGCAGGGCCGCATCGAGCGCCAGCGCAACCGGCGTCAGCAGCCGGGGAAAGCCGGGCAGGACGAAGCCGAGGGGGACGAGGAAGAAGTCGGAGGACCTGATCTCGACGCCGGTGAATCCGGCTTCCCGGTAGAGGCGCTGCACGGCGAACCCGTCCAGCTCGCGTTCGCCCGGGCTGTGGAAGCGCTGGTAGAGCCGGCGCAGCAGCGGCTTGAAGATGGCGACGAGCCGGCGCGCGCTCGGATCCATCGAATGCACCGTCCCACCCGGAACCACCACGCGGCGCGCCTCGCGCAGCACGGTCGGAATCGCGGCGTCGGGAATGTGGTGAAGCACTCCGAACATGCAGACGGCATCGAAGCTCGACGCGCCCCACGGCAGGGGATGGGTCGAGAGATCGTGGGCGACGAACTCGGCGTTCCTGATCCCGCCGGCGCGGGCCCTCGCTCGAGCGCCCTCCACCGCCACCGCGGAGACGTCCGTGCCCACGACCCGGCCGACGTGCGGCGCAAGCATCGCCTCGATCGCGCCGTCGCCGCACCCCAGGCTCAGTACGGTCGACGTGGCGGTCAGCGCTGCCCGGTCGACGAAGTCGCGCACGATCCTTCGTCGCACAGCGCGAATCAGCCTCGACCGTTCGAGGTGCTTTTCTTCGTTGCCGTAGAGGTCGTCGTGAAAGTCCGCTTCCGTCCGCCGATGGGTGTCGATCATTCGAGGCCGTACTCCCGGATCTTGTACAGCAGCGCCCGAGGTGAAAGCTCGAGCAACTCTGCAGCCTTGGTGCGGTTGCCTTGCGTCCGCTCCAGTGCGCGCCGGATCAGGTCCGCTTCCAGCACGCGCTGCGCCCTCTTCACCGAGAGGTCGTCCGCGTCCAGGCTGGCGGGAAGCGGCTCGGGCGCCACCGCGTGCTGCACGGCTTCTGGCAGCGCCTCCGGCCCGATCTCGTCTTCCTCCGCCAGGACCAGGGCCCGCTCGAGCGCGTTCTCCAGCTCGCGGACGTTCCCGGGCCAGCGATAGCGCTGCAGCAGCTCCAAGGCGCGCGCCGACAAGCGCCGGGGCTCGATGCCGATCCGCTCCGCGTGGCGCGCCAGCAGCCGCTCCGCGAGCTCCGCGATCTCCTCCTGCCGCTCGCGCAGCGGCGGCAGCCGCAGCTGCACGACGTTCAGGCGATAGTAGAGGTCCTCGCGGAACCGTCCCGACTGCACCTGGGCGGCGAGGTCGCGGTTGGTGGACGCCAGCACCCGCACGTCCACACGCGTCGAGCGGGTGTCGCCCACGCGGCGCACCTCGCCCTGCTGGAGCACGCGCAAGAGCGCCGGCTGGACCGGCAGGGGCAGCTCGCCGATCTCGTCGAGCAGCAGCGTCCCTCCGTCGGCCTCCTCGAACAGGCCCCGCCGGGCGGTGCGGGCGTCGGTGAATGCGCCCTTGGCATGGCCGAAGAGCTCGCTCTCGATCAGCGTCTCGGGGATGGCCCCGCAGTTCACCGCCACGAACGGCCGCTCGGCGCGCGGGGAGAGCTCGTGCAGCGCGCGGGCGATGAGCTCCTTGCCGCTGCCGCTCTCCCCCTCGATGAGGACGGTGGTGGGCGTGGGTGCGACCTTCTGCACCACGCGAAGCACCTCCTTCATCGCCGCCCCCTCGGCGACCAGCCGGGGCGCTCGCCGCGAGACTTCCTGCCGCAGGCGCACGTTCTCGCGCCTGAGCCGCTCCCGCTCCTCGGCCTTGCGCAGGACCAGCAGCACTTCGTCGGGGCGGAAGGGCTTGCCCAGGTAGTCGTAGGCGCCCGCCTTCATCGCCTCGATGGCCAGGTCGTGCGAGCCGTAGGCGCTCATGACGATGATGGTGGTCTCCGGCGACGCGCCTTGGGCGGCCCGCACCAGGTCGAGGCCGTTCATCTTCGGCATGCGCACGTCGGTGACCAAGGCGTCGTAGTCGCGCGCGGCCAGCTCGCGCATCGCCTCTTCGCCGTCCGCCACCGCGCGCACCTCGTAGCCGCGCTCCTCCAGCAGCTCGACGAGCACGTGGCGGATCGATTCTTCGTCGTCCGCGATGAGAACGCGCCGCACGCATACACTGTATGCGGATTCGCCACGGGCGCACGCTTTCTCCCCGGACGTTTCCTTGGCACCCGCCGCCTCCGCGGCGACGATGCAGTCCCCATGAGCAAGAAGACGGTGGCGATCATCGGAGCCGGCCCCGCCGGGCTCACGGCCGCGTATCTCCTCGCCAAGGAGGGCGTGCCGGTGACGGTGATCGAGGCGGACCCCGCGCTGGTGGGCGGGATCGCGCGAACCGCCAGCTACAAGGGCTACCACTTCGACATCGGCGGCCACCGCTTCTTCTCCAAGTCGAAGGAGGTGGAGGACTTCTGGACCGAGCTCCTCCCCAACGACCTGCTGGAGCGACCCCGGTCGTCGCGCATCTTCTACCGGGGGAAGTTCTTCAGCTATCCGCTGCGCGCGCTGGAGGCCCTGCTCAAGCTCGGCATCCTGGAGTCCGCCCTCTGCGTGCTGTCGTACCTGAAAGCGCGCCTCTTCCCCGTGCGCAACCCCCGGAGCGTCGAGGACTGGGTGAGCAACCAGTTCGGACGCCGGCTCTTCGGCATCTTCTTCCGCACCTACACGGAAAAAGTCTGGGGCATGAGCTGCAAGGAGATCTCGGCCGACTGGGCCGCGCAGCGCATCAAGGGGCTGGCGCTCGGCACCGCGATCCTCAACGCGCTCTTGCCCAGGCGGAAGCCCAAGGACAAGTCTGCGGTGATCAAGACGCTGATCGACTCCTTCCGCTACCCGCGCAAGGGCCCCGGCATGATCTGGGAAGCCTGCGCGCGGCGCGTCCGGGAGATGGGCGGCAAGGTGCGCATGGGCGAGAAGGTCGTCGGCTGCGCCTTCGACGCCGGCCGGCGCGAGTGGACGGTCACGCACGTCGACCGCGCCGGCGTCCGGCACGACACCCGCGCCGCGCACGTGATCTCCTCGGCGCCCCTGCGCGAGCTGGCGCTGGGGATCACTCCAAGGCTGGAGGAGGAGACGCGCGCGGCGGCGTCGCGCCTGCGCTATCGCGACTTCCTCACCGTGGTGCTGATCCTGAAGGACCGCAAGGTGTTCGACGACAACTGGATCTACATCCACGACCCGTCGGTGAAGGTGGGACGGATCCAGAACTTCAAGTCCTGGTCGCCGGAGATGGTGCCGGACCTGGCCATGGCCTGCTACGGGCTGGAGTATTTCTGCTTCGAAGGCGACGGGCTGTGGACGGCGAGCGACCCAGAGCTCCTGCAGCTGGGGAAGCGCGAGCTGGAGCAGATCGGCCTTGCGAACGCGGCCGACGTGGTCGACGGCTGCGTGGTGCGCCAGCCCAAAGCGTACCCGGTCTACGACGACGGCTACGCGCAGAAGGTGGAGAAGATCCGGCGCGAGATCGAGGCCCGCTTTCCCACCCTGCACCTGGTCGGCCGGAACGGGATGCACAAGTACAACAACCAGGATCACGCGATGATGACGGCCATGCTCTGCGTGAAGAACATCCTCGCCGGAAGTCCAGTGTACGATCTCTGGCGGGTGAACGAGGACGCGCAGTACCACGAGGAAGGAGACCGCGGCCGCGAGCGCGGCGCAAGCGGCTTGCGCAGCGTTCCTCGAAAGCTGACTGCCTGACATGAGCGCGGACCAAGCCAGCTATGCCGATTCTCGCCTCGAGGCCGAGAGCGTCTGGTGGAAGCGTCTCCTCGACGTGCAGCGCCCCTATCGCGCACACTTGCGCCGACTGAAGCTCGGTCTCGTACTTGAAGTTGGTTGCGGCATCGGCCGCAACCTCGTGCACCTCCGCAGCAGCAGCGTCGGCGTCGAGCGCGACCGCCGCGCGGTGGAGATCGCGCGCAGCCGGGGACTCCCCGCATTCACGCCCGAAGGCCTGCTCGCTTCGCAGTGGTCAGCTCCAGGGCGCTTCGATTCCCTTCTCTTCTCTCACGTGCTCGAGCACATGACCGCTGCCGAGGCCACCGCCTTGGTGCTCGAGTACCTGCATCTGCTGCGCGCTGGCGGCCAGGTCGTCGTGCTGACGCCGCAAGAAGCAGGCTTTCGATCGGACCGCACCCACGTCGAGTTCATGGACTTCAAGAAAGTGGCGGCGGTGTTGCAGCGAGCCGGGATCCTTCCGGAGCGGCACTATTCGTTTCCGTTTCCGCGGCTGACCGGCCAACTCTTCAAATACAACGAGTTCGTGACGCTGGCTCGGAAGCCTCTGTCCATACTCTGACCATGACCGCGTCGCCTTGGCTCTCGGTGATCATGCCTGTGTACAACGGCGAGCGGTACCTCGCCGAAGCGCTTCGGAGCATCCACGGCGAAGGGATCGACGGGTACGAGGTCATCGCCATCGACGACCGATCGTCTGACGCGTCGCCCCGGATCCTCAGCGAATGGGAACGCCTCCTCCCCCTGCGCCGCTTGTCGGGCAGGGGCGGCAACTGGGTCGCGGCGACGAACACGGGCATCCGCGAAGCGCGGGGAAAGTACGTCTGCTTCCTTCACCAGGACGATCTCTGGTTGCCCGGCCGCCTCCATGTGATTCGCGCGGAGGCGAGCCATGGCCCTGCCCTGATCGTTCATCCCGCCATTTTCATCGGTCCAGAGGGCGAGAGGCTCGGTCGTTGGACGTGTCCACTTCCCGCCGGCGAGGTCGATCCCCGACTCTTTGCCGAGCGTCTGATCGTGCAGAACTTCATCGCCATCCCGGCTCCCGTCTTCGCGCGCGATGCCGCCCTGCGCGACGGCGGAATGGACGAGTCGCTTTGGTACACGGCGGACTGGGACTTATGGCTCCGGCTCGGCCGCACCGGGACCATTCGCTACTTCACTGCGCCGCTCGCCGCGTTCCGTGTGCACGCTGCGTCCCAGACCGTCCTGCGCAACGATCTCGCCGATCGGCGCCGGCAGCTGGAGACGGTCCTGGAACGGCACCTCGATGGAGCGCCTGCCCGGACGCGGCGGGCCGCCCGCTTTTCGATCGAGTTGAACCTCGCGATGAGCGCGTCGGCCGCGGGAATGCCGGTGCCCTGGCGACCCCTGCTCGGCGCGCTCTCAAGCCTTGGACCTGGGGGTTGCGCGCGCTTCCTGCGCGATTCGCGGATCGTCGAGCGTGTCGGAGCACGGCTGCGCGCCCGCGGGCTGGGGGTCAACGCAGCGACGGCCGGATGAACAGCGCCAGGTTGTTCTGCCAGGGAGGGAGGCGGAACTCGCGTTCCACGGGCGCGCCCAGCACCTCGCTCGTCATTTCGCGGAGAGCGACCGCGGTCTCGAACTGAACGCGGTCGCCGGTGATGAACCTGTCCGAGATCCAGGCGAACAGATGCGCCATGTTGCGCCGTCGCTCCCACTCCTTGAGGACCAGGCGACCTCCTTGGCGGAGGACTTGAGCGGCGCAGTACAAGAGATCCCGCCGGTCCGCGGGGGCTACGTGATGCAGCACGTCGCAGATGACGACCAGGTCGAAGTGGCCGCGATGGCGCTTCGCGAAGCTTGGAAGACCGACGCTCAGGAACCTGATGCTGCTGCGATCTCCCCGGAAAAGCTTCCCCACGACCGGCTGGATGTCGATCCCGGTGATGGCCGCTCGCGGGAAGGCGCGTCGCAGCTCCTGGGTAGCGAGACCGTCGCCGCAGCCGACTTCCAGGATGCTCTCCGCGTCCGTCCATTCGCGCACGGCGCGGGCGAACGCAGCCATGTCGAAGAAAGCTGCCCGGTACAGCCGGCTCACAGCGGGCTCCAGTGGGCCGAGCATGCGTCGAATGGTGGCGCCGATGGACATCAGTCGACCTTCCACACGGAAGCGAGCGGAGATGCCGTCGTCCGCTTCGCAGTGGGGAAGAAGGCATGCATGAACCGAGCGTCCTCCAGCTCTCCCAGGCTGATGAGGATCCAGCGGCTCCCGTCCAGGAAGGGGTCGTTCTGCACGAGATCGAGGGTATAGGAGCCCCGAACGACGTCCAGGAAGACGATCTCGCGCCCGCCATTCGCCCTCGGGAGCTGCTCCAGGTGGGAATCGATGAAGGTGCGCACCTGTCCGAAGCGGAGGGGTGTGCACAGCACCAGCGAGCACAGCGCTCCTGCGAGGGCAATCTTGCGCAGCGGCAAAGTCGCGTCCGCACCCTCTAGCGCTCCTGCCGCGAGCAAGGGCAACGCCACCCAAGCGGCATGGAAATAGCGGAAACCCCACCCGTGGCCCTGATCGTAGGTGACGATCGCATACCCGGCGAGCGTCAGGATCGCCGAGAGCACGAACAGCCGCGCCCGGGGGTTCCCCTTGCAGCGGACCGCTCCAAGTACCGCCAGCGGCAATAGCGCTGGTGCAGCCCACGAAGCGAGCTGGGTCACGTTCATGCTGCGCTCGAACAGGAGCTGAAGGGATGGCGCAGCGAATGTGGAGCGGGCGATCGCTTCGAGGGTGGTCATCAGCCCCTGCGCGGCGTGCACCGGGTGGATGATGCTGGCGCGATACACCATCCAGCCAACAACCAGAACCGTGATCCCCGGCGCGTACCCGAGCGCGAGCCGTGTCACGCGGCGGACGCCGCCCGGCTTCCAGGCGATGGACGCGATCCAGGGCAGCGCGAACAGCGTATGCGGAAAGGGATTGTGCAGGGCGAGGGCGACGGAACCGACGACTCCCGCCGCGAAAAGGCGGTCCTCGAGAACCAACAAGGCGAACGCCGCCGATGCCGCGAGGTGCGCATTCATCGAGTAGTACGAGATGGCGTTGACGGAGAACGCCGGCGAGGCGGCGGTGAAGAGGACCGCCCAGCCTGGAGCCGCGGTATCAGGCCACAATCGCCGCGCGATGCACCAGACGAGGAACAGGGTTGCCCCGCCCAGGATCGGGTTCAGGACCCAGGGGCAACCGAGCCACACGAAGGGCGCTAGCAGGAGCGCGAACCCCGGCCAATAGGCGGACACCATCGCTCCGGACGGAGAAGCCTCGATGAACCAGCGGATGGGTGGGATCAGCCGCGGGATCAACGCCGGCGGGACTTGGGCATGCAGGTGGCCCCGCGCGAACACCCGCGCCTGGAAAAGCGGGGCGTACTCGTCCATCGAGAGCGGATGCGCGCGGTACACGAGCAAGGCGCAGGCTGCGAGCACGAGCGTCGCCGCGACGATGAACGCGCGGGGATCCGCAGCCAGCCTCGAGACGAAGAGACGCTCAGGAAATGCCGTCCATCGGCAGAGCACGAGCCCGACCGCGACAATGCCCAGCGCGAGCCAGGCCGCCGATGGTTCGTTCCGATCGAACAGGTATTGGAAGACGTGAAGCGTCGCCGGGTGCGCCGACGTGACCGGGCGGGCGATCAGCAGCGCGAGACCCGCAAGCGCGACCGCGCCTGCGACCGTTCCTGACACGGCTCCCGCGGGCGCGTGCAGTGCCGTCAGCAGGGAGGCCCGGGGCGGCGAGGTCGCGTCCCCGAGCGGCACCTAGGCCCACCGCCGGTCGCGCGAGCCTTTGAGGATGCTGAGGAAGAACGCGGAGAAGATCACTTCCACTCCGAGAGCGAGCAAGGTCCCGCCCATGATGGCGAAATTGGTGATGGTCTCGTCGAGCAGACCGCCGCGGGTCTGGACCCAGAAGAAGAGGATGCGGGCGTCGATGGCAACGCCTGCCAGGAATGCGCCCAGGCCGACCAGCAGCGCCATCTCCAGGCGAAATTCGCTGATCATCCGCTCCACGGCGGGGCTCCGGCCGATGCCGTCCAGGACGAAGACGGCTTTGGCGAAGATGCCGAGCAGCGTGACCTGAAGGCCGAGGATCGCGAAAGCGCTCCCCAGCAGCGCGAAATGCGTGTGCAACACCCTGCCGAACAACTCGATGCGAAAGAGGGCCACGGCCGCGGTCAGCGCGAGGCCGAGCATCATCGTCGCCAGACCCGGCACCGCGAAAAGCCACCAGGGACTGAACAGGAGCATGAAGCGCAGGTGTCGCCAGCCGTCGCGCCAGGTCCGTAGATGCGGTGCCCGCCCGCGTCCGTCCGGCTTCAAGCTCGTTGGAACCTCGCCGATCCGCAGCTTTTCCTGGGCGGCGCGGATCACCATCTCGCTCGCGAACTCCATCCCCGGGCTGCGCAGCGCGAGCGCGCGAATCGCCTCGCGCGAGAACCCGCGCATCCCGCAATGCGCGTCGGTGATGCCGACGCCGAAGAAGAGGTTGAGGATCCAGGTGAGCACGGGATTGCCGAGAAAGCGGTGCAGGAAGGGCATTGCCCCTGGGTGGATGATCCCGCGAAATCGGGAGCCCATCACCAGCTCGTCCCCCGCTCGCAAACGGGCGAGGAACCGCGGCACGTCCTGGAACTCGTAGCTGTCGTCCGCGTCTCCCATCACCACGAACCGACCTCGGGCGGCCTCGATCCCGGCGCGCAGCGCCGCACCGTAGCCCTTTTCTGCTACGAGGATCACGCGCGCACCCGCGGCGCGAGCCAGCTCGGGCGAACCGTCGCGGGACCCGTTGTCGGCGACCAGCACCTCCGCCTCTACCCCGGCCGCGCGGCAGGCTTCGATCGCCTTGCGCACGCAAGTCGCCACCGTCCGCGCCTCGTCGAGGCAAGGCATCAGCACGGTGAGCTCGATGGCCGCAGGAAGTTGCGCGGCGGCGCGCATGCGTCGACTGTAGTTCGGTTCGTGGCGCCGGCAAGAAAGGGAGAGGTGCTCGAATGGAGGTGGCTGTAGGGACTGCCGCACGCCCCTGGCGCGTCGACGCGCTCTGCGCCGGGCTCCTGCTCCTCGTGGGGACGGTCCTCTGCATGCAGACCTTCGCCAGCGGCGATTGGGGAGCGCGACCGACCACCGAGGACGAGTTCGTCTATCTCTTCCAGGCGAAGACGCTGGCGGCCGGGCGCCTCACCTATCCCTCTCCGCCCTTGCCGGAGTTCTTCGAAGCGGCCCACATCCTCGTGGTTCCCACCTTCGCGGCGAAATACTTCCCGGGCCATGCGGCCGTGCTCGCGCCCTTCCAGGCGCTGGGGACGCCGTGGGTCGCTCCCTGCCTGCTGCTCGGCCTCACTGCCGCGCTCCTGTTCCTGGCCGCCCGGCTTGCGGGACTCTCGCGGCCTGCCGCGTTGGTGGCGCCGGTCCTCCTGCTCGGCTCCACCGAAGTATTTCCGTTCTTCGCCAGCTATCTCTCCCAGAGCTCGTCGCTCGCCGCGGTGGCGGCGGTGATCGCGGTGGCGGTGCTCGCCGAGCGCACCCCCTCGCCGGGACGGATCGTGGCGCTCTTCGCCCTGGTAGTATTCACGGCGCTCGTGCGGCCGTTCGCCGGCGTCGCCGGCCTCGTGACCGGCGCCGTCGTCCTCTATCGCCTTCGCCGTCGCGTGGCGCCGCGGACGCTCGCCTGGGCATTGCCGCCGCTCGTGGCGGGGGCGCTCATGGTGGGCGGCATCTGCCGCGTCACCACGGGGTCCTGGACGCTGACGCCGTGGTCGCTGTACGCGCGGCAGTACATGCCGTACGACGGCCCGGGCGTCGGCGCGATGCCGGCGTCGTCGCCCGAGCGGGAGCTGCCGCCCCATCTCCACGACCTGGACGTCGGATTCCGCCTCTCGCGCGAGCGGCACACCTGGGGACGGCTGCCGGGGGAAATCGTGCACCGGATCGTCATGCTCTCGCCGTTCTTGCCGAGCCTGGCGCTCGTTCCGTTCGTCCTGGCCGGACTGGCCTGGGCGCGGCTGTGGCCCGCATCGACATTCGCGGCCGCTTTCTTCCTCTTGCAGCTCACCTTCCATTTCCGGGCGCGCATCTACTATCTGGAGCTCGCGCCCTGGCTGTACCTGGCGGCGGCGGCCGGAGCCGAGATGGCCGTCCGCGCGGCCGTGCGCTTGCGGAGACCTGTCGCGCTCGGAGCAGTGACGGCGCTCGGCGCCGCCGCCCTCTGGGTCTCCGTCGCCATGGCGTCCGACCTCCAACTGGTCGTCTCCCATGCGACGGAGCGGAGCTGGACGCACGCGCGCTGGGAGCCTGTCTTCGCCTCGCTGCGCGATCAGCACGCGCTCGTCTTCATCCGCTATCCCGCCGACTGGAACGGGAACATCGATCTCACCTGCAACGAGCCGGACCTTTTCCACGCAGACCTGGTCCGCGCCATCGACAAGGGCGCGCGAAACGCCGAGCTGCTGAAGCACTTCCCCGACCGCCCGGCATTCGTGCTCGATCCGGTCACGCTCCGGACGGAACGGATCCGCTGACGAATCGAAGCTCCACCACCGTGCCGCGCGCGCCGGGGCGGTTGCGGGCGGCGATCGCGCCGCCGAAACGCTCCA
>Ga0070708_100000320_pt1 | contig 36152 bp, 31 predicted proteins | sample KBSK5503metaG_FD_65469 | JGI IMG/M metagenome (GOLD analysis project Ga0070708, IMG submission 65469) | Corn, switchgrass and miscanthus rhizosphere microbial communities from Kellogg Biological Station, Michigan, USA - KBS K5-50-3 metaG | ecosystem: Host-associated > Plants > Roots >... | reverse complement strand
AGCTGGTCCCCGTCCCCAGAAAGGTGAGTTTCAGACAGTCTCCACCTTCAGGAGATTGGTTGTGCCGGGCATGTCGAACGGGACTCCGGCTGTCACGATGATGCGGTCGCCGTTGCTGGCAAGCTCGCGGCTGACGACGACCCCCTTGGTGCGCGCCATCATCTCGTCGTAATCGGCGCAGTGCGGGACGAGCTCGGGTACGACGCCCCAAACGAGCGCCAACTGCCGATAGGTGCGCGCTTCATCAGTGAGCGCGAGAATCGGAACCGGTGGACGCTTCGATGCGACTACGCGCGCGGAGAATCCGCTTTTTGTAAAAACTACGACGAGCGGCGCCCCGAGCATGTCCACTGCGGCGACGGTTGCGGCGGCAATCGCTACTTCGGTCGTGACGATCCCATCGCCCTGCTCCGCGCCAGCGAAAGGGGCAACCGGCGGATGGGTTTCGATCTCCTTGATGATCCGCGTCATCGCTTCGACGGCGAGTCGCGGATAAGCACCGGCGGCAGTCTCGGCGGAGAGCATCACTGCATCGGTTCCATCCATTATCGCGTTGGCGACATCGCTGGCCTCGGCGCGCGTCGGCCGCGGGTGTTCGATCATCGATTCGAGCATCTGCGTCGCGGTGATGACTGGACGGCCGTAGCGATTCGCAAGTCGGATGATTCTTTTCTGCGCGCCAGGGACTGCTTCGAACGGCAGCTCGACGCCAAGGTCACCGCGCGCAACCATAACGGCATCGCTGGCTCGAACGATCGCTTCGATGTTGTGGAGCGCGACGTCCTTCTCGATCTTCGCTACGACCAGCAGCCACTTGGGAACCATCTTCCGAAGCGACTCGATGTCCTCGGCCCGTCGCACGAAGCTGAGCGCGAGGTAATCCACTTCCTCCTCGACGGCGAAGTGGATGTCGGCGATATCCTTATCGGTGATCGATGGGGCGGACACCTGGATACCCGGCAGATTCATGCCTTTGTGACTCTTCAGATCTCCACCATTCAGAACTCGCGCCTTGACTCGCGAATTGGCAACATCGAGAGTGACGAGCTCGATCAGTCCATCATCGATGAGGATACGGTCCCCCACATGAACATCGTGAGCAAGTTGATCGTAGGTGACGGGAATCTCCCCGTTCTTCTCCTGTCCCTCGTGAACGAGGACGATGTCTTCGCCAACCTTGAGATTGATCGGGTTGGCCAGATCACCAATTCTGATTCTGGGGCCCTGTAGATCGCCAAGGATGGCGATCGGCTTGCCGGACTCCTGGGCGAGGCGACGCACCATGGCGATGGTCGACGCGTGCTGCTCGTGGGTGCCGTGCGAGAAATTCACGCGGGCCACGTTCATACCTGCCTCAATCAGCCCGCGAATCGTTTCTTGAGTCGCGGTTGAGGGACCAAGCGTGCAGACGATCTTGGTGCGAGGGGTGTAGATCCCTGTCACTTCCCGCCTGGTGCTAGTGAACCGATCTTGGACTCGAGGCCAGCAATCAACTCGTCGAACGATTTCTGGAAGCTCGCGATGCCGTCGACGAGCAGCTTCGCGGTGACATCCTTGATCGAGATGCCAACCGCTTCGATCTCCCTGAGCAAGCCCTCGGCGGCGGCAACTTTCTTGTCGACGGTCCTGTCGACGACGCCATGTTCGCGGAATGCTTCGATCGTTGCCGGCGGCATCGTATCGACAGTGTCGGGGCCGATCAGCTCCTCGACGTACATCACGTCCCGGTATTCAGGATTCTTCGTACTCGTGCTGGCCCACAGCGGCCGCTGGAGTCGAGCGCCCTTCCCCGCGAGTGCCTCCCATCGGGGACCGGCAAATTTTTGTCTGAACAAGCGGTATGCGAGCTTGGCGTTGGCAATTGCTGCACGCCCCTTCAGCAACTTGAGTCTGTCTTGTTCGGCCTGGTCCGCCTTGGCTATCAGCGCGTCGAGTCGCTTGTCCACTTCCGTATCGACCCTGCTGACGAAGAAGCTTGCCACCGAGTGAAGGCCATCAATTGGCTTTCCTGCTTTAATGCGATCCTCGAGGCCGGCCAGGTAGGCTTCGATGACTCGCTCGTGCGCCTCGATTGCAAACAGCAGCGTGATGTTGACGTTGATTCCTTCGCTGGTAAGTCGGCGCACAGCGATCGCGCCTTCCGCCGTGCCAGGCACTTTCACCATCACATTAGGGCGATCGACAGTCTTCCAAAGTCGTCTCGCTTCTTCGACGGTCGCGTCAGCCGATTGGGAGACTCCGGGCGACACTTCGATGGAGACGTATCCGTCGCCTCCCCGCGTGGAGCTGTAGACGCCGGCGAAATGATCGCACGCGTCGCGAACGTCGGTCGTCTCGAGAAGCTCGAATAGCTCCCAGCTCGTAAGGCCCTTGTCTTCCGCTTCTGTTATCTGGTCGTCGTAGGCATTGCTCGAGGCGAGCGCCTTTTGAAAGATCGTCGGGTTCGAGGTCATGCCCGTGAGAGCATCTTCGCGAATGCGGCGGTCGAGCTCGCCGTCGTGGAGCATTCTCCGGTCGATGCTGTCGAGCCAGATCGATTGCCCGATCTGGTGAAGGTCCAGTAGTGTGTTTTTAGCCATGGAAGTTCCCCCTCACGAATTTTAACGCTCTTCGCACCCTGGCGCTTCCCTCTGTCAGAGGGGCGAAAGATCTGCTTGAATTATGGGGTGCTGCAACGGCGAATCTTCCTGCTCTCACCGGCCAGCTGCGGAGGAAAGAGAGCGGCCCTTTTGTTCAACCCACGGGCTGACTTCATCGTCGCCCAGAGGGTCCGCAGCGACGAGGGGGCTCCCCTCGGCGAAGTCTTCAGCTTCCTGAGCGGCCTCTATTTCCGCGGCAAGCTGAACTACGCGCGGGCCTTCGAGAATCCGCCGCCACGCCGCGCGTCGGGGGTACACATCATTACGCCGACCGATGGTCTATGCTCGCCGGGTGCGATGGTCACGCTCAAGGACCTGGAGCGATTCGCCGCGGTCCCGATTGACGCGGATGAATCGCGGTACCGTTATCCCCTGGAAGTGGATGCGAAGCGGCTGGCGGAGAAAATCGGACCCCGGTGCGAGGTCATTCTGCTGGGAAGCGTGGCGACGGGAAAGTACATCGACGTGCTGGAGCCGATCTTCGGTAAGAAGCTCCGCTTTCCCAGGGAATTCCTGGGGCACGGAGACATGGCCCGCGGGGGGATGCTGCTCAAACGCGCGGAGTCGGGTGTCGAGCTGACCTACATCCCCGTCTCGAACCCGGACCGGCTCGGGACCAGGGCGACAAGAAAAGCGCGCGCCGATTTGGACGCGCGCCTAGAAGTCAGAGACTAGCGTCCTACTTTCCAGTCGGTCGCGAGCTCGGTGATGCCCCAGGCAAACTTCAGAATGCCATGTGGAAACGTCGTCGATGTTGGGGGTTCGGGAGTCGGGACGAGCCAGAAGGTGAGACTCTCAAGCGGCTCCGATAGCGACCGCTGCCGCAAATCGATGCGCGCAAGGTCCTGAGTGGGATCGTAATCGGTCCCCCATTGCAGCACCTGCTTGCTCACAATCAGCTTCCACCCATTTCGCGTAGGCAGCGAAAACAGCGAATAAACACCGCGCGGAATGAAGGTGTTGCCGATCGTGAGATCGACTTCGGTAGTCAGCTGCGTCGACATGTTGGCGCCGGTGCGCCAGACGCTGTCCCACGGTACCACTCCCGCCATGCCGATGACATTTCTGCCGCGGAGATGAGGCTGGCCCCAGTCGATCTCGATTTTGGCCGGCCCAGCGACCGCGGACTGATTCCAGCCGCCCTCGAACTGCCGACGATCTATCAGCACCGCCACGGTCGCTCGCGTGCTCGGCGCCGCGCGGGGAATCGCCGGCCGCTGCGCTTGCTGAGCGACGGGTTGCGCCGGAGCCGCGGGTTGTTGTGCGTTCGCAGATGGTACCGCGGCGATGACAGTCACCGCGAGGACGGGTAACACGCGCATGACTAAAGCTCCTTGTTTGGTGACGCCAGCGCTTCCTGGATGCCCAACTCTAACGAGGAACGCCCTTTAGAAGTCCCTCTTCTTCATCTCCGAAAAGAACTTCTTGGAATCCTCGTTTTGCTTGATCGTCGCTTCGTCGGTGGGATCGTCGGCGAGATTCGTACTGTATTTCTTGCCGAATCCTTTGGGAACCGGTGAATTGCTGCCGCTCTTGGCGGCGTTCTTTTTGGCGAGAGCCAGCAACTTGCGATCGTCCATAATTTGTCTCGCAGAAGGTGTGATTAAAGGGAGCAACGCAGGCGCGCGAACGCAAGCCTGAGTAGCTTGTTACCCGTGAATTCGGACTATGATCGGGTCAATTACACCGCCTTAACGCCAATCGGGCGATGACCAACTTCCCCGACGCGATCTCCGTCCTGTCGGCCATGATCACGCCGGCGGTGCTGATCTCGGCGTGCGGATCGCTGATTCTGGCGACTTCGGACCGGCTGAATCGCGCGGTGACGCGTACGCGCGAGATTTCCATCCAGCTCGCGCCGCTGGCAACAGGCGAACACCCTCCGGAAGTGGAGGAAGAGCGTCGGATGCTGTTCGTGCAGCTGGACTACGTAACGACGCGGTCGAGGCTGCTCCAGCGGGCCTTGTCACGCCTATATGGCGCGCTGGCGTTTTTCGTGGGAACCAGCGTCAGCATCGGAATCGTGGCCGTCACCAGCTCCGCCTTTACGCCGGTTCCCATCGCCCTGGGACTCATCGGCGCGGCGCTCCTGCTTTACGCCGCGTTTCTCCTTATCAAGGAGTCGCGCTTCGCTCTCGCCGGGGTCAACGATGAGATGGATTTCTTCTGGAAGCGAGGCAAAACCCTCGGACCCGAGGATCTGGTCGCGAAAGGCATGAAGCGAGTTCGCTGGTTTGGTGGGGTGAAATAAAAAAGGCCGGGCGATGAGCCCGGCCTTGGACTTTATTGACTCACCCACACTCCGAGAAGCCGCAAACGTGGCATTTCGCGCAGCCCTCGGCGAACTCGAGAGATGACCCGCAGTCCGGGCAGGTCCCGATAAACGACTCGCTGCGGTTAACGGTCTCGAACCCGAACTGGGACTGCGTCGCATCACCCGCGTTCGCGATCGGCGACGGCTTTGGCGGCACGATCTCCGCCGGCGACGGGGCTGTTGGCGGTGCGCCAAGCAGATCCTGTTGCACGCCCTGCTTCTCGCGCATCCACTTCTCGAGCGCGATGCCGATCGCATCAGGAACCGAGAGCACTTTGTTCGGGCCGAGACCGATCGCCTTGTCCGACGCGATGCCCCGCAGCTGCCGATGCACCTCGCGAATCGGAATGCCCGATCTCAGCGCCAGCGAGATCAGACGGCCGATAGCCTCGGCGTCCGCCATCGCCGCGCCACCAGCCTTGCCGAGGTTGATGAAGACCTCGAACGGCTGGCCGCGATCGTCCTCGGTGATGTTGAGGAACATCGTGCCGAGCGGGGTCTCGATGCGGGTAGTGATGCCGCGCAGAGTGTCCGGGCGCGCACGCTTGGCGCGACGCTGCAGATTTTCCGCCTCGGCGTCGAACAACGCCTGCTTCAGTCGCGCGTTCTCTGCCTCCAGCTCCGCGATCGTCCCGTGCAGCTCCCCACGCTCTGCCCTTCCATCGCGCTCCGCCTTCGCCAGCTCGGTCGCTCCCGTTGAGAGAACCTGGTTGTCGCGCGAGCCGTCGCGATAGACGGTGACGCCCTTGCACTTGAGCGCGTAGGCGAGCTCGTAGATCGACCGCACATCCTCAGGTGTCGCGGCGTGCGGGAAGTTGGTGGTCTTCGAGATCGCCGAGTCGCAATTCTCCTGGAAAGCAGCCTGCATCCGCACGTGCCATTCGGGAGTGATGTCGTGCGCCGTCACGAAAACGCGTTGCCACTGCTTCGGCACTTCATCGAAGTGGATGTGACCTTCCTTGGCGATCTTCTCCATCAGCTCGTCCGAATACCAACCTTCCTTCTTCGCGATCGAGACGAAGTCCTCGTTCACATCAGGCATCAGCACACCCGCCTGATTGCGCATGAACGCGACGGCGAAGAGCGGCTCGATTCCCGAGGAGCAGCCGGCGATGATCGAGATCGTTCCCGTTGGGGCAATGGTGTTGACGTTGCAATTGCGCAGCAGCTGCATCGGACGGACGCGATTCCCTCTCGCGTCGCGGGCGCAGGTCTCGTCCGGACCCCAGATGGATCTCGCCCACTCGGGGAACGGCCCGCGCTCGTTGGCCAGACGCTCACTCTCGCGCTTCGATTCGACGTCGACGAACTTCTGCAAGTGGCGTCCGAACTCGACACCCTCGATGCTGTTGTAGGCGATTCCAAGTCGCACCAGCGCGTCGGCGAAGCCCATCACGCCGAATCCAATGCGACGGATTCTCTTGGACAGCGCGTCGATCTCCGGCAGCGGATACTTGTTGACGTCGATTATGTTGTCGAGGAAGTGCGTCGACAGATGGATGTCGCGCTTGAGGGCGTTCCAATCCATCTGCCCGTCCCTCACGTAGTAGCCGACGTTGATCGAGCCGAGGTTGCAAACGTCGTACGGCAGAAGCGGCTGCTCTCCGCACGGATTGGTCGCTTCGTACTGGCCGACGTGCGGGACCGGGTTGTAGCGATTCGCTTCGTCGATGAAGAAGCAGCCGGGTTCCCCGGTCCGCCAGGCACCTTCGATCATCGTGTCCCATACCATGCGCGCATCGAGCTGACCGGCCACTTTCCCGTTGCTCGGATCGATGAGATCGTAGCTCATTTCCGCCTTCACGGCGTTCATGAACTTGTCGGTCACGGCGACCGAGATATTGAAGTTGGTCACCTGCGTCAGGTCTTCCTTGCAGGTGATGAAATCCATGATGTCCGGGTGGTCGACGCGGAGAATTCCCATGTTGGCGCCGCGACGGGTGCCGCCCTGCTTCACCGCATCGGTCGAAGCATCGTACAGCTTCATGAACGATACTGGCCCCGACGCAACTCCGGTTGTGGAGCGAACCATCGAGCCCTTGCCACGCAGCTTCGAAAACGCGAACCCGGTGCCCCCGCCCGACTGGTGAATCAACGCCATCGCGCGCAACGTGTCGTAGATACCGTCACGCCCGTTGGAGAGCGCGTCCTCGATCGGCAGGACAAAGCACGCTGAAAGCTGCCCGAGCGGGCGACCAGCGTTCATGAGCGTCGGAGAGTTGGGCTCGAAGCGACGCTCCACCATCAAGCGATAGAACTCGCCGGCCATGTCGGTGACTTCGCTGTCGCTCGCGCCGTAGCGGCGATCCGCCTCGGCCACGGTTCCCGCGACGCGCCAGAACATGTCCTCCGGCTGCTCTGTGGGCGTGCCCGTAGCGTCCTTGATCAGATAGCGTTTACCGATCACGGTCCGCGCATTGTCATTGAGCTGGGCTTCGCCCTGGGGCGGCACGGCAGGTATGGGCATTAGTTACAACTCTCCGCAGTAATAAAGGGGTGTCAATAAGAAGACGATGGACTCGGGACAGCACGCTTGTGCATCGCAGGTTTCGATGCGGGCACGGATTCTACCGGGATTCGTGAGTCCGCGCCAGTCTTAACCTATCCTCTTATCTGACAATCCTTTATATAATACACATCACATTAGATTGTGTACCAATCTTTTCCACTGACTTTTGCTGGTGCGCTTTCGGTTTCGCTCTACAGACCACAGCTCCCAGAGACGCCAAAAAACCTCTGTTTGCCTGGAATCACGAGCTAGAACGACGCTCCAAAGGTGGCGTATGCCTGCGCAGCGCTAGCACCCAGCCGCTGGCGGTTCACCAACGGAAACGCCAACCCTAGCCGAAATCTGGCCTGGAGGTCCAGCTGCAGCCCGGTGTCGACGTTGAGCTCCGCACCCAGGGAAGTCATCGCCGGATTAGAAACGTCGACGGATCGGCACACGCCGTTGGTGACGACCTTTGGGCAGTAAGCGCGACCAGTCTCTCCAAAGATACTCAGCGATGTTCGGTCGATGAACACCGGAATGAATCTGAATCCGCGCGAAGGCGCGAACAGTGGAGCGCGATACTCGAGGGCGGCGGAGTAGGCACGAATTCCCTGCTCCACTCCACCGGGGTAGCCGCGCACGCCAAAGGTTCGGCGCTGCACGCCGAGCGAGTACCCAGGAAAAACCTCCAGCAGGCTACCGCTGGTGCCACCAGCGGAGAATCGATCCGGGCTTTGCTCGTCAGTGATACCGCCAGCTGCGCGAAGCGCGAGCACGTGGTGGGCGAATCCGGGAAGATCGAGCGACTTGAACGCTGTGCTAACACCGACAGCGCTGCGAGTGGAGCTGCCAGACGAACCGTACTGCCAGCGGGCGCGACCGCGCATGCTGATGCTCATTCCGTCCTCTGGCGAGATACTGAGTGCCGGACGCTGCGCGTTTGACCATCCCGCCGAGGCTACGATCGCTGGATACGTCCGACTCGTGCTGAAAAAGGGGGAAAGGTGCTTAAGCAGAGTGTCAGGGGCGGTCGAGTAGTCGATGCCTTCTATCTCTCCGCCTATCGATGCCAGTGAGTAGGTGCGGAAGCGCGGTCGGATGAATGTCGCCTGCAAGGACGCGATGCGATCGCGCTCCAGGATGTTTCCGACCTTTATGGCCTGTCCGGCAACACCGCTGAACACGGTGCCGTTGGAAAAATTCTGCGAGGCGTAAAGGTCGATGAGCGGAAGACCAAACCCCGAGTAGCGATACCACAGCCAGGCAGAGTTCTCACTGAACCGATTGGTGCGCAGAACTTCCATCGTATAACTGTGCCGGCCAACGACGTCATAGCCGCTCGTCGATGCGCCAAACGAGGTACCGTCGTCGGTAGTGCTCTCGAACACCGGCATCCAGTAGCGGGGCAGCAGGGATGGCCACGCCGAGTAATCAATCGCCTGCGATGTGTCGGCCGTGGCGAGAGGCGGCAGGCCCTGAACGATGTCGAGGCAGTTCTGACATCCGTCTCTGGGACTGATCCTGCTGCTGTCGGCCGGCACCGGCACAATCGATCCGAGCGGAGCAACACCGAGGTGATAGCCGTCAACCTTGAACAGCAGCGCCGCCAGCTTCGTTTGGTCCGGTGACACCTCCGGTGCGAAGAGTCCCGTGGACGCATCGCTGACTCGCGAGATCGACGGGGCAAATGTCGTCACGTCGGCGACGTAAATCTGGGGCGTGCCGGTGCGCTCGGACGAGAAGAAGATGCGACGTCCATCCGCCGACCAGCTCGGCGCCGAATTGAGCCCGCGCGTCGCAGCGAACGAATCGATCACCTTCCCATCGGAATCGAGGATGACAATCTCCGAACGTCCTCGGCTCTGTCTGACAGCCACGATCCGTGAGCCGTCGGGTGACCACTGGGGATCCGACCATTGAACATCCAGACTCGTGGGAGTGATGGGCACCAGCGTGCGGCCATCGCGTGTCACGCGCACCAACCTCGTCGTGGCAGGCACGTCCTGAACCGCTACGATCTCACCGTCGGCGCGAACATCGGGCACAGTAAGACGAGCACCGGTGGTCAGGCGAACCTGCGCGCCATTTCGCTGAACGTAGAGGTCGTTCCGGATATGGTATGGATCGAGAAACTCGGGTTGCGAAAAAAGCAGGCTTCCATCCGGCAACCTCACGGTCGCACCGGGCGAGTTTCGTCGGCCAAGATTTTTTTCGCGACCGGCGAGCGATACCTCGTACGCAGCCGGCATCTCTCGCGCTTTGTCTCCGGCGTAAATGAGCGAGGTGTCGCCGAGCCAGCGCGGAAACTGCACCACCCGCCCGGCCGTGGTTAGCTCCCGCCATCCGGGCATCGGTTCGTGGCTCGAGCGCATCTCGCGGACCAACGAATCACGCCATTGGCGCCACGCCGATTGGAACGACATCCCGAATGCACCGCGCGACGTCAGGGTCAGAATGAACGGCAGCGGCGTCTTGGCGCCACGCTCAACAAACTCGCGGATGCTGCCGGGACCACGCGTTCGCGACAGGTAGTCAAATAGAAGCGAGCCGTAAACGTAGATCACTTGGCCACCCGGATAGCGAGACGTACCCGGCGAGAGCTCCTGCAACGTCGGGACGCGATTGGCGAGTGCCGCGGCTCGCGCAATCATGTAGTGCTCTGAACTTTCCAATCGACCGTGGCCGGTCAACCGCGACTCGAAATAGACGGCCAGTCCTTCCAGCACCCACCGCGGCTCGTACAAGTTGGGAAACAGCAGCGGATTGCGACCGAAGATGGCCTGCCCGAGCCGCCAGATGCCGCGCGACCGATCGAGATGGAAAATGTGGGTGAGCTCGTGGGTGACGACGAGCGCATTCCAGTCATCGTAGCTGCGCAACCCCGAGGCTTCGGTTGGCGGATGCGCGAAGAGCACGATTCTGTTGGATGGGAACGGCGTCGCGTAACCGTTCACGAAATCGACGTTGTCGACGATGACGAGGTCGATAGTGCCGCGCGGTGGAACGAGCTCGGTCGAAAGTTCGGTGTACGCGCGCTCCGCATTTACCGCCGCGCGTCGCGCCTCCTCCTCCAGCGCGGGCGTGAAATGCACCCGGAAATGGCGAGTGTGAAGGGTCCGCCAATGCTCGTCGGGCGGGAGCTGCGCGCTGATTGCCCGCGCCGCTGTAACCAACAGCGCCGCGACGAGCGCGGCCGTTTTCACTGTTTTTGAGCTAGTGAAGCGAAGTAGCTCTCGAGACCGCGAACTATCGCAGTAGCGTACGCGTCCTGATACGTCGGCGTTCGCAGCGCCGCTTCCTGATCCGGCATGATGACAAACGCTCCCTCGGTGAGTATCGATGGCATCCATGTCCCGCGCGCCACTGCAATGTTCTGGAATTTCGTTCCGTTGTCGCGCAATCCCAGCTCGACGAGCAGTGCCGACTGAGCTGCCAGCCCCAAGGGAATCGAATGCGGCCAGAAATAAAGCGTCAGAGACCCGTTGTTGACAAATGGATTGACGCCGTCGGGGAACGCGTTGAGGTGAATCGAGACGAAGGCGTGCGCGTTGGCGCGGCGGCTGATTATCGGCCGGAGCCCGAGATCGACGGGATCCGAAGTGGTGCGCGTCATGACCACGTTCGCGCCGCGCTGCATGAGCAGGTCGCGGACCCTGAAGCCGACCTGCAGCACGGCGTCACCCTCGTAGAATCCGGTTGGCCCTGTTGCGCCTGCGGGTGGATGCCCGGGATCAACGGTGATAGTGAGTCCACGCAATGGCGACGTCGCGTCCGCGATTCTGGGCGGCCGTCTCACTCGGAAAACGAGAGTACCGTGCTGCCACATTGCGAGGTATCCGTAAGGCGGTCGATTCAGGTTGATCGAATAGCGCACCCTCGTCGGCTCGGGAGTCGAGCTGATGCTGTTGAAGTACGGATCCACCGGCTCGATCATCTGCGAGATGACCGGCGCGCCGGTGACTCCGTACAAGAGCAAGGAAATCGATCGATCGGTCTCTTCGACCAGGTACGGTGGAGGCGGACCCGACATTGGGATTTCTACATCGATCCAGTCGAGACTCGGCAGCACGCGCACGGCGCCAATTTGCCTGACGGGCGCCAGAGAGTCGCCGGCAAAGCCGGTGGGCGCGGTTGTGGAGATGTGTTGCGCCTGGAGCTCGCTGCGCAGCACCCAGGCCACCTGACCGGAGTCGAGCTCGATGCGCACGAAGTCATCACCGCTCGCCCTTTGCGACCCGGTGAGTTTCACGACGGTTCCGGGAAACAAAAACCACTTGTACTCCTGGCCATTTCCCGGAGCAGGTCGCGCAATAGTGACGCGGTCGGTGTCGTCGACTGTGGAAGCCGGCGCGCCAAGCGTGACGTAGACGTTTCCAGGAATGGCGGTCAGTGTGTCGGGCGACGGCGTGGCGTGCAGAGTATCTCCGAGCAGCTTCTCACGGTGTGTCGTGTCCGGCACTGGTGGAATTCTGATCGGAAGGATCAAGCGCGCGCTTTGCGTCGGATTCCGCGCCAGAATCTCATAGTGCGGAGCACTGTCGGGAGGAACTGGAAGCCATCCCATGAACGCGCCATTCGGATAGACGGGTACGGCAACGCCATTGATGCGCAGGGCTGCATCGCCGGTCCCCACGCTCCCGAAAATGAAATTCGAATCCCGCACCGTCAGCATCTGCTCGGGCTTCGGATATGTCACTGTGATCTGTAGCGGCCCACGGACATCGGGAACCGGAGGAAGCTTCGGATTGGGCGCCGGCAGCGGCGCTGGGACGAGTGGTGGAACTGGCACGGGAGTCGGAGCAGAAGGTCCCGCCGCCGGTCGACAGGACACAGCCAGGACAGCAACGCAACACGCAAACAGCCTGATCGTCGAAGCTTTCATCGGGAAAATTTGGTTGCACTTGAATTACGAAACCAGTCTCTGATACGCATGGGTAGTGCCCTCACCGGACTGCCGTCGCTATCTTTTGTCCTCACCGGAAGCCCCGTCTTCCGTGACCCAATACAACGCTCCTTCGAGTTACAATTGATTGCAGAGATTTTTGGGATCACGAATGTCGGCCTTATCAGGCACGACAATCAGGATGCCTTTTTAATTGCCAACCTCGAAACGGGGGACATCGCGACACAGAGCGCGCCGTCCCTCGTTTCAGTACATACGGCGCCTTTCATTTTGATCGTTGCCGACGGCGTAGGCGGCGCTGCCTCCGGCGCACTCGCCAGCTCCATCGCCACCGAAACTATCCTCAGCGAGCTGCATCGCTGGTGGCACAAGGTCCCCAAGCGCACTCCGGAATCGATCGAAGCTGCGCTCAAGAAAGGCATCGACACTGCCAACCGAGCCATCTACCAGAAGGCCAACACCGCGCCCGAGCATCACGGGATGGGCACGACGACGACTCTGGCGCTCGTGCTCGACGGCGAAGCCTTCATCGCTCAGGTTGGCGACAGCCGCGCCTATCTCGTGCGGAAGGGGGCGGCAAAACAGCTCACCAAGGATCAGTCGTTCGTCCAGCGACTCATCGATGCCGGGCGCATGACGGCAAAGGAAGCAGCGCAGAGCGAGCACCGCAACATCATCCTGCAAGCGCTTGGTCCCGAGGAAAAAGTCGTCACCGATTTCTATCGCGTGAAACTGGAGAACGACGACTTTCTGGTGTTGTGCAGCGACGGCTTGTCAAACCAGGTATCGGCGGAAGAGATAGGACGCATCACGCGCGGCGTTGGCCGACCCGAGGAGATCTGCAAGGCGCTGGTCGAAGAAGCGATGCACACCGGAGCGCCCGACAACGTCACAGTGGTGACGGCGCGCCTGCGCACCGCCGAAGCAGATTATCGCCGCACCGTCAACGGGGGCTGAGCCCGCCGCGTCGGAATCGTCTCACCAGTATGGGGCGCGGCACCGATCGGGACATCGCGTGACCACGGGGCGATAAACGGGAGCAGGATCAGCGGGGGTATTGCCATCGCCACCGTAATCAGGAAGAACCCGGGCCAACCCACACCTTCGACGATCTTTCCTGCCGGCGCGACGAGAATGTCTCTACTCGCCGCCATAAGACTTGAGAGAAGCGCAAACTGGGTGGCGGTAAATCGTTTGTTGCACATGCTCATTAGATACGCTGTCATCGCGCCCGTCACGAGGCCGAGGCCGAAATTCTCCGTGATGACCGCTGACACCATGAACGCGTGGTTCTTTCCGGATAGGGACAGACCGTAGTACGTGAGATTGCTCAGCCCCTGAAAGACGACGAAGATCCACAGCGATCGATTAATCCCGATTTTTCCGATCGCCGCCCCGGCGACGACGACGCCGGCGATGGTCGCGATAACTCCGACGCCGAGGAAGACGGCTCCCACTTCGCTTTGTGAGAATCCGGCCTGCAATAGAAACGGAGTCGTCATGCTTCCCGCCAGACTATCCGAGTATTTGTAGGCGACGATGAAAAGCAGCACCACCAGGGCGCGGATCACCCCGGCGCGCTGAAAGAAATCAGCGAACGGCAGCACCACCGCTTCGGCGAGACTTTTCGGCGGCGCGTCGTTCAACACCGGCTCCGCCGCGACGAAAGTGGCCGCAATGCCGATTATCATCAGCAGCGCAATCAGCAGATAGACTCTGTTCCACGACATGCGATCGGCGAGGAAAAAAGCCAGCGCGCCAGTCGTGATCATCGCGATTCGGTATCCCATCACAAAAACCGCCGCCCCAGCTCCCATCTCCCGCGTCTCCAACACATCCGTACGATACGCGTCGAGGGAGATGTCCTGCGAAGCGCTGAAGAATGCGATCGCGATGGCGTTAACGGCGAGCATCTTCAGGCCAGTGCGCGGATCGTGCAGCGACATCGCCGCGATCACCAGCAGCAATAAAACTTGCGTGATCAGCACCCACCCGCGGCGTCGCCCGAGGAACGGCGGCGTGTAACGATCCATCAACGGCGCCCAGACGAACTTCAGCGAGTAAGGAAGTGTGACGAGGCTGAAGAACCCGATCGTGGCCAGATCGACCTTCGCCGAAGTCATCCACCCCTGCAGCGTCTTGCTGGTGAGATAGAACGGCAATCCCGATGAGAAGCCGAGCACCAGCAGCGTCGCCATCTTCGGCTGGCCGAAGACGCGCAGCGCCGATGGCTTCGCCGGTGCGGCAGTGGCAGTGGCTGTCAAAACTCCTCCGGAAGCTGCGGCTCTCGCGGAATCTCGACCCGTTTCTCTGAGCCGGTCGCAAGCTCGCGTAGCATCACCCGCGCTGTGGCTCGTTGCATCACCGCTTCGCCGCCCCAGGCACAGAGGATTGGCACGTCTACATCTAGCTCGTTGGCGAGTCGCGGATGGCTGAATTGAACGATCAGCCGATCGTTCGTTTTGGACTCCTGCAATGTCCGCCGCACGGTTTCCTTCGCTGACGCAGAATAACCCGGTCTCCCTTTCCAGGCGCGAACGTCGCCGAACAAGGCAATCACCGTCGCGCCGTTGTCTCGTTGCGGGGCATCGCCCGTCACCAGCTCGACACCACCGGTACGCAGCGCCGTGATTAACGGCTCCCGCGACGGTGCTGGATATGGGCCGCCGAGATCGTCATCGACTATCACCAGATTCCACGGCTGCGGCAGGCGCGGCAACTTTCCGCGAATGGCGTGAATCACTTCCTCGGCGATGTGAGTGGCCCACCCGGTTTCGTCCCGCGCCGGCCGGTTCGTCTCTCGCGATAAAGCCGCCCAACGCGCCCACCGCCTCCGTCGCTCGATCGACTGGTGAATTCTGTCAGCGTCGAGTCGACCATCGTCGATCGCTTTCACGACGGCTCGCTCCGAATCGACGACGTTGGCGGGATAGAGCAGACAATCGCAACCAGCCTCGAGTGCGCGAACCACCGCTTCCGATTCACCGCCGCCGAGCACGCCCTCCATAATCAGCGCATCGGTGACGACGAGTCCGGTGAACTCCATCTCCCGGCGCAGCAGGTCGGTGAGTATCGCGCTGGAGAGCGTCGCCGGTGCGCCGCTCGGATCGAGCGCAGGAAAGGCCACATGCGCGGACATGATCGACGCCACGCCACGTTCGATCGCGCGTCGGAACGGTACCAGATCAGTCTGGCGAAGAACGTCACCTGAGACCTCGACGCGCGGCAACTCCTTGTGAGAGTCGACCGTTGTCCGGCCGTGTCCCGGAAAATGCTTGGCGCAGGCAAGCACGCCCTCCGACTGACAGGAATCGATCCACGCCGCGGCGGATTCACCAACACGGTCCGGATCGCTGCCAAACGATCTGGTACCGACGATTGGATTGTTGGGCTCGATGTCCAGGTCGCAGTCGGGAGCGTAGATCCAGTTGATTCCCAGCTCGCGGGCCTCACGCGCCGTGACCGCGGCGGCACGACGCACCGCTTGCAGATCTTCGAGTGAGGCAATCGCCGCCAATGGCGGTAACGCCGTCTCTCCGGCGAACTGCTGGCCGGCGCCGCGCTCGAGATCCGCGCCGATCAGCAGCGCTGCTTTCGATTTTGAGTGGAGATCTTCGGTGAGGGCGACTACGTGCTCTGAAGGTCCCCCGAAGAGGATGAATCCCCCCACGCCGAGCCTTAGCGCATCTTCTATCGCTGCTCGCTGACCCTCGTAGCCGCGGCTTTCTTCCCAGCGAATGGCCGGATAAAAGAGCTCGGCGACCTCGCTCATGCCGGCGTGTGCTTGCCGAGGATGCGCGTGCCGCGCGCACCGGTGGCGGAGGGGACGTTCCCAGGCCGTTTAGTCACGTGCAAGTATCCCAGCAATGCAAAGGCCACTGCCTCTTTTGCCTCTCCATCAAAGAAGACGTCGTCGAAGTGCCGGACCTTCACCGGAGCGGCGGATTTTTCGATCGCCGCAAATAGCGCTGGATTCTTTGCACCGCCGCCCGAGACAAGCACCTCACGGATTGGCTCGGGGATGAATCGTCGATACGCATCGCCAATGCTGTCGGCGGTGAGCTGGACTGCGGTCGCCACGATGTCTTCGTCGCTGGCGCCAAGCGAGCGCGAGGTCGAAATGAGCTTCTGCACGTAGTCTGAGTTGAAGAGCTCGCGACCGGTGGACTTGGGCGGGTCCATGCTGAAATACGGGTGCGCGAGCAGCTCTTTCACCACCTGCATGTTGGGACGTCCGGCTCGCGCCAGGTGACCATCGACGTCGTACGCCATGTTGGGCCGGAGCGCCCTCGCCACGCCATCGATCACCGCCACGCCTGGTCCGGTATCGAACGCGCGCACTCCTTCGATCTGCCCGTGCGGCGGCACCACGGTGATGTTGCCGATCCCGCCGAGATTCTGCAGTCCGCGCCAATCGGATTCCGATGAGAAGAGCATCGAATCGGCGATGGGAACCAACGGAGCTCCCTGGCCTCCTGCCGCCACATCGCGCACACGGAAATCGCTGATGACGTCGATCCCGGTCCGCTCGGCGATCACGGCGGCTTCCCCCCACTGCCACGTGGAATGGCCCGGCTCATGCCAGATCGTCTGTCCGTGTGATGCGATCGCGGCGATGTCCGCGCGCGCCACGCCCGCTTCGGCCATCACCTGGATCGCCGCGTTCGCCAGCCAGCCGCCTAGATCGAAATTGAGACGGCAGTACTCGGCGGGTGTGCCGCCGCCGAGGGCCGCGCTCAGTCGCGTTCGCTCAGCCGTGGTGTAGGGTCGCGAGTGGTAGGCTAGCAGATCGACATCGATCCGCCCGTCGGCGGCGTCGCGAAAACGCGCCACAGCGGCGCTGATTCCGTCGAGCGAAGTTCCGGACATCAATCCGACGACGACGCCCGATGACATTTCTAGCGGTCTCTGATCGGTGGTGGAGCGTCTTTCGTCACGCGCCTGATCACGCCGCCGTTCTCCGACAGCAGCTTCTCTGCTTGCTCGCGCGACACACCTTTCTTCTGCATGACGATCGCCAGCTTGACGCTCTTCCCCGCGCGCTCGAGCAGCTTCGCCGCTTCATCCCTCGACACGCCGCAGACCTCCATCACTATTCGCTGGCTGCGGTCGATCAGCTTGTTGTTGGTCGCGCGCAAATCGACCATCAGGTTGCCGTAGGTTTTGCCGAGCCGGATCATGGCGCCGGTGGTGATGGTGTTCAGGACCAGCTTTGTTGCGGTACCTGCCTTCATGCGTGTCGATCCGGTTACGACTTCGGGGCCGACGATGGGAAGCATGGTGACATCGACTCTGGCAACGAGGTCCGCCGGCGGGGGTGAGCTGGCGACGATGCCGGTGCTGGCGCCGAGCGCAGCCGCTCGCTCCAGCGCCGCGCGCACATAGGGAGTGGTCCCCGACGCGGCGATTCCAATCACAAAATCCTTTTCGTTGACGCGATGTTCGTCCATCACGAGGGCTCCGTTTTCGACGACATCTTCGGCCCCTTCCTGGGCGCGGGTCAGCGCCGGCAATCCGCCGGCGATGATTCCCTGCACCATTTCGGGGTCGCTGCCGAAGGTCGGTGGGCACTCGCTGGCGTCGAGAACTCCCAGCCGTCCCGATGTTCCAGCGCCGACGTAGAACAGGCGACCCCCTTTTCGGAATGTCGCTTCGGCCAGCTCGATTGCGCGCGCAATTTGCTCACGCTGTGTGGCGACGGCGACGGGAACCCTTTGATCTTCCGCGTTTATCAAGTCTACGATCTCGAGCGGTGAGGCGAGATCAATCGAGGCGGTACGCGGGTTGCGGCGCTCCGTTTCGCGCGGGTCCAGCATCAGATCGTTGCTGCGCGATCGGCGGCGAGAAGTGGGCGGCGCACGACCAAACTTACCCGGCGACTCGCGTCAATTGCAAGACAACTTGGAGAATGATGATGAGACGTTTTTCTGTGGCGTTCCTGATGGTCATATTGTGCGCGTCCTCACTCAGCGCCCAGCGTCGGCAGCGAGGCTTCACCAGCGATCCGAATAGCTGGGTGAGCGCCGGAATTGCCGGCTTCACCGCCAATGGTGTCAACGACGGCCGCAGCGCGAGCACCTGGGATTTCGGTAACGCCTGGAACTGGCAGTACAGCGCCTCGCTCGAAAAAACGATCAGTGGCGGAGGAACGTCGTTCGGGGTTACGGCCGCCTATGCGCGAGTCCCGTTCACGTATTTCGGCCCTGCCGTCCCGGTTCTAGCGGGCACGGCGACATGCACGCAGTGTGACGCGCACCTCGACATGACCACGGTCCTGGCGACTCTGCACATCGGTGCGGGGACTGGCCTTCACCAGGTTGTCGAATTCAATGGCGGGATCGTTAACTACGCCAATCTCAAGCGAGACTCGGATCACGCCCGACTTGCCGGCGGCAGCAACACCGATCCGGTATTCGCCTTCGGCTGGGGCCTTGGATATGGCTTCGACGATCGCACGCAAATCGAAATTGTGCCCGAGGGCGGCATCGCGATTCACGAGCGGAGCGGGCTCGCGAACGGCGTCAGCAACACCAACAGAATTAATTCGGTCAAAGTAACGTTCCGCATGGGGTTTGGTGTCCGGAGCCTGCGCAGATAGCCGACGTGGTGGATACGAGTTGAATAAAATTCGAGTCGTAACTTGATGGAGCCCCGTCTGAAACGGTTCGCATTCTACGGAGCGGTCCTCGCCGGGTCGCTGTTGGCGCTGGCGTCGGCGCCTTCACCGCGTGCCGACGATCCCGCAATTCCTCCCCGCGTCCCCGCCCACTTTCCGCCGGGTTGGCGCTTCCCCGCCGGCGCCCGCGCATCGTTCGAGACTCACGCCATGGTGGCGAGCGACAATCGAATCGCATCCGAAGTCGGTGTGCAGATCATGAAGGACGGAGGGAACGCCGTCGACGCCGCCGTCGCCACCGGTTTCGCTCTCGCCGTCGCGTACCCCGAGGCGGGAAATCTCGGCGGTGGCGGCTACATGGTGATCCGCATGGCGGACGGTCGCGTCGCGGCGCTGGACTATCGCGAGACTGCGCCGCTTGCAGCGACGCGGGACATGTACGTCGGCCCGGATGGTAAGGTCACCGGGGAAAGTGTGATCGGCCCGAAGGCTTCCGGGGTGCCGGGTGCAGTGGCGGGAATGCTGGAAGCGCATCGCAAGTTCGGCGTCCTGCCACTCGCGAAAGTCGTCGCGCCAGCGATTCGCCTCGCCTCGGAGGGCTTCGTCGTCGATTCAGTTTTCGCGCGATCGGTGTCGGGAGCGAAGTATCGAATCGAGAACTACGCGGGAAAGGCTCCGTTCTTCGCCAACGATTCGGCAGGCGCGATCGGATCTCGCTTTGCGCAACCGGCGTTGGCTCGCACGATCAGGCTGATTGCCGACTCCGGCGCGGCTGTGTTTTATCGCGGCAGCATCGCCGATTCCATTGCCGCCGAGATGCAACGCGATGGCGGCCTGATTACGAAGGCTGATCTGGCGCGTTACAAGCCGATTTGGCGGCAGCCGATACAAAGCAGCTATCGAGGCTATGCTCTCATCGCCATGCCGCCATCGTCGTCAGGTGGCACGACGGTAACGGAGATCCTCAACATTCTCGAGGCTTACGGGCCGCCAGCGCCCTTCGGCAGCGCCGAAGGGATTCACGCGCTGGCCTCGGCGTCCCAACGCGCATTCATCGACAGAAACTCCAAGCTAGGGGATCCGGCGTTCGTCAAGGCTCCCGTCTCTGAGCTGACGAGCAAGGCGTACGCGCGGGCAATCGCAAAAACGATTTCCCGTAATCGCGCCGATCCGACCTCGGGTCTGGCGTCGGCGCTTCGCGAAGGAAACGAGACGACGCACTACTCGGTCGTCGATGCAATGGGAAACGCGGTCGCCACTACAACAACGCTGAATGACTTGTATGGGTCAGGCGTCTACGTGCGTGGCGCCGGCTTCTTCCTGAACGACGAGATGGACGACTTTACCAGCAAGCCCGGCGTCCCCAACATGTTCGGATTGATCCAGGGCGAAGCGAACGCGATCGCTCCTGGCAAGCGAATGCTGAGTGCGATGTCGCCAACGATCGTGCTCGATCCAAAAGGGCAGCTGCTGCTCATCACGGGTGCGCGTGGCGGTCCAAGGATCATCTCAGCGACCTATCAGGTGATCCTGAACGTGATCGACCATCGGATGTCAATCGCCGATGCGATGAACGCGCCGCGGGTGCATCACCAATCACTGCCCGATTCGGTTCGGCTCGAGACGGGGGGATTTGCGCTGGACGTGCTCGCGCGTCTCCGTGAGATGGGTCATTTCGTTTACGAGCAGGGAGGCGTGGCGTCGGCCGCATCCATTATGCGCGTGAAAGGCGGCTACGAGGGAGTCGATGATAGCCGGAATAGAGGGGGAGCCGCGGTCGGATATTAGAAGAATTGCGGACTAGGGACTAACGGCACTGCGGATTGCTGACTAACTGCGGATTGGGAGACTAACTTCGGATTTGGAGACTAGCTCGGCCGTCCGCCGTAAATCCGCAGTCAATCCGTAGTGAAGCCAGCAAGTATACCCGCGGCGGCGGAAGTGTCAGCGTTTCGAAGGCCGAATCAGTCTGTCGCGCTCGCGAGGGATGATCGCCTTTAGCATCACGCGGATCTCGTCGAGTTTCTCCACTCTTCTGGCCACAATATCCGGGCCTAAGACGGGCTCCGCAGCGCGAAACCAGGCTATGCTTTCTCGAGTAGAACCCAAGGCATACTCAAAAATTCGTGCACGGTCCTTTCCGGACGCATGCGCATAGCCCTCGCCGAGATTGGCAACGATCGAACCGACTGCAGCGTAGAGCTGGCTCGACACTTTTTCCATGATTCTGTGATGCCTAAGCTTCTCCGCATCTGCCCACGCTTCGCTGACCAGTTCGCATGCTAGGCGATAAACACGCATTCGCCGAAGCGGGTCCCGGTCGCCGCTTTCCAATAGTTTAGGTCTAAAGTCGCCGACGCATTCAGTTTGCAATTGAAGCAAACGAGAGACGTCATCAACCGGTTCTCGTCGCAATGAATTCGCTTCGAACAACTAATGCACGCTTACGGCCAAGCCACCTGGGGACTGACTGCGGACTGAATGCGGACGACGCAGTTAGTCTCCCAATCCGCAGTTAGTCAGCAATCCGAAGTGCCGTTAGTCCGCAGTCCGCAGCACTTCTGTACAAAAGAAAAATCCGGCGTGATTTCTCACGCCGGATTCTTCAGCTACCGCCAGGGCTCTCTCAGATATTAACCTGAGTCGACGAGTTGAGCGTAGCGGTAATGCGGCCGCCCGAATTGACGCAGCCTTCATAGTTGGCCGTCGCCGCTGCAGCAGCAGCTCCGGCAGCACCGCCGGCGGCGGCGCCGATCACCGTAGCCTTGGTGCTCTTGCCAAGTATTTGTCCGGCGATCGCGCCAATCGCGGCGCCGCCGACAACTTTCTGTACATCCTTGCTCTTCGGCTGATTCTTGACCTTGGAAACCTGCGCGTAACTCGTCGTCGCGCTAAGGGGGTAGGTGTGACCACCGAACGTGACCGAGACGACGCGGAAGCCCATCACCACGTTATCGTTGGCGTTCTCACTCCGCTTCAGCTCAGTGACTTCTACCGTCGCCGTCGCGCCGGCCGGGATTACCGCGCCGTTCGAGCCGACGACCGCATCGGTGACTGAAGCGTTAAAGCGCTCGCCGACCTTGTTGGTGTTGGTGCAGATCTTCGACCCCGAGGCGAGGTTGAGCGTCGCGCCAGCGGGAATAGTTCCGACTCTTGCGGCAGTGCCGCCCGGGTTCCGGGTGACGGTGTTGCCGCTCGACGTGACCGAAGTCGTAGGTCTGCGCGTTGTCGTGGTCGGAGTCCGCGTCGTCGTCGTCCTGGTCGTGGTCGTTTTCGTCGTTGCCGTCGCTGAAGTCGCCGGCGCCGTTGAGCTGGCGGGCACGTCAGTCAGGGCGGGCTGCGCCGCGGTGTCGCGGTTCGCGAGCTGGATGTCCTTGTTGAGAGCGGAATCCGCGGCCGCGTTGTTTTCCGACTTCGCACACGCACCGATGACAAGCACAAACGAGAGTGCGAGCGACGCGTTAAACCGGGGAATATATTGCACCATGAAGCCTCCTCCATGTTGTGAGCGCCTGGTTGTAACCAAGCTCATGAATAGATGTGGACGGCAATCCACATGCCAGATATGAAGAACCTTCGAACAGCTGCGCCATATTACAAACCGTACTGGATCCCATTTACAGTCGGTCTCCTCATAGTACTCGCGTCGTCGGCAATAACCAGTGTCATCCCCTGGTTGCTGAGACGCGCAATCGACGCCATTGGCGCAGGCGCACCAATGCGAACCATCTGGGAGCTCGCCGGACTGATCGTCCTCGCCGCCATCGTCGGTGGCGCGTTCCGATATGGCATGCGCGAGCTGATGAACGGCGTCAGCCGCTGGATGGAGTACGACCTGCGCAACGATCTGTTCACGCATCTGGAGACGCTCGACCCCGCGTACTTTGCACAAACCCGCACCGGCGACATCATGGCGCGGCTTACCAACGACCTCGGTGCCGTACGAATGGCGCTGGGCCCAGCCGTGATGTACCTCACCAACACGATTTTCGGCGGCCTGTTTGCGCTGTATTTCATGATCCGGATCGACGTCAAGCTGACGCTGCTGGCGCTACTGCCGACGCTTTTCCTGCCGATCCTGACCATTCGCATGGGAAAAGCGATCCACGATCGCTTCGAAGCAGTGCAGGAGCATTTCTCGACGCTGACGACGCAGGCGCAGGAGAATCTGACCGGGGCGCGAATCGTTCGTGCGTATCGGCAGGAAGCGGCCGAGGTCGAGCGCTTCGGTACGCTCAACGAACGATACCTGGCGCTCAACATGTCGCTCGTTCGCCTCTGGGGAACGCTCAATCCCCTCTTCGCTTTCTTCGGTGGACTTGGCGCGGTGATCGTGCTCGGAGCAGGGGGAGTCCTGACCATCAATGGTACGATCACCGTCGGATCGTTCGTCGCGTTCGGGATGTATCTGACGATGCTGACTTGGCCGATGATCGCGCTGGGCTGGGTCGTGAACCTGTTTCAGCGGGGCGAAGCGTCGATGGGCAGGCTCAACGAAATCTTCGATGTGCGGGCCAGGATCGTCGCCGCAGAGCCACGGCAGCACCTCCCCCTCACGAGATCCGGACGCACGATCGAGTTTCGCAACGTCGGTTTTCATTTTCCGTCCGACCCACCAGGCGAGCCGCGCTGGGTCCTGCGCAACGTCAGCTTCACCGTGCCCGCCGGAGCGACCCTGGGGGTGGTCGGCGCGACCGGCAGCGGGAAAACCGCGCTCATAGATCTCGTCCCGCGCATGTACGACCCGCAGGAAGGCGAGATCCTCATCGACGGAATTCCGACGCGCAACGTCGATCCATCGGAGCTGCGGGAGGAAATCGGCTTCGTTCCGCAGGAGAGCCTGCTCTTCAGCGAGACCATCGGGTCCAATCTCTCGTACGGCACGAACGGCCTCACCCAGACCGGGGAGTGGGCCGCCGGCGTCGCTCAGCTCGATCAGACCATTGCCGAATTTCCGGGTCGCTACGAAACGATTCTTGGCGAGCGTGGGATCAACCTCTCCGGCGGCCAGAAGCAACGCGCGGCGCTGGCCCGCGCGCTGGCGAGGAAGCCGAGCATCGTACTGCTCGACGATGCTCTGTCAGCAGTCGACACGCACACGGAGGCCGAGATTCTGCGCTCGCTGCGCGAAGCGCTCTCGGGCAGAACCGCAATGATTGCGTCGCATCGGATCAGCGCCATTCGCGACGCGTCGTGGATCATCGTGCTGGAAAAGGGTATGGTGGTCGAGCAGGGTCGCCACCCGGATCTCATGGTCGCCCGTGGCCGGTATTGGTCACTGTTGCGTCGGCAGCAACTGCTCGATGCAGTCGAATCAGAAACGTTGGCAACTGATGTGACCGCAAGTACAATATGACCATGTCCGGCCAGCAGGATCCCTCCGCCCTGAGAAAGCGGATAAATACGCTCGAGCGCCAGGCAGGTGAAGCAAAGCGCTCGATAGCCGAGCTTCGGTCGCGCGATGCGCTGAAGACGCAGTTCCTGTCGAACATCTCGCACGACCTGCGTACGCCGCTCGCCGCCATCATCACGCATGCCGAGATCCTGCGCGACGGCATGCTCGGCGAGCTGAATCCGAAGCAAAAGGAGAGCGTCACCGGGATCGTCACCGGTGGGCAGCATCTGCTGAATATGATCGATGAGATCCTGACTTACGTCCGTACCGCCGGCGACAAAGTCAGTTTGGTCAGAACCGAATTCTCACTGGCGGATCTTGCTGACCAGGTTCGGATGCTCAACGAACCACTGGCGGCCAAGAAACACATCTCCATCGAGCGAGTCAACGGGGATGACCTGCCGCCGGTCTACCTGGATCGCGACAAGATCCAGCACGTGCTCGGCAATCTGATCGGGAACGCAATCAAGTTCACCAATGATGGGGGTAGCGTCTGGATCGCGTTTTCGCGCCGGGGCAGAGACGGCGACGAGATCTGCGTCGAAGTTGGTGATACCGGCCGTGGGATCGCCCCCAGCAACCACGAGCTGGTGTTCCACGAATTCGCCCAGGTCGATGCATCGGCGTCGCGTCCTCATCACGGAACCGGTCTCGGGCTGGCGATCGCCCGCAAGCTCGTCGAGCTCCACTCGGGGAGGATCTGGGTAGAGAGCCAGCTCGGCAAAGGAAGCAGGTTCTTCTTTACCCTTCCGCTCGACCCGCCCGGCGATTAGTGCCCCCCTCTGCACGCATTCTCATCGTGGAAGACAGTCCGCTGGTAGTCGATGCCTTTCGCATTTTGTTCACCGAGGCTGGCTACGAGGTCGATGCCGCCGCTACAGTCGCTGAAGCGATCGAGCGCGGTACGACGAAGCGGCCCGACCTGATGCTGCTCGACATCTCCCTGCCCGACGGAAGCGGACTGGAAATAATGACTGCGCTCAGGGAGCACGGCTCACTTCCGCGCGCGACGTTGGCAATGACCGGACACAACGACTCGAAATCGCGGCGCATCTGTCTCGACGCCGGCTGCGTGGATGTCCTGATCAAGCCGGTTCCAATCGGCGAGCTCCTACGTCAGATAGAGCGCCACCTGGCATAACGGAGCGCCGGGCGCGTCCGCGCGCCGGCCCCCTTTTGCGCTGGTACTATCGCACGAAGTACCGGCCGTTCGCGCGCGAGAAGCGACCACGACCTCCGCAGCGCGGGCTGATCATGCTGCAGATCGACGCGCTTGCTTATTCCGATCTGAGGCGCGCGCTGGAGCTGGGACTCTGTCCGACGATCGCGCGATTGCTGCGCGAAGGATTCGCCCTCCGGCGATGGTTCTGCGGACTGCCGTCGGCGACTCCCTACTGCCAGGCGGGAATGTTTCATGGTGAGAACGGCGGCATTCCAGCGTTCCGCTTTTACGACAAGGCAGCGCGCAAAGTAATCACCTGCAATGCTCCGCACGGCGTGCAGTACATCCGCGATCGCATCCACTCACCGGGCGCACTGGCCGGCGGCTCGAGCTATGTCAACCTGCTCGATGGCGACGCCCAAACAGTGGCATTTACAGTCGCTACCCGCGAGAAGATGTCGATGTATCGGCGCCTGGGAGGTACGCGAATGGCGCTGCTCATCCTGCTCCACCCCATTCGCATGGTGCGCATGCTGTTTCAGGGCGCGCTGGAATGGCTGCTGGAGGAATGGGAGCGTGCACGTGGCGAGCTGGCGGGAAGGGTCACGCACTCGGAAGGGATTTTTCCGTTCATCCGCATCCTCAGCAACGTCGTCGTGCGCGAGCTGCAGACGATGGCGATCCTGCTCGATGTATACCTCGGCGTGCCAGTCATCTACAGCACTTTCATGCAGTACGACGAGCTGGCGCACCACTTTGGACCGTCGAGCAAGCAGGCACTCGCCGATTTACGTCGCACCGACGCCCGGATCGCCGAGATCTGGAGAATGGCGCAGCTAGCGGGCGGCCGCGGCTACGACGTGGTGATTCTCTCCGACCACGGCATGACGCCGGCGCTGAGCTATCGCGTTCAATACGGCGAATCCCTTGGCGCGACCGTGCAGGGGATACTCGACGAAACTCCAGCTCGCGGCTCCGCGCCACAGGCCCTCGCCAGCTACGCCGAGGACACCGAGTACGCCGACATCGGTCCGGAAGTGGTGGAAGCAGTTGCCCAGTTGACGCCCGCCTCGTTCGGAGTGCGGAGCGGGATTCGCAGATTCCGCGACTGGCTGCGCAGCCGTTACGGGTTGCGCGAGATCATTTTCCCGGAGAAGTACCGCGTCGATCGGACAAACGACGTCGTCGTCACCTATAGCTCATGTCTGGCGCTCGTTTATTTCGCGAACACCGAGCAACGGCTGACGCTGGAACAGATTCGCGCCGATCACCGGTGGGGGAAATTGTACGAGCGTCTGGTTGCGCATCCGGGAATCGGCGTGGTGGCGACAGTTTCCGCGCGCGGAGTCGACCTGGCCAGCAAGCACGGTCGCGCCTTTCTACACGCTGGTGAGATCGAAGTAGTATCCGGGGAGAATCCGCTCGAAGTGTTCGGAACCGAGCCGTATGTGTTGCGGGCGATCGAGTCGTTGGTGCAGCAGCCAAATGCCGGAGATTGCGTCCTGTTTGGATCATACGACGGCTATGACATCGTCTCCTTCGACGACCAGGTCGGCGCGCATGGATCGGCCGGTGGTGATCAGGTCTATCCGTTCCTCATCTCACCGGACCGGCTCGGCCTGGCTTCGGAAGTGTTGGAGGATGCGCGTGACATCCATCGCACCATTCTGGCGCGCTACGCGGCCGCGAACGCCGAGAACGCTCCTCCGTCCGCCGCGCGCCTGACGCCAATCGCTCCCGGCAGGGCGGTCTGAGGCGGGAAGAGGGAAGAGGGAAGAGGGAAGCGGGAAGCGGGAAGCGGGAAGTGAGAAGTGGTTACGGCGTAGTCGCGCTTGAAACGATCGTCTTGAAGGCTGACGCCGAGATCTTCTCTGGCTCGAACGGCTCGCCAGCTCGCTTCATCACGCCTCGCACCACTTGGTCGAGAGTGACGAGCGGCGCATCGGCCTCGGCCTGGACATCGACTTCCCACTTTCCACGTTCAGGGCCTTTGAGCGTGTGACGATAACGAGCGGTGAAGACCGTGTGGCGGTGCACGATGATCTCGCGGTCAGCTTCTTCGATCGGCAGAAACTCATCGCCGGCGCTCTCGCTCAGCGCTTTCGGCGGCTCGTCCGGTTCGTGTTTGTGTTCCGGCTCAGGTGGAAGCGGAAGCGCAGCGACGACGGCGACGCCGGTCTCGACGCCCGCCTGACGGAGCGGCGGGAACAGCCTCACTTCGTCGACGGAATGAAGCCCGATCCGATCGGCGATGTCGCGCAGGAATCTCTCGGTCGTTTCGATCACGCCCGCACCTTCGAAGGCTGGGCGGCGGGCTTTCCAGCTTTTCTGTCCATCAACTCACGCTCGACGTAGAGTCTGAGAATGTGCATGAAGTCCTGCGCGTTCGTCACTACACCGAACGCCTGGTGAGTGCCTCGATCCTTCAGCTTGCTGACCACGAACTCCGACGAATCGACGCAGATCGTCGGCAGCTCGCGCAGCGACCCGTCCTTCTCGGTAACGAAGGCGGGCAACATGTTACCCGTCGCGATTGCATGAAGAGCGGTGGCAATGAGCACCGCCATCGTCGCGCGGGTGGTGTGACGCTTCATTGCGTCCTGCGCGGCGAGAGTGTCGGTGATCACCTCGGGCAGCGGACCGTCATCACGGATCGAGCCGGTGAGAACGAAGGGAACGCCCTTCACCACGCAGGCGTGCATGATGCCGTCCTTGAGGACACCCTGCTCGACCGCTTTGCTGATCGATCCCGCCGCACGCACCTTGTTGATGGCGCGCATGTGGAGCCCGTGACCGCCAATCGTCGCCTCGCCCGTTCTGGTCATTCCGAGTGTGGTACCGAAGATCGAGGCTTCAATGTCGTGGACAGCAACTGCGTTGCCCGCCAGTAGCGCCGCCACGAAGCCGTTCTCGATGAACCACACCATGTCCGCGCGGGCGCGCGAGTGGACAAGAGCGGGACCTGTTACCCAGATGGGATAACCGCCGCGATCCCGCTCCTCGATGAGAATATGGGCCATCAGCGAGTAGTCGATCGGCTTCTCGCGCGATACCTCGCTGGTCATGAACTTGAACTCGCCTTCCTCGTCGGCGAGGAAGGACCCTGTGTGCACGTAGATCCCTTCGCTGCCGTCCTCAGCGCTGCCGACGGCAACCATGTCGCCCTTTCTCAGCCTGCGCCCTTCCCTGACCCAGAGCCCGTCGTCGTCGAGGACGAGCGCCGAGTCCATCCTCGGCTCGCGGGGCATCCGCCAGGCGCCCTTGATGCGGACGTAGGTCGGAAGATTTGTCGTGGAGAAGAAGTCTTCGGGCAAAACGCCATCAGCCGGCGCGGCAACGAACGTCGCGTCGGGAGCATTTGCCAGTTCTGGCGAATTGAAGTCGGGATGCCTTAGTGCGGTCACTTCTGAAAGATAAGTAGGGAAAAGGATTGCGAATCGCTAACTGATTGCGAAGTACGAACCTGCTTCGAACTGCGAGCCGACTGCGAGCCGCGAGCTTAGTGCGAACTGCGAACTACTGCGAACTTACTCCGAACTAGTGCGGCTTTGGATCGTGGTTCGTACTTCGTAGCCGGTTCGCACCTCGCAGCAGGTTCGTAATTCGCAATCAGTTAGCGATTCGCAATCCGCTTCTCTCAATCCGCTTCTCTAAAGTAGCGCTACCGGATCGCGATCGAGTGTAACTCGAAGTTGCGCCGTACTAGGAACCTCGAATCTCTCCATGAAGTAGCGACTAACTCTGGTCAACTCACCCGGCTGATCCGACTTGAGCAGAATGTGCCACCGCCACCGACTCTTGATCCGTTCGATGGGGCACGGCGCCGGGCCCACCACAGCCACTTCGTCGCCCGCGCGAGTGGTGATCAGTTCGCGCAGCCACTCCCCAGCATGAATCGCGAGCCTGGCCGTTGAATCCTCGACCAACCCGCTGAAGACAATGTTGGCGAGTCGGACGCTGGGCGGATACGGTGGATCGATTCGCCCCTGCATCTCATCGTGCACGAACGAGATGTAGTCGTGAGCGACTGCGTAGCGAACGGCGTGATGACCCGGAAGCCTCGTCTGAATCAACACCCGCCCGCCTTTCGCCCCGCGACCTGCTCTGCCCGACACCTGACTCAATAGCTGGAAGCAACGCTCCGATGCTCTGAAGTCAGGCAGGTTGATGCCGACGTCCGCATCGACGACTCCCACCAGGGTGACGTTTGGAAAATCGAGGCCCTTGGCGATCATCTGCGTGCCAAGGAGAATGTCGACTTCTCCTGCCGCGACCCGGTCGAGGATGCGCGTGTGCGCCCACTTTCCGCTCGTCGTATCGACGTCCATGCGCGCGACCCGCGCCGCGGGAAACCGCTCGCAGAGCAGACGCTCGACTTGCTGCGTACCGAGTCCACGCTGCCGCAGATTTCTTCCACCGCACCGCGAACAGTCGGGGCGCGGGTCCTCCTTGTGCAGGCAGTAGTGACAGATCAGCCGCTCCGGATTCCGATGCAGAGTCAGAGTGATGCTGCAATGCGGGCACGTTGCCACTGCGCCGCAATCCATGCACTGCATGAACGACGAATAGCCGCGCCGATTGAGCAGCAAAATACTCTGTTCACCGCGATTCATTGTCTCCACGATCGCATGGTGAAGCGGCTCACGTATCACGGCGCCGTAGTCCACTCCGCCCTGCGCCATCCCCGTGTAATCAACCGCCGTTCGGCGCAGATCGATCACCTCGACGCTCGGCAACTTTCCACCACCAACCCGATCTGGCAGTGTAAGCAGGGTGTACTTACCCGACTCGGCGTTGGACCAGCTCTCCAGCGAAGGCGTCGCGCTGCCAAGTACGGTGATCGCGCCTTCGGCTTTGGCGCGAACGATCGCCACCTCACGTGCGTGATAGCGGGGAGTCTCGCCTTGCTTGTAGCTCGACTCGTGCTCCTCATCGACGATGATCGCGCCGAGATTCTCGAGCGGAGCGAACACAGCGGAGCGCGCGCCGACGACGATGCGCTTGTCACCACGCTTGAGGGCGAGCCACGCATCGTATCGCTCGCCTTCGCTCAGAGCCGAGTGAAGCACGGCGATCCTGTCGCCAAACGCGGCGCGGAAGCGATCGACGGTCTGCGGCGTCAGCGCGATTTCGGGAACGAGGACGATTGCTGTCTGGCCACGCTCATCGACGATGCGCCGCAGCAGCTCGATGTACACGAGCGTCTTGCCGCTGCCGGTGATCCCGTGCAGCAGAAAGACGGAGGCCTTTTCGGCGTCCGCCGTTTCGTCGATCGCGTGCTGTTGCGCGGGCGTCGGCTTGAGTCTTCTCGTCGAGATGCCGCCGCGCAGGGCAAACGGATCCCGCTCGACCTCCTCCTCGTCGATTACGACCAGTCCCCGCTTCTCCAGCGATTTGAGCACCGCCGGGGAGAATTCCAGCTGTGCGCTCAGGTTTTCAACTGATGTTCTGCCACCCAGAGATTCGATTTTCTCGAAAACGGCGCGTTGTTGCTTCGATCGCCCGAACGTCTTGTCACGCTCCAGGAGTGATGGAATTTCGGCGCCGAGCCGGACGACGCGCCGCGTTTTGCGGGCCGGGGTGGGCGTTTTGGCTCCGGTCAGAGCAGCGGGAAGCACGGTTCGCAGCACTACGCCTAACGGGACGATGTAGTAGTCGGCCATCCACTTGCACAACTCAAGCAACGACCCACCAATTGCCGGTTCCGCGTCCGGCGACTCGAGCACTGCCTTGGGTTTTTTCTTGAGCGGAGTGATGTCGCTCAGTCCGACGCAGATCCCGACTTCCTTGTCGTTGCGCAACGGCACGACAACCCGCGAGCCGACGGTTATCGGATTCGCCAGCCCGTCTTCAATTGCGTATGTAAATGTCTGGAAGAGCGGGAGCGGGAGCGCGACCTGTACGAAGCGCGTCGCCATCTCACGCACTTTGGAACGCCGCTGAGAGGTCAACGCTGGGCGTGGGAGTCGCACCTAATCCGGGCGCGTCCGTTAGGCGGACAGACCCGCCAGCAATGGTGACGCCACGGAACGGATCGCTCGACAGCAGCGCCGCGCCGTCGAAGTCAGCCGCATCAAGCAGTGGCGCGACCTGGGCAATGGCGGAAATGCCGAGCGAACTCTCGATCATGCAACCAGCCATCACCTGCATGTCGAAGGCTCTCGCCGCATGAACCATCCTCAGCGCCTCCCGGAGACTGCCACACTTCGCCAGCTTGATGTTGATACCATCCACTGCCCCGGCCAGCTTGGCAACGTCGGTGGCGACGAGACAGGACTCGTCAGCGAAAACCGGCAGCTTGGAGCGATTGCGCACGAAGCGCAGCCCTTCGATGTCGTTGGCTGCAACCGGTTGCTCCAGCATCTCGATTTCATGATCGGCGAGGAAGTCACCCATGCGCACGGCGTGCTTGGCCGTCCAGGCTGCGTTGGCATCGACCCGCAGCCGCTTTTGCGGCGCAGCGCCGCGGATGATGCGGACGATCTCCATGTCGCGATCCGTGCCGAGCTTGATCTTGAGGATCGGATACTGACGCGCTTCGGCAACCCGTCTCTCCAACTCGTCATTTTCGGCGATGGCAATCGTAAAGCTCGACTCCGGCGTCGGAGTCGCATCGAGTCCCCACATTCTGTAAACCGGCAGGCCCAGTTTCTTCCCCACCAGATCGTGGAGCGCAGCGCTTACGGCGCTCTTGGCAGCCGCGTTCCCGCGCAGAACCCGATTGAGACGCGCCTCGATTGACTCGAGCGAGAACGGATCGGCGCGCTCCAGAATCGGCTTGAACTGTCCCAGCGCCGCGATGACGGTCGACACCGATTCACCGTAGTAGCGGTTGGGCGCGGCTTCGCCAAATCCCTCGACGCCCTCGTCGTCGGTCAAACGCACGATGACGTTGCGATGGTGCGCGTATCCCCCGCGCGCTATGACGAAGGGGTGCGTTGGGTTGAGCTCGATTGTCTGGTGCGAAAGCTTCATCACTCGAAATCCGGGTCAAGCTTTGAGAAGCGTGCGAAGCTTCATCCGGCTGCGACTGCCTGCGTGGGAGCTGAGCGCGCGGTGCGAGCCATCCGGAATTCGTGGTGCGCCGCCGCCGTCGAGAGAAAGTTAATCAGCGCGTCGGCCAGATCGTTGCCGCGCTCGTAGCGCTGGGACGGGTTTTTCTCCAGACAGCGCATGACGATGGCCGCCATCTGCTGCGGAATGCGCGAATCCACGACATCCGGTGAAACCGCCGTCTCGGTGACGTGTTTGTAGCTGATGGAATAGCTGTCGGCGCCATCGAATGGCGGAAAGCCAAGGAGGGTCTCGTACATCACGACGCCGAGTCCATAGATGTCGCTGCGGCCGTCGAGGAGCTTTCCACGCGCCTGTTCGGGCGACATGTAATGCGGCGTGCCCATGACGTTGCCGCTTCCGGTCATGCGGCTGCGGAAATGCCCGGTGGCGATGCCGAAGTCGGTCACCAGTGCGTTCTCGTCTTCATCGAACAGAATGTTGTCCGGCTTGATGTCGCGATGAACGAGGCCGCGCCGATGGGCGTAGTCCAGACCGGTGGCGACCTGAGCTGCGACGGCCGCCGTGGTTTCGGGCGTCAGCGAGCGGTGGCCACCGATCCGATCGCTCAACGTGCCGCGCGCCATGTACGGCATCACCAGAAAGACGTGATCGTCGACCATTCCGAAGTCGATGATCTTGCAGATGTGCGGATGCATAAGCTGCGCGGCCGATTCTGCCTCGCGCTTGAACCGCTCACGCATCTCGTGTTCGCGCGCCAGGTGGGGATGGAGCACCTTGATCACCACCGGCGAGTCCAGCGCGACGTTCAACGCGTAATAAACGCTCGCCATGCCGCCCTCGCCGACGCGATGCATGATGGTGTAGCGCCCGCCGGTGACCTGGCGCAGTGCGGTCACGGAGGGATCCGGCGGAGACTGCCGGCGATCATTCGTCTCCGGCATCCTGATGCCGCAGCGCACGCAGCGGGCGGCCTCACCGCGATTCCAGCTTCCGCAATCAGTACAGAACATGATCAGCCCCCGAACTGCATGCGGACGAAATCATACGGCGGCCACGGACCCGTTACCTGGAACTCGAGAGCGCTCTGGCGCTTCGCTTCCTTGGACACGGTATCCTGGAACATCTGCCAGCGCTGGCTGTCGACGAGAAACGAGGCGCGGGCCACCACCCCATCTTCATCGTCGCTGTCTGCCTTGGGGAGTGTCACGGTCGCAGCCGCCTGGCCCCGCAGCAGGCGCAGACTTTCAGCCGCTAGCGAGGCGAAGCTCCGTCCAGTTTCGGCGGCCTCGTGGCTGTTGTGCCTGGTTATGCTCACCCGCGCAGCCGCGTGGCCTTCGACGGTGGCGAGCGCTTCAGTCAGCGTGAAGTAGTGCAGCTCGAGCCAGCGCATGAGAACAGAATGGGACTGGAACACCGTGCCGGGCGGCGCGGGCAGGACCGCGGCATGTGCGTACGCGTCCTCGAGAACGTGGAGGTACTTCGCCATCTCGTCCTCGTCGAGGGGCGTCGCCACGTAGGGCGAGACCTCGACTATCGCCGCCAATGCACGGTAGTGGACCAGGAACGTCCCTTCCGCCAGCGAGGCGAGCTGCCCTGACTCCACCGCCGCCACGCCGTACAATCGGAGCGAGTTTACAGAAGCTTGCGCCATTTGAGAGTAGCGAGGATTGTCAGACCGAGCGCGAGTTGCGCCAGCATGAGGATCATGAAGCCGTGCGGGTGATGGTCGCCTTAGCTAGACGATTGGAAGCCTGCGTTAGATAGCTGTCCGGGATGCAAATTAGTAGCTACGAGGCGAGCGCGCCCAGATGCCGGACGGCTGCCTGCCCGACCCGATCGGGCGCGTATCCGCCCTCCAACGCGCTCACGATGCGGCCTCCACACCATGACTCGGCGCGGGCAACCAGAGATCGGGTAAGGGTCTCGAAATCGTCGATCTCGAGAGTGAAGCCGCCCAGCGGATCGCCAGCGAGGGAGTCGAACCCCGCCGAAATGAGGACGAGGTCGGGTATGAAGCCTTTGGTGGCTGCGTCAATCCCCCGCTCCAGCGCGTCCACGTATTCTGCGGGCGCCAGGCCCGGCGGTCTCGGCGTGTTCCAGATCGTAGCATGCGGACCCCGATCCTCCGCCGCGCCGGTCCCCGGATACCAGGGCCACTGGTGCATGGAGACGAAATGGATGTCGGGCTCGGCCTCTACCAGAGCCTGGGTCCCGTTGCCGTGATGAACGTCCCAATCAACAATCAGGATGCGTTTCAATCCGTGTTTTCTGCGCGCATAGTGGGCGGCGATAGCAATATTTCCAAAGAGGCAGAATCCCATCGCGCGATTGCGAACCGCGTGGTGCCCGGGCGGCCGGACCGCGCAGAAGCTGCGCGGATGAACGCCCGCCACCGACAGATCGACGCCTGAAAGCACGCAGCCGACCCCAGCCATCGCCGCGTCCCAGGACCCGCTGCTGGCCACTGTGTCCGCGTCGAGTCGACCCCCACCCTGCTCGGCGATTACTCTGACCGAGGCGATGTATGCTGGATCGTGGGCGAGCTCGATCTCTTCAATCGTGGCGTGGCGACCTTCGAGGTGCTCGACGGTATGAAAGAGCTCGGGATCCTCCCGCAGCGCGCGCGTGATTGCCCGCAGGCGACCGACGTGCTCGGGATGCCCCCAACCGGTGTCGTGACGCCCGCAATCGCTGTGAGAGATGAACGCAGCCCGCACCGTGGGGGGGGGGGCGGGATGGTCTCTATTCTACCGGTCGCCGGCGGCGGTCGGTAATCAGGAAGATCGAGCCGTTCTTTGCCGCGGTCGACGAAATCGGCGCCGATTCATCGAGGATCTCGAAGCCGTGCAGCTTCACGACGTACTCGTCGGCATGGCGGACGTCTGGATACAGCTCTCTCAAGGCGAGCTCCTTGAGACTCTTCACCGACGCCAAGGGATCGGCGTCGACGCGGATGGCGTCCCACGCCTCGAGGACCTGGGCCCTGAGTTGAAGTGGAGCTGCCGCATTCGATCCCAGTTTGAACGGCTCGCCCCGCGTCCGCAGCCCGCTTACGAACAGAGTCGCTGCTTTCACTCTCCCGACTCCGTGGAGACGGCGAGCGGAACCGGTGCCAGCGTGGCGAAAAAGCGCGCCACCTGTTGGTCGAAGAGATATGTCGAACCGGTTACGTTGGTTTCGCCGTTGGCGGCCGGGAACGCGGCGATCACCACTTCTTCGCCTCCCTGGCCGCGAAGGGTGACGTGGGTTTTGGATTCCTGCTCGGGGAAGGCGGCATATATGCCCGTCTGGCGGGCAAAGAAATCCTTTGCTGCCCGCAATACTTCGGCGGGAGAATGGACCGTCGTTGTTTCCTGGAGCGTGCGCTGGCGCTGTGACATCAATATCGAGTCAGGGTTGGAAGAGCCCGTGCAATCTAGAACTGGCTTACAGTAGCGACAAGCTTACACGCGTGGCGGTCAATATCTTGCAAGTCCGCTTCGCGAAACCTACACGAACAGGACAGACGAAAATGCTGACGAGTAGATCCGTGCTTCCGGCGCTGGCTCTCGCCGCCGCGCTCGCTGTACCCACCCGGGCCCCTGCTCAGGGCGCCACTCAACGTCAAGCAGCGGC
>Ga0070708_100000319_pt1 | contig 36267 bp, 43 predicted proteins | sample KBSK5503metaG_FD_65469 | JGI IMG/M metagenome (GOLD analysis project Ga0070708, IMG submission 65469) | Corn, switchgrass and miscanthus rhizosphere microbial communities from Kellogg Biological Station, Michigan, USA - KBS K5-50-3 metaG | ecosystem: Host-associated > Plants > Roots >... | reverse complement strand
CCTCCCCTGCGATCGCGCCATCATGATCTCATGCCGGCCACTCACACACTTTCACTCATCCGTCGAGGGATTCTTGAGTGATCTCGATCGTTTGCCTTAAACGATCGGCATTGGCCCTAGCCGTGCTCGCCGGTTGCGGGGGACGGGAAGGGCCGGCCGACTTCACTTCGACCCGAGGAACGACCTACCACCTAGGGACGCGAGCGGGCGATCTGCTTCCCAGCGAGGTGGAGGCGGTCGAAGCGAAGCTGGAACACGACCTCGCCCAATTCGACCAACGGTACACGCCTGAGGTTGTCGCGGAGGCCCTCTCGAAAACGACTGTTACCGTGGCGGAGCAACCCCCCTGCCCGACCTGTGGTGGGGATACGTTTATCAACGCCCGAGGCTATACGGAGAATTACATCGAGTTTCGCGCCAACGCCCGGCTGTTCCTCGTTCAAGACCTGAACCACGAGGAACTCCATGTGATTAAGCGTTTCGTCTTAGGCGACGCGGACGGCTGGCACTGTGGTCCGGAGTGGCGGATCGTTTACAACGGCGTGCCCGATCCGACTCACTGCAGCGCCGCGCCCTAAGGTAGCCGATCGGTCAGATGCCCATGCGCGCCCCGATGAAACTCCTTTCCCTAGACGACGATACCGAAGTTCTGCCACCCCGGCCGATTGAATTGCTTGCATGGCGCCTGGAACTCCTCCGCAAGTTCAGCGACGAAGAGACCGAAAGGATCGTAAGGCAGGTCGAGAGGGCGATGAAACGACGCGAGGCTTTTCCGAAGGCGGCATAGGGTCGCGATCGGCTTGAAGGGGGCAGTAACGACGGATCGACCGGGTAAACGACGGAAACGGCTTACAACGTTGCCCCAGGAACGACCGGCACCCAACCCACATACCCAGTGCACACCCCCCCTCGCGTCCTACGGCCTACAAATTGTTTTGTCTGGGGCGCGATAGAAATCCTGCAGGAAGCGATCGATTGCCTGCGGGTCAAAACCAACAGCCTTTAACTTGAGCCGTACCTCTTCGCGGGCCATCTCGGAGTCCTTCTTTGGAATGGCTATGAACATGCGGATCCTCCTGTGTGCTACTTAGACGCCCCAGCCCGGGGAAACTTCCTCAAAGCCAAGGCTCTTTGCAGGTCGCGCCAACGACGGCTTCCAGGTCCTAGTTTCGCCATCCCTCGGGGGGTTCCTTGCCCTCGGGGACCTCTTTAATCGTTATCTGGATCGAACCCATCCCCGGTCCCCGCCCGCGCCGCGCGTCTTCCATAAGCTTCTCGTTCCGTTCGTTCGACAGGACATTCCCAGCCCAAAGGCACAAGAAACAGCGCGGTCCCATAGGCCAGTAACCAGGCAGGCCGTGCATTCCGGGCGTCGTGGGCATCTCCATGCACGAAGCGCAGGTTCCCATCTCACGAGCTAACGCATTCAGCTTTAGGACCCGGCGCCAGAGAGGAAGGAAGTCCTGCTTTCGGTAGACAGCGACGCGCCTTGCGATCTCCTCTCGAATCCAAGTGAGTAGCGCCTGCTCATGCGCCTGGATCATCGAACGCAACGCAGGTGAAAAAAGGTCAGGCTGGTTCGGGAAGGAGTTCGGCGGTAGGTAAATTCGCCCTTCTGCTTCACGTAGCCCATAACCTAGCCGGGCGACGTGTTTCCACAGTTCCGGTGCGCTCGTTGGTAGAGGGTTTTCGGTCGTCGTTGTCATCGTCTTTTCCTTACTGCTTTGTTGCGGGTGGACGGATAAAGAGGAGCTTGTTCGCCTTGGTGAATTCAAGCGCCCAAAGAACGAGGTCGGTCCATGTCTTTTTATTGACGATTTCCTGTGCATGGGTCGCGTCGAGGATCATACGGTCTCTTTCTCTTCGAGCTGTTCCCGAAACGCTTGCCTCGCGCCGTGTAAGCGGCTTTTCACCGTCCCGATCGGGATATCGAGACGCTTGGACAGTTCCCGGTAGGTCAAACCCTTCTCGTTGAGCTCCAGGATTTGCCTTTTACGCGCGGGCAGATCGGAAACGACTCGACGGGACTCCTTCGCCAATACCTCGCCTTCTAAATCGGTGGTCGGGTCCTGCACGTCGGGGGTCAACTCTTCCGAGGCCCGGCTCGTGCGCAAGAAGTCGAGGGCCGTTCTTTTTGCGATCGGACGTAGCCATGCACCGAAAGACGGGCCGTTCAGGGTTCCGATCTTTTCCCAAATCTTAAGCCAGGTATCTTGCGCTAAATCCTCAGCCGTGGAGTCGTCTTTCACGATGGACACAACGAGCCGGACCACGAACTTGTTATACCGGGCGAACAGCAGATCAAACGCCTTGCGGTCGCCTGCCTTCGCTCGGGAAACCAGCTCTTGATCGGTCGGTGAGGAGTTCAGACATGGTCCAGGGACAGCTTTAGGGGAGCCTACTATCCGGAGGAACTCTAAAAGCACCCTTTTCCATGCCACATTCGAGCGTCAAATTTTCGAGCCGCCATGGGGCCTGACCGATCTCTCCGGGAAACATGATTTTGAACCGGACAGCCTCACACTCTTGTCGTTGAAGGTCGTGTCGGAATTGCATCGGCTCGGCGGTCGGTAACGGTTGAGGAACGAACCACCACTGCCCGGCCCAAAAAACAACCGTGGGGCGGTAGCCGAAGGTGTACTCATACGGCTCCAAAAAATTGTAACCCACGGAAATACTCGGATTGTGCGTACTCAGATTAGTTGCACCCGCGAACAACGCCTTCCAAATTCGTTGAAATCCTTGGATGCCGGCGACGTGCAGCCAAGCCGTTTCGACCGTGCCCGAGATGCCGGAGACAGTTCCACGCTGATCGCTGTTAGCCGTATCTGAATCAACACAGACGAAGTTATCCGCGCCGATCTGTGTGAAAGCATCGTTCCAGATTACGGCGTCGTTTGCCGCGTAATTTTGAAAGGTACTCCACTTGAACTTGTCCGCGTTCTGTTGATCGATGTCCGCGGCAACCACGTCCTGATAATCAAGTACGATGCAGAGACCTTGTGCGGTTGTCCAACGCACCTGATTCTTGGTCGTGAGGACTTGGGCGGACGTGAACGTGAGTTGTGGTTGGCCGAACGCGTTTACAAGCCCTTCCACCGGAGCACCTAGGTAAAGAGGTTCTTGATTTCTAGACGCAAGGTAAAAGCCCTTTTTGCTGAGGAACAGAACCCCAAACGGGAACTTGACGATCGTTCGCCCGTCCACACACCCGGTTTCCGGATAAAGGGATTGCGGCTGCGGGGTGAAGCTGGAGTTGGTGCCAAGATCGTTCGGACCATCGCCCGCGATGTAATCCGTGCGCGTCTGTCTGAAAATCAAAAACTTTTCGTCTAGGGAAGCTCCGCCCGTAACGTCTCCTCCAGGTCCATCCACCCTAAGATTCAGCACGTCGGAAAAATTGATCCCGTCCTGCGCGATTATCTTACGTGAGTACCAAATACTGTTTTTATCTTCTAGGCCCAAGAGAAAGAGTCTGTTTTGATGCGGAACAACATACTGACACGCGGGCGGAGCGATGTTCGCCAAGGCCTTACTCGTGTAGAGAATCTCATTGCTCTGCAGCGCCGCGTCTGAAAGCCCGTCCGTAAAATTCACTGTATCAAGCCCGACGTTGTTGATCAGGCTGCTATCCGTCAAAGGCAGAGCTCGAAAGTACGTAGAACCATTCGCCACGGTTCTCCAAGGGACTATTCTAGGCTGCACACGTGCGCCTGCGGTTGACTTGTTTGTCCAACGGAGATACGGAAGTGTCACCGTAGTCCGATCATTCAAGGCAGCCGTTACAAATTGCGCGGGCGCTGCTGCGCTCTGCCAACGATTTCCGGTCAAATCCACAAATTCGTATGTTGCGGTATAGCCGTAAGTCCCTGCGCTGAGTGATCCGCCTCCGACCACGTTAGTCAACACGATAACTTCAGGATACTGCGCGAAGCCGGCCTCCACGACCGAATCGCCGTCCCATAGTGAAGGTGCGCCGCACGCCTGAAGGATTAGCCCGCCGGTCGTTGTCTTGGTAAGCGGTGCGGACGCCTGCGTGCTTACGGTAAGGCGAGAGATTCCGATCGCGCTCGTGTTCGTTCCCGACGACAGGTTCAAAATGAATTGATCCTGAGCAATGATAAAAGGTCGTCCCGCACTGTCTTGCAAAACTTTCGACGGCTTAATAGTTGAAGTTAAATCAAGCCCTCCTCGCGCGTTTCCATAGAGCGCTTGACCGACGTAGCGGTAGGAGGTCGCGTCTTGGTTCAGATCCTCGAAAAGGCCCACGGATTGATTGAGCGTGTTTTGTCCATAAGGATAGGCTGGATTCGAAATTCCCCACCGAGAGAAAAGCCAGATATAGCGACGGCCCGCGCTGTCTAGGAATGGGGCGGAGGCGACCGCGCTACCCCGCACGAAGTTTTGAACGGCGCCGATCCCCCCTGCGGAGGTCAGCGAGGAATACTGAACGATGTGGTTTTGAGGCTGCGGGCCGGTGTTGCCATACGAGAAATAAACGTCACAAGAAGATGTGTTAGCCAGCGATGTAACCCTATTCACTAGCGGGATAAGCGCGCTCGTGGCTCCAACCGTGGCGACTGCCGAAGTGATCGTCAATGACAGATTCAGAATTGTGCGCTGAAGATTGCTTGCACCTGTGTCGGTCAAAACGAAGATGAAGTTATCCAGGCTTTTACCTAGGTACGTCGCCCCCGCGCACACTGCGGTCGTGTCAACCGGGCCGGCGATGATCGCTCCACTCGAATTGACTTCGACTATGTTCGCGGTGTTTCCTGCGCCAAGACGGTAGGTCACAAAGCAACGACCGTTTACCACGATCGCATCAAGGCCCGAGTTCTGATTAGTAGTGCTTGGCGTAGATAGGGTGGCCGCTGCACTCCAGCCCGCCCCCGGATTGGTGGTATCGAAGCGTGAAAAACGGATCGTGTTCGTGGTGACTTCCGGCCAAAACGCGAGGAACACGTTACCAAGCGCAACCAAGCGCGGGACGTTTGGGTTATTGCTGGAGCTTAAAACAATCACGTCGCCAATTTGAGCCTGCGTCGCTTCGTTAAGCACGCGGGCGCGAATATTGGTAGTGCTCGTTCCGTCGTTCCATAGATAACAGGTGTAACCGTTGATCGTGTCCACATCTGAAGAATTGACGGGCGCGATAGAACGGTAAGCGATCGACTTGGAGATCGCGTTTAGGTTGAAGCCCCGCCCGTGTTTTTGCCAGCTACTTCCCTGGGGATCCCAAGTGTAAAAATCCTTCTTCTGGATCGCTAGCGTGTTCCCTAGAACATAGCCCGCCAGAAGAGGATCCGTTCCCGCTAGAGTTCCTCCACCTGCGATAGACTGACCAAGTGAAGAAAATCCCGTGCGCCTCTCAACCACCTTTCCGCGGTAGATCATGTCCTGGGCGATCGTAGACTTCCCACCCAAAACCAGTTTCTTCCCCGTTCGCGTGTCGAGCGATCGCGTGAAATCCACCGGGAATAGCATTTTTTCTAGGGCCATATTAAGCCTCCGCTAGGAATCGAATGTTATCGAGAAACACAGAGACGTTGCTTCCTGAAAGCAAGGTTACCGTGCCATCCGTGCTGACCCTGAGATCACCAAAAGCACCGTTTGAGACCACAGCAAAACGCAAGTTTCGGCTGGGGCGGTATCCAACGGGAAGTGTAAACGCAGGTTGCCCAACGGTTCCGCCAGCCACGTCTCCACGCAGCAAAACAAACCCGAACAGATCGAGCGTGAACTGGGGCGTTTGGGTGTCGTTCGAAACCCTTAGTCCCCACCCGTTCGAGAAGCCGGGGCCGGGAGACGTGCCGACCGTGATCCACTGGGTTTGCTGCGTGACTAAGGGATTAAAAGCAGCGATCCATTGATCCTGAAGGCGGTTCAGATCTGGGATCGCCGTTTGGATCCTCTGGAAGATGTTGGCCCTGAGTCCCACGGCGTCCTACAGGTAAGGGAAGAGCGAAGGGATCAGACCAGGGTTTCGTGTATTGGAGAAATCCAATCGGCCCGTAACCTGAAGAGGAAGCTGCCCCGGTGGCGCGGTCTGTGGCTGAATGGGAACAACTGCGATTGAAGTAGGCGGCGCGCTGAATTCAGACCCGTCGTCCGTGGCTACGTAGGCCGAGACGATCACGTTGATTTCCGGTTGGACGATAGGAGCCGCAAAGCAAACCCCGGTGAAGGGCACGGCCAGGGTCCCGCCGTTCGCAGGGATTACCCGTGAAGCGTTGGTTGCCGGCATGCAGTTCCCGAACTCAATATTGCCAGGCGTCGCGGAGGGACTCACCGACACGAGGTTTACCGCCTGCCCGCCACTGTTTGAGATTACGATCACGCCGTCGATACGCTGACCAGCGGCGGCAACGAGCGGAGAGAGACTAAGTGTTGCGGAGAGGGCCATATTACTTTTCCAGTGCTGCGAGTTTTTTGTCTAAAGCGGCGATTCTCTGTTTCAGTTCGCGTTGGACCTCTAACACGCGCCCATAGCCCTTAGCGTTGACCGGACCGCCGCGTGAGTACTTCCGCTTTTTGATCGCGGCCACGAACTGCTTGGCGAGATCGGGGGCGTCGGGATCCATGGCCACGCTGCGGGGCAGCACGATCTCACCCTCGCTCAACATGGCCGGCACACGATCTCGCCGTTCGTCGTCGGTTTTTAGACGGCCCTCATCTACTTCTCCGCCGTTGGCCCCGAACAGACCACCCAAAAGCCCGGCCAGTCCGCCGACTATGGCGCCTACGGGGGCAAGGGGGCCAGACAGAGCCGCCCCAGCTAGTGCGCCCGAGGCTGCTCCGCCGACCGCTCCAACACCGCTCTTAACCGCCTTTTTGCCGGTCTGGTCGGGAGCGCTGGGCGCAGGGGGGGCATCGGCCGGGCTATCAGGATCGACGGGGCCCCCTTCGGCCATGCCGTGCGCTAGGATGTGTTGAGCCATGGATTTTCCGAGACGGACACCGCGTGCGAGGTCGTTGGGATTGACCTTTCCGCCACGGGCCATCGGCTGAGCTGCTACGTCCGGGGTCGTATCCGCCGCAGCCGATTCCCACTCGTCTGGACTGTTACTATCTGCTGTTGCTGAAGGGATGGATGTGTCTGCTTTTGAAGATGCTGTGTTCTTCGCCGCTGCTTCCGCCGCCGCCTCTTCCGCTCTCTCTTTCGCCGTTTTCTTATTCAACAGCGAGTACATCATAATCGGCGCGATCGCTGAAGTTAGGGCCCCTACGCCGCGTGTTATTTCATCAAACGAAGTCCCCGGCTTTCCGTGAACTGCGTCCGGGACCGTCCCGCCCCAGGCATATCGTAGTACGTCTTCGGCTCGGACGAGTCCCCCGTGAGCGTGACCCTGACCACCCGGGCTTGGACCACCGAGCCTTTGACGTTCCGCGTCTAGCTGAGCTTGTCGATCGGCATCACTCATCCCGGCACCGAGCTGTTGCTGATTCAAGCCGAGGTTGCTTTGATTACTTGCTTGACCGGACATTCCGGACAAGAGGTTGCTGGCAGCACTTCGGGCATTGTTGATTTCGTTGGCCCGAAGCGCAGCGGCTTTTGAAGTCGCTTCACCGGCCATATTTCCCTGTGCCTCCAAAATCGAGCGGAGGGACGCGCCCGGAGAAACGCCGGCTTGGCTTTGGCCGAGAGCTTGTGCGCTCTTAAGCGACTGATCTAAAGTCGACTGGAACATGTCTTGTGCAGCCGACGGGCCTTTGCCATTCGCAGCATCCAAAATATTTTGGGCGAGGCCTTGTTCCTGCCCAAAAGTCTGCCCGAAACGATCCTGACCCGAACCGAAAGTGGTTTTGCCCGCGTCGAACGTCCCAGCTCCAACGCTGTTCGGATCACGTTTTGCAAGATCAAATATGGGATCGTTCTGTTGCTGCTCACGAGCGACATTTCGTGGGGCATTTAGGGTCGCATCTGACAGTGTGGATTTCGAGTTGGGGTCATTCGGATCATAGCCTAGATCGCGAAGATGCCGATCGTCATAGCCCATGGCCCTTAGTTGTCGGACCGTGTAGCCACCGCGAACGTACGCATAGTCCCTCCCGAGATCATCCTGAGCCATTTAATTCCTCACTTCTTTACGGTCTGCGTTGAAGGCCAAACTACGGATTTTGATTTCTGTCTCGATATCGAGGTCGGCTTTCAAAACCTTGAACGGTTCGGACTCATCCAGAAATTCGATCGCGAAGAACTCGGGATCTTCGGCAACGACAAGATAAGGCTTTAATTCAGTAGTCATTTGTTACCACCAGCCGTAGTTCTTTTTGGCTTTATTTGGATCGCCACCCGCGGCCCGGATCGCCGCCTCCATCCGCTGCTCATCGGACATACGCCTAGGAGCGCCGTTCGTTTTCGCAGGCTTCTCAGGCGCCACATCGGTCTTCTTCGCCGCGCCGGATTTCTGGACCAACGACCGTAGATACGTCTCGGTCATCTGAGCAGCCTTTTCTATGGGCATCAATTCTCCGGTCGCACGAAAGTGGGCGACAACTACCTCATTCACCGTGCCGGAAGCCCCGAAGCTTCGCGTAAGCTCCAGAGCGGGATCCTTTGAAACAAGCGCGACTATCTCATTTTGAAACTGACGGATCGCACCCATCTCCTCCCGGATCACCGCGTTCTTTTGCTTCTGGATCCGGTCCGCTTCCTTCTGCCGGAGATCGGCCTTGGTAGCCTTGAGTTCATCGGCCAAAGCAGCGATCTTTTGCGCGTCGGTCGGCTCGCCGTTGTTTACGAGCTGTTCAGTTAAGGCGCTGTACTCGATCCCGGCGTCCCTGATAGCTCCAAGAGGATCGGACTTGGCCTTCGCGTCAAGGGCTTTCAAACGAGACAGTTCCTTGAGTTCTACTTTCCGGGCGGCTTTCTCCCTAGACAACGCAGCACGCTCACGAGCAAGTCTCTTCTCTTCACGCGCGAGGGCTGCGAAGTGTCGGGCCTTCTTCTCTTCCTGCCTAGGTTCGGGCGACGCCTCGGTCTTTTTCTCGGGCTCGGCAGGGGTCTCGACCTTTTCGTCCGATGCATCCACCTTAGGAACGTCTAACTGCATGGCCTCCCGCATAAGAGGGGCGTTAGAGCCGACTAGAGTTTCCGTGAACTTGGGCGCAGTAGTCTTGTCCTGGGACTGGACGGATTCCAAAATCTGGTTTTCGATTTGCGTGGTGCTCAAACGGGTGTTTTCCTTACTGGTTGGTTTGAAGGGTGGCGGCTAGGCCACGGGCTTCGGTGAAAACTGCTTCGTCAATGTTGCCGGGAATGCTCGCTCGGTCCATGAGCCGATCCAGCGCGCCACGGAATAGGACTTGCGAGAATCGAACGGCACTAACTCGGCGCTGGGTGCTGACCGCCTGAACATTCCTGTCGCGGGCGAGACGATCGATCATTTTACGGACGGGAGTCATTGGGCCTTGTCTTTCAGGGCACTGTTTGGATTCATTGCCCTTCGAAGAAGCCTGTATCCCTCCTCGGATTCCTTTTCCTTCCTCAACTGGTCCAGTTCCTTTCGAAGTCCGGCTGTATCCTCTTCGTCTTTAAGTTGTTTGAACAGGTCGCTTAAGACGCGGGCGCCGTCGAGGATTATTTTCGCCCGCGCGATCTCCTCCCCCTGCGTTGAAATGGCAACACGCCGCAATTGGTTGCTCACAAGCTTCTTGAGCTGCCTGACGTTATTTAGCGGGGGACCCTTGACGGCCATCTATTTCTCGTCCGAAAGCCGGATCCGTTTGGTCTCGATCGGTAATCGTTTTCGTTCCGGGTCGGGCATGAAGACCTTAGTTTCTTTGAACTTAACCGGGGCGCTATCCTCTACGGGATCCTCGTCCGGGATAGGCGTGTTGGCCAACTTCCTCAGGGCCTCGCTCTCGATCGTGGGTTTTGCCTTGGGTGCCTTGAACTGCTTCAAAAACTTTCGGGCTTCCTCTGGACTCATTTGAAGACTTGACGCGGAATGTTCAGAAGATGTTCGAACAATTCTGAACTGAGGCGCGTCAAAGTCGATCATGAAGAGTGAAGATTATTTACTGACGACGGGCGACGCCGCGCGCTTCCTCGGGGTTTCAGATGTTCGGGTGCGCCAGCTCGAACGAGATGGAAAGCTTAGCGCGATACGGATGGACCACGGACGAAGACAGAGGCTTTTTAAGTTTTCGGATCTGGCAGCCTACGCCGTTTCAAAGGCAGACAGGTCATGAAGAAATACCGGATTCATTCGGAGGATGCTCGGCAGTATACGATCGAACGGGAAGACGGGAAGCGGTTCAGCGTAGCTAAAAGCCCTCTGTCTAAAGATGCGCATGAGCGGATCAAACATTTTGCTTCGGGCGGAGAAGTAGATCCTCCGACTTTCTCTAGCCCTGATCTAGCGACGGAAAAAAGCGTTAGACACGACGGCGTTCTTGAAATCCAGCAGGGCGGAAAACGTGTCCGAGTGGCGATGAACGCCTTGACTCCTGCGGTGCGAAAGAAGATCGAGAAGATGGCCCGCGGCGGTGTGGTCAAGATGGCCGAAGGCGGGGAAGCAAGCCTCTCGAACATCGATCCTTCCGTATATTCGGACCCTCAAGCGGTGCAACAGATCCTCGCCCAGCAGAAGCAAGCCGAAGGAATGAACGCGGTAGGTAACACGATCGGGGGTTGGTTCAAGAAAACCCCGCGCGGCATGGGGCCTGAAGCAGGTGGGGAGATCGATACGCACAGCCTTCCGGAGATGGGAATCCAACCCTCCCCCGACGCGGCAAGACCGGAAGGTCCCCAAGTCCCCCAAACCGAGGCAGAGGCACAGAGCTACATCCAAGCGAATCCGGAGTTGTTCAGACAGCCGGCGGAGCAGAAACCAACCCCAGGAGGTCTCGGCGCCCCTAATACGCAACGCGATCTCCAGAATGCCTTCGCACTGGAGCAAAAAAGCCTCCAGAAACAGGCTGACCTGGCCGAGAAACACGGCATGGCCCACGCGGCTATTCTCGCAGACTCGGAAAAACGCCGGCAGGATATTATCGCCGATCATGACCGACAAAAGACCGACTTCAAAGACAGGCTCGCCGCCGCTCAGCAGGCCGAATCCGAGGGCAAGATCGATCCGAATAGGTCATGGAACAGCCGATCGACGGCCGGGAAGGTCAGTGCGGCGCTAGGGCTTGTCCTCGGGGGCCTTAGCTCGGGGATTAGGGGCGGTCCGAACGTGGCGATGCAGATCCTTGATAACGAGGCGCAGAGGGATATTGACGCACAAGTTAAAAATTTGGACTCAGCACATAATCGGGTTCGTGAGCTTTTGGAACAGGGGCACTCGCTTGACCAGGCCAAGAGCTTAGCTCTAGCGGAACATCAATCATCGATCGCGACCAAGTTGGAAACGCTTGGAGCTCAATACTTAGGTCCTGAAAAACAAGCTCAGCTCGGGCAGCAGATCGCCGCTTCCCGAGAGAAATCCGCGATGAATGTTGAGAACGTTTTCCACGAAAGAACGCAGATCGGTCTGGAACGCGAGAAGCTTCAAACCATGCGTGACGTGGCGGCGAATAAAATGGCTTACCAGCAGGCCCTCAAAGGGATCCCCGATGCCAAATCGATCGAGGCCATGGAGGCGGTTAGGAGCGCCACGGATAAGTCAGGTCTTGCCAAGGTGCTTGGCGCTATTCCGGGTGTGTCACATCTTCCGGACGTTCTCCCAAGTACACGAGCCGCATCCGCCTCTGACACGCAAATCCTCGATTCCATAATGGCGGTCACCGGGCAAAAAGCTTCCAGCCGCAATCCACAATATAAGGAGTGGCAGAAAACGGTTGAAGACACCCACAGCTTGAACCCCGAGATCGCGAAGGATGCGAAGAACCGGATCGTGCAAACCATCAAAGCCCACGTGAAAGCCAAACGACTAGGGGCTCCCGTGCCGACCAGCAGGCCCGCCGCTGAAGAAGACGTGGGCGACTAATGGCCGATAACACGTTTGTAAACGGGTACGGTCAACTCGAAGAATTGGCGCCCGAAGACGTTCCCTATGCGTCTCAAATGGGGTACATAAGAGCAACCCCCCAGCAAATAGCTGACCACGAAAAAGAAGAGCGCTACGGAAGTACCTCGCAGATCCTCAAGACCGCGGGCGAGGGTGCTGCACAAGCTCTCTCCCTTGGTTTGAGTACGCACGTCGAGAAGTTGCTGGGCGTAAAACCGGAAGATATTCGGGCGCGCGCGGAAGTTAACCCCCTGGCCCACGGAGTCGGAGAAGGCTTGGGCGTGGTTGCCCCGTTGATTCTTTCTGGAGGGGCCACAGCTCCGGAAGCGGCTGGGGAACTTGGCGCGATGGGTGTGGCCCGAAGCGCGGCGGAATTAACGGCCCCCTCGTTGATCGCTCGTGCAGGAAGAGCCGCAACCGGATTGGTCGAAGGACTTCCAGAAGCGACAGGGCTTGCGGGGCAGATCGCTAAAAGGGCGGCCGAGCTTGGTCTTGGATCAGCCGTCGAGGGATCACTCTATGGTCTGGGCAACGTGGTTTCCGAAGAGGCCCTCGGAGATCCGCATTTTTCAGCGCAAGCCGCCATAGCGCAGATCGGACTTAGTGGACTTCTCGGTGGGGCGCTTGGTGGCACTCTGGGAGCGGCCGAAATTGGTTTGCCCAAGGCGTTACAGGCCGCACAGCAAGCCGCGGGAGGTCTTGCAAGGAAAGCTAGCGGCGCGGTCGAGGAACTGTATCCGAGTATCGCTTCGAGGTTAACCGGGCGGACCGAGGAAGAGATTTCCTATATCCTTTCCCAGCGCGGGGAAACCCTGGCCGATCCAAAGTACCGGGCCAAGTTCGGGGAGACCCTAGCGGACGGTTTGCAGGATCTTCATAAGGCCAATCAAGACGTAAAGAAACAATTGTTCGAACAGATCAAACCTGCAGAAATGGAGAAGCGCCTTGCGGGCGTCGATCCTGGAGTTGCAAAGGCAGAAGCCCAGCGGATTGCTAACGATCTCGGGGCAAAGGCCAACGAGTTCCGTTCGACCCCGGAACTTCGAGGACAATCGAGCGCGGCCAAACTGGAGAATCTGCGCGACGGCCTGGTTAGGGACCTCGGAAAAGACGACGTGTCTGCTTATGATGTGTTTAAGAGGCTCGAAGAGACCAAGAGCCAACTGTTCGACCTCGGTAAGCTTTCTCCGACCGGGGATTTCGTTCACCGAGAAACCGCCTTGGAAGTCAAAGGGCTGTGGAAGGATCTGCAGAAGGGTTTAGAGAATGAAAAGGTTTGGGGCGACGCTGGCGCGGCTCAGGCACGGTTGAATTCCGCCTACAATGAACTGACACAGAATGAGAAGATGCTCGCCGCCTTCGGCAAAAAAATTCCCACGAAGAGCGGCGGAAAAGAGCTCGTGATCGACGCCGGCAAGGTCAACTCCTTCCTTTCGAATCAGAACACACCTGCGGGCATGGCGAAGGGGGAAATTCTCGATAACTGGACGAACGCTTCTAAGAACTTTCACGCCGCCGTAGACGAGTCCCACCAGTTCGCGGCGACCGGGGACTTCGCCAAAGCCGACCTGGAAAACCTGATCAACAAGACGGGCGATCAGGTTGCCAAGGCACGAAAAGAAGCGTCCCTCGCGCAAAGCTTCGCCAGTGGTGAGCACAGCGGTTTGTCTCCGACTATGGAAAGCGTTATGGGCGCGGCTGCTTTGGGTCACATGGTCCCTGGGGTCGGTCATGCGATCGGTGCTGCCCTTGGTCCCGCGCATTTCATCCTAGACTTCGCAAAGAACCCCGGACGCGTCGCGGAAGTCTTGGCCAAACTGGAACGGTTTGCTCAGGCGACCGACCAGGGAATCACCAAGGGCGCCGAAGACTTGATTTCCGGTGCGGTGTCGAAAGTTAAACCCGGACGTGCCGCGGCGCAGATCACCAAGGCCAACTTCGCGGAGGAAACCGAGCGCTTGAAAAGTCTGGCTTCGAATCCGACCGCAATGCAAGACACCCTGACCTCAGCGACGCAATATATGCAGGCCCATGCACCGAATACCACGCAAGCCTTACACATCGCGACCTCGGGGGCCGTGGCATTTCTCGCATCAAAAGTCCCGTCGCCCGTGGGGATTCAAGCGCCACGAGCTAGGCCGCATGAGCCTTCGGGGGCGGAGATCTCCACGTTCAACAAGTATCGCTCGGCCGTCTATAACCCGCTTTCTTTACTTGACGACGCGAGAAGCGGCCATGTATCGAAGGAGTCCCTAGAGACGCTTGAAACCGTCTATCCGCAGTTGCTTCAAAAAATCCGTCTAGGTATCACAGACAAACTCACCGACCATCCGGGGCCGATCCCGTATCAGCGTATGCTTGTTTTGTCCGCGATCATGGGGCAGGACCTCACCGGCGACACTCAGGGACTCCTTGCTAACCAAGCCGCTGGGGCGGGCGATAAGGCTCGTTCGGGCGGGGGTCAAGACGTGGCGAAACCCTCAGGCAAACCTAAAATAATTCGGCTTGGCGCACGCGCGCTCACGCCATTTCAATCGGCGAGTACCCGAGAAACCCGCGACATCTAGGACCGAGACCCGTGACATCTAAGATCAATTGGGATCCGATTTTTACGACGTTGGCCAGTGAGATCGGGCGGCTTGAAGTCGCGTGGCTTTGTACGCCGGAAAACGTAGATAAAGCCGATGGTCTGCGGTGTCTGACTGCGGCTAGGGAGATCGCGCTGGAGTGCGGCCGGCTGACGGATGACTTGGAACTAAGGATCCTCAACCTGGAAAAAGCTTGGGGTCGTCGTTTTGAAAACCACTAATCGGTTCTAAAGGAAGCACCGTGAAAGCAGCAATTAGCTGGGAAGAGAAGAGGGCGGCGCGTCTACAGGCCGTGCTTTTACGTGATCAACGCCGCGCTGAGGAAGTAGCCAAAGACTTAACGCGCCCTAAAGATCTTCGAATTACGATCGATCTGGTCGCGCGTTTCGTTGCCGCCAGTGGTGCCTCGCCCAGATGGAAGCGTAAAATGGAGCGGCACCTGTTGTTCTTTTGGAGGGAAGCCTTGAAGAAGAAGAGCCTGAGGAACCTTCCGCGTGCGACTATCGCCGAGATGCTGGACGGCCGGCCGAATCAGAGAGAACGGTTCGACGTTTTGAAGGCGTTCTTCGTCTTCCTGGAAGAGACGGGCGTCATGGATCCCGCGGAGAATAGCTTCTCGGGCCTGGCACTCGAAGACCTTCTCATTTCCGCAAATTTAGCTCCGAAGATCTCCGGCTAGGACCCCTTTCGAACTCGGGTTGGGTTCGGTCCGGTTTACCACCGTGATCATGGAGCTTTTCTGACGGTGTTGGCGAAAACTCTTGCAGCTACTTCACCGCCGGTGGTACGAATGGCACAAGAGGGGGAAGACCATGCCAGGGCTTCGGGCTACTGCGACTTTGTTGCTGATAGGCACTTTGGCGGCTGGTTGCCGTAGCCGGACTCAGCGAGCGCCCGTTACGCAAGAAACGACTTCGGGTCCAATCTTGTCAAGTCCTCCACCCGATTGCCCCCAACCTCCGTACTGCGGCGGAGCTCAATGTCAGATTTGGGACAGAGGCGGATGTAGCGTTTGGGGGCCGTGTACACCTTGTCCTCCGGACTGCAGAACGATTCCGGACTTGTGTCCTTGGTGCAGCCATTGCGACCTGGATACGGGAGCCTGCGTAGGAAACTGCAGTTACGCGTGCGAGTGTCAACCGGACGGCAGCTGTTCTTCAACATGTACGGGAGGATCTATATGCACGGTTGAGGGCTGCTGCAGCGACAGTGTTTATACCGGCACTGATGGAAGACGGCATTGTTGTCGTTGGCCCTATATTGTTTGTGGGAACACGTGCGTCGATGAGGATCACGATCACTGCTCTCAGTTTTGCGCGCAATGTTACCCATGTCAGTGGTGCAATGCACCCCATGATCGGGGTGAATATGGGAGTTGTTACCCATTATTGACGTGTCTCCCATCGGACTGTCGAACGTGTACTGCGGCGGGATGTGTCTCAGCATGCGCTCCGGGGCAGAGTTGTTGCAACGGCACCTGCTGCGCTTCGGGACAATGCTGCAACGGCACTTGCTGTCCTTCCGGGCAGAGTTGTTGCAACGGCACCTGCTGCGCTTCGGGACAATGCTGCAACGGCACTTGCTGTCCTTCCGGGCAGAGTTGTTGCAACGGCACTTGCAGAGATCTGCAGACGGATCCCCTCAACTGCAACGCCTGCGGGACTCAGTGTGCCGGTGGTTGCTGCGTCAACGGGACATGTACAACACGCTGCGGAACTACATGCTGTTCTGCGGGACAGAGTTGCTGCGCCGGAACGTGCAGAACAGGGTGTTGCCTCGGCATGATCAGTTGCGGCGGGGTCTGTAACTATTGCCCAAATGGAACGTGCGATAGTAGCTGCTGTCGTGCTCCCCAAATCTGTGTCTTCCCTGATGGCACAATTTACGGGGGGGCGGATGCCTGTACGCGATGCGACGCAAGGTTTGACCCCCGCTGTTGTTATTGCGGCCCCCCGCAGAGCTTCGACTGTGTGCCAAATCAAGGTCAATGCGCCCTCCCTTGTGTTTACTACGGCTTTTGAGACGTTCCGAAAAACTGTCCTCAACCGTCCCCCGAGTTCGCCTTTACGGCAATTCAGGATGCAGAGGCGCCACGTAGGAAAGCGTTGGAGGCGTGAGGGGTTTGGGCGGGACCGTGTCTGCGGCGCGAATCGCTGCATACGGACCGTCGCACGGATCTACTCGGCGGCATCCGGAATCGGTCATCGCCGAACATCTTGTGATCACTTCCTCCGCTAGGTCATCCGGGCGAACGCGGATCGTGGGATCATCCAGAGCTGTGAAGGTTACGCGCGGTGGTGGAAAATTTGGAGGACTGCTCCCTATGAAGTAGGCAATCCCAGTGCAGTCTGTTGACGTGAATGCCTGCCAAGACCCCAGAGCCGGGTTTTGCTGCTCTACGGTTACCCGGAGATTCGATGGATATATCTTCCAAAAGTAACCGTTCGAATCGCGTAAATTAAGCGCACCTCCCACGTCGAGCGTCCTCCCATCGACATCCGTTACGATCGCACCCGTAGCGTCCTTCCAAACCAGCGTTCCGGACCCCTTGACTTGCGGAAACGCTGAGAAAGCCAGCGCCGCCCCGACGATAACGACCGCTCTTGACATAACCCCTCCTCAAGAATTCGAGTCTAGGACAAGAGCACCCGTAGTTAAAGGCTTAACCTGTCGGTCGAAACCGGTCTCGGTAGAAAAGAGCACTCTCTGAAAAATTTTGGCCGGAGATCACGCTGGCTGGGCGACGGTGAACAGGCCACCCCCATCGAGGGTTTTTAGTTTCGGCATATCCCCTCGCCCCTGCTATACCCCACGGCCTATGAATTCGATCGAGGTCGCCGCCTTTGAGGCCAAGCTCATCCGGTTAGCCGCGGAAGGGAAGATCCCGGACGACGTGGTGAAGGGAATCAGTCAGCTAATCAGCGAGGTCAATCGATTACGGACGGAGCTGAACAGGCTAAGGACGACGTAGAGGCGATATCACCGGCACCCGAGGATCGGTTTCGCGTTTTCCGTTTGGCCCCGCCCTCGTTGCGCCCGCTTAACCGTGTTAAGAGACGACAAACTAGAGGGGAGGACACATGCACAATCCAAGGTCTCTGACGACGGTTCGGGGCGAACTGATAGCGCTGGCCGTACTTTGTTCTATGGCACCCACGCGATTAGCACACGCTCAAACGGGCGAGGTGAGTGAGGCGGTAATTGGCCGATACGAATGCAACCAAGGACCCGTCACGCCCTATGAGAGGCTGACGTTCACAGGAACTAGCGTGCCCGCTGGCGGCCTCATAATTCAACAGAGCCATTCTGGGGGCGCGTGCAGCACCTACTCTAGCGATATTCAAAATGCCTTAACGAGTGCTGGCTGCACCTTAGGACCAATAGAGGGGTATGGTTATCAGTTCGTCTGCAACGGTCCGCATAGCGACATGTCAGGTGTCATTGCTGGCGTGACGCGGACGGTGCTGTCGCGCTAGTGGGTCTCCCCGCACCCGCCTGCAATCCCAGGCTTGCTCCGCAGTAGACTGAGGCGAACCAAGGAGACGCCCACCCATGATCGCTGCCCTCTACCTTCGGGTTTCCACCGATCGACAGACCGTCGAAAACCAGCGCGCCGAGGTCGAACAGCTCGCCCGCGCGCGGGGCTACGAAACGCTCGTCTACGAAGAGATCGGGTCCGCGGCAAAACGGCGTCCTGTGTTCGATCGCATGCTGGCTGACGTACGCGCGGGCAAAGTTCGGGCTGTGGTGATCTGGGCAATCGACCGAATGCACCGGACCATGCCTGGCGCGATCAACGACGTGTTGGAGCTGGACCGCCTCGGGGTTCGCGTCCTATCCGTTCGGGAGCCCTGGCTCGACACCTCAGGCCCGGTCCGTCCGTTGCTCGTGGCGATCTTTGGGTGGGTGGCCGAGCAGGAACGAAATAGGCTCATCGAGCGCACGAAGGCGGGCCTAGACCGCGCTAAGCGGGCCGGGAAGCGTTTGGGGCGGCCTCCGTGCTCTCCGGTCCTTCTTCGTGCGGCGGCGGACGACGTTGGCCGCGGTACGTCGATCCGGAAGGCCGCTACGGTCCAAGGCATCCCTGCGAGCTCGCTGCGTCGGTTTCTCCGGTGCGCCTAAAACGTCCTCTCTGGCGTCGTCGGCAAACCGTGCGGGTCCGGTGACTTGGCTTCCCGATCCGCCCCGCACCTAAAACGACCGATTTAGGTGCGGGTCTCTACCCTAGGTCTAGCCAGTCCGCACTCTCCCCCGGTTCTGGGACTCGCCGAACCTGACCACGGAGCCGGTCGTATTCCCACCGTTGCCCGTTTGGGTCTTCGAGCTGCCACACGTACCGCGTCGGCTGGCCAAGCTCATCTAAGACAACGGTCGGCCCGATCTTCGTCCACGCTTCAACTTCACTTCGCTTCAACGGATTCATCGGTACTTCCTTTCTACAACACCTTGTTAATCGCTTCGAAAACGGGAGCGGCCAAGGCACACCGCCATCCCATCTACAAGACCTAGTTAGCCGCCTCGAAACTGGATCGGGACGCCGCGGTCTTCGCATCAAGACCTAGTAGTTCGCCCCAAAAACGCCTCGGAAAGGTCAGGACGCTCACGGGCGAGCCCCAAGGGCGACGGGACGAGGATCGACACGCCTACGGCTTTCCTTGGCGTTCCCTGCCCTGTCTGAGCGGTAGTTCGACCGTCGCGCGCGCTCCAGGTTGGAGGTCTCTAAACCATTCGGATCGGCCATGGATCTGGTCGATTGGCAGCGATTTAGCGTTAAAAATAACCGTGTGATTCCGCTGGGTTATAGACCTAAGGGATTTTGATCGTTCGACGGGACGCGATCGTGACGTAGCGCGAACGGGTCTACGCGGTGCCGATCTTAGTGTTTGCTGGCAAAACAAGGGATCCACAGCGAGAGCCAACGACCAACGGGTCAAAAACCTCCAATTCTCAGTAGGTGGATTAGGTGGATTAGGTGGATCAGTTTCAGGTGTGGTTTACAAAAATAGAGAGAGAAATTTAGGGAAGGGGAGGTGGAACCAATCCACCTAATCCACCTAATCCACCGGATGCCCGAAGGCTGAATAGTGGTTTTAGATCCCGTGGGCATGGGCGCCGAGTCGGGACAGTTGCGCACGGCGATGCACAAGTAGCGATGTCAAGCCGGGGCTAGGATCCTCGACGGTTGAAGCAAAAATCGTTTGAAAGCATTTAGATCACGATTTTTCGACTTATCAACCGAACCTTTTTCATTCCGATGCGTCTAGTAGTCCGTGAACGGAAGTAATCGAGGCAGCGACATGCAGCAGGAAACAAGCAACAACACCCCGGAACTCGTTACCCACAACGAAGCGGCCGTGATTCTGGAGATCACTTCGCAAGGGTTTTCACACATTCTACGGCGTGGCCAAATCATGCCGGCGATCACCACGGCCGGACGGCGCGGAATGCACCTATTTCGGAAAAGCGATGTGGACCAGCTCAAGGCCGAACGCGTAGCGCGAAAAACCCAGAAACAGCCCGCGGAGACACAAGCGGCCTAAAAGCAAAGCGCCCCGGGAAACCCGCGAAAAGGTCCGGAGCGCTTCGAGACAACCGAATGAGTACAAACAACAAGACGAACAATACCCGCCTCCGGTTCGGCCCGCAAGACCCTTCGCCGGGATCAAACACGATCGAGACCTTCGCGCAGTCAAGCGAGGTCGTCGTTCATGTCGTCGCCGTATAGCGTAACAACCGTAACAACGCCGCCGACACCTATCCCGCCGACAAAGGCGGACGATCAGCCGGCGATCGTACAGTTCTTCGACTCGATCACCGATAATAAACCCAAAGGACGTTCATTCCGGAGCGTTGGGACCTTTCTTAGTGGCCTGACGCACACGCGGGCGGCCAACAGGGAAGACGTTGAACTCTTCTCGCTCAACACCTACGCGCCCAAGACCACGCGATGCAACGAAAACGTTCTTGGCCATACGGCCCTGGTTCACGAGTTCGAGAAGAACCCCGATGGTACGGCGATCACCACGGACCAGTTCTCCGGGATTGTTTCCCGACTAGACGCGCTCGGTCGGGGTTACCTGCTTTACACGACGTATTCGCATTTGGTGCTCAAGGACGGGATCACCGGCTATCGCGCCCGGATCGTTTTCCTACTCGATCGACCGATCAGCAAAGACGAACACCGGAAGCTGTGGCACTACACGCAGCGCATTGTCGATTTTCCCGCAGACCCAAGCACGAAGAACCATGACCGTATCTGGTACGTTCCCAGCACCCCGCCGAACGGACCCGAGCCGATCCTGATCTCCCGTCTGGACCGCGCGCCGCTCAACGTGAACGATGCGTTGGTTGAAGCGTCGCTGCTTCCTCTTCCCGAAAATTCCGACGCAGAGCGCAATTCTGACACGTCCGAGAAGTCATACGACGCGGCCACGCCCCCACTAATCGGGCACGTTCGCGACGCTCTGAGGTACCACGGTCCGGCGATTTCGGGTCAAGGTGGCGACGGCCACACCGCGCAAGTCGGCGCCATTCTGTTCAACGATTTTGCCCTAACGGGAGACGAGGCGCTGCCGCTTGCGTATGAGTGGAACACGACATGCATCCCACCCTGGGAACCGAGCGAGCTCCGGTACAAGCTTAGGAGCGGCGCAAAATCCGCAAGCGGGGAGTACGGCAAAAAGCGAGACGACTTCAACTTTCAGCAGAAAATTATCACGGTCGTTTGCGGACGCGAGAAGACAAAAGCGCGGGTGGACGTAGTCGAGTTGCTTCAGGCCGCGCCTCATTTCAAAGAAAGAGCAACGCGTTTCGAGATGCTGTTGAAGCACCTCTTCAAGCGCTACCACGGAAGCAAGAAAGTGGCGGCCAGGTTTGCCCTTCTCTGGAACGAAAGCCGATGCTCCCCGCCGCTCACCCGAGAAGAGTACCTCCCGATCATAAAGACCGTTTTGGAATCATGCAGTACAAAAGGGCAGCACAATGGCTGATGTCATCAGTATCAGACCCGATGCACAAGGCGACGGGTTGGACGAGATCTTCGAAGAGCAGGCGACAAGACGTTCCGCCGCAGAAGAGGACGGTCGAGTTTCGATCGAGATCACAGCGAAGGAAAGTGAAGTCGTTGAAAAGGCCGGCGCCGCGCTCGCGAAGGATCCCGATCTTTACCAACGCGCGAAGCAGCTCGTTCACGTAACCGAGGAAGCAAAACCACCCCGTGGAATTCAACGATCAGTCGGCGCACCGGCAATCGATCGGATCCCAAGAGCCGTCCTCCGAACGCGATTGACGCGTTTGGCGAGATTCAAGAAATGGGTCGAGTCCCGGGAGGATTTGGTCGATGCACATCCACCGGACTGGGCTATCGATTATCTCCATACCTGCAGCTCGTATCCGGAAGTTCGCCCTCTGACCGCCGTGGTTACGACGCCCGTTCTTCTTCCTGACCACAGCGTTCTCACGACCCCCGGCTACCACGCTGATTCGGGGATTCTCTACCGCTCGAACGGCATCCATTTGGAGATCAACACCGGCCCGACACGAGAAGACGCGATCCGAGCTGTGGCCGTGCTACGCGAAATCTTCTGTGACTTCCCCTTTGCAAGCCCAGCCGATTTTTCCGTGATCCTTTCGGGTCTCCTCTCGTTGCTCACCCGGTTCGCCTTCCCCGGGCCTGCGCCACTTCACGCGTTAGATGGCAGTACCCGCGGCGTTGGGAAGACGCTCTTGGTGGACCTGATCTCCCTGATCGCGTTCGGTTGGAAGATTGCCAAGATGCCCCCTTGCAACGATGAAGAAGAGTGGCGCAAGCGAATAATGACGATCGCTCTGACCGGAGAATTGGCCGTTCTAATCGATAACGTTCGTGACACGTTGGGAGACCCGTCTTTGGATGCTGCGTTGACGACGGACGGGGATTGGACGGATCGACGCATGGGCAAAATGGAATCAGCGAGCGCGCCCTTAACGGCGGTCTTCTTCTGCACCGGAAACAATCTTCAATTTGGCGAAGACACGGCCCGGCGCACGATTAAGTGCAGACTCAATTCCCCTCTGGAGCATCCTGAAGCCCGAAGCGGATTCACGCATCCGGACATCGTGCGCCATGTGCTTGCGAATCGAAAGAGCCTCTTGGAGGCCGCCTTAACTATTCCTCTTGCGTACTGTCGGGCGGGAATGCCGGATCAAGCGAGCCCCAAATTTGGCTCTTTTGAGGGGTGGAGCGATCTAGTTCGCAGTGGCTTGATCTGGGCTGGCTGTGAGGATCCGTGCTTGACCAACAAGGAAGCACAGAAGGCCGACACAACGGCGGCTGGTCTACCGGCTCTGTTCCATGGACTTCGCGCCCTCGATCCCGAGACGAAGGGGTTAGGGACGGCAGATATCCTAGACGCCGTTGGGACAGTTGGGACTTTTTCCAAAGAAGCTGAAAAGCACAAAGCCCTTCGGCGCGCGATCGAAGGACTCTGTCCAGGACATGGCAAGCCCCTCCCGGACGCAAGGCAGTTTGGAAGATTCCTTGGGAAGCACAAGCAAAGAGTGTGTGGCGGGTATCGACTGAATTGCCGTGAATTGACGGGACAAACGCTCTGGTTTGTTGAACAGATAGGTTCTTCGTCGTCCCAGCAGGATCAGCCGAATGCCGAGGCACCCGCGCCGGTCCCCGCCACGACTCCAACGTCTGAAGGCTCGACCGATCCGCGAATGCAAACCTTCATTCAGCGTGTGAATGCATCCCGAGGCAAAACAGCATGAAGCACCTAACCGTAGTCCGAGGTAACAGCACCATGAACCACGAACAAGGCCGATATCTTCTGCATCTGGACATCTGTAACCAAGACGGCAAAGTCGGTTGGTACGACGCCCGCAAGGACGCCTTTGTCCCCTTTCCCGAGGACGGCGGTCTGTTGCCGATCACCAAGAAGGATTTCGATCGACTTCACGCCGATCGCAAAAGGCTCCTCGCACCCAAGGGCTTCATCTTCGCGGATCTCGCGACCGCGTCGAAGAAGACGGCCTGGGTGAGGAAGACGTTTATCTTCGCGAACACGGGTAGATGGCGCCCGAAGAACGCACAGAATCTTTTGAACAACGTCGATCCGAGGTACCTACGGCCATGAAAAACCAGATCAAAGACACCCGACACCTTTTCGCTCGCATTCGCCCGATCTACGGACCTCAACACGCCGAGCTGATCCTAGCGCCGATCATTCTGCGTGACTTCCTGGCCGAACTGAAACGTAACGGCGCGCTGGTCATGCGCCCACCGAAGGGAAATTGGAAGAACTAGATATTCAACCGCGCGCGAGACCGCGGCGCCAGTCATCTGATGGAGCACGCCCAGGCCCTGCCTAACAACTGGCTATGGTTAACCCCAAGGCGTTAATGATCACTCTCGTAATGATCAGCTCCCATTATCCTGATTGAAAATCTGACAATTTAGAGTGCACTTGTTCGCGTTGTGATACGCTGTGCAGTTGAATCTACAGTTGTTTGCGTCATGGCCGGCAATACAATCGTGCGTGCAGGCTCCGACGTCGTGAAGCGCTTCGCAATGGTCTCCGCAGTTGTTTGCATCGTGTCCAGCTGTGCAGTTCTCTGCGCACGAATTCGCATCACCTTTACCAAAACCGTTTTCACATACGCATCCACGAATGCAGTTGCTGCAATCGCCAGCAACTACGGTATCGCCGGGCAAGGTGTACGTGCGCTTCAATACGTTTGGCCAAGTTGGTTGACGCTGAGCGGTCGCGACAAAACCAATAGCGATCGCGCTGATTGCCACCACGATGACGCTGGCTCGTTTTATTCTCATTGCCTTCCCCCTTGATGTTCCCTGCAGGCACTATTCCTGCAAGACCCGAAGGTTCGGAACCACTACCACTCCACTGTAGACCGTGCAACGAAATCCTTTCACTGCCCGTCCGAGCATTAAACTCAGTGGCCGGCTACCTACGGAAAACCCTAATCCCGTGGCGGACCGACCCCTTGTGCGCCTGTCCTTCACAGAAATTCGTTGCTAACCCTTTTGCTCTGTGCGTAGCCTGGATTTTTGCTGTAAGAGCAGGTTCACAGGGGGAGTACATGAAATCGTACCGCGTCGTGGCCGCTTTCGCGTTCGTTGCCTTCGCCTATCCAACTCTGTCCCGAGCTCAGGTAGCTGTCGTCAAAGCCAAGGCTGCTCTTCGCGTCACCCCGAGCACCATAGAGCCTCCCGAGTTGACCCTTCAGGCCGGAGACACCGTGACCATCGTGGATCCGACCCCGGAACACGGCTACTTACAGGTCACAACGAAGAACGGTAAAGAGGGCTGGATCTTCCACACCAGCATCAGAATAGTCGCCAGCCCGTCCTCTTCGAATCCGGTAATAGACCCTGAGGCTGCGGCTGCAAGCGGTACCACTCCGAAGTGCGACACGACTCTATGGAACCACGTCTATAACCCGCATAGGCTCATCGTGAAGCAAGCATGCATCGCGGTGACGGGCACATTCGTAGATGCGAGTGGCGGGAAAAAGCCCGATGGGGTCCGGCATGAGGCAGACGGCGATACCCATGGGTGGCTGAAAGTGGATCCCCCGTTCGAAAACCTGCTGAATGCGGGGAACATGAGCGCTGAGGGCGGCAATTTGGTTTTTGAAATCGTCTGTGAATTCCCGGTGAACCAACCGGATGCCAAGGCCGCGTGCGCCTCGTTCAAGAGTCCGATCAAGATTCCGCCTGTTGGTTCCCATGTTCGAATCGTTGGATCCTACGTCCGGGACACCAATCATGCGCAGTGGATGGAGATTCACCCCGTTTCGAGCATAGAGGTAATCCGGCCGTAGGTGCCGCCGATCCGCAACTAGCCGTATCCTTCTTTATTCGGGCGCGTAGTCCTCCCCCCGCGAGTCAGAAGAACTTGCCCAAAAGAGCCCGACCTATAACGTCAGCCTCTTGTGGTGAGGATCGACGATTCCGGGTGCCATTCGGCGCGGAGAAATTGAATGACCAAAGACAACGGCCCTAATCAAGCCCCGGTGGATCCCGGAAAGCTCTCTGTCGGCCAGGTCGTTCGGAACTATCCGTTGGCAGCGATCCTGGGCATCATAGGAGTGTTGATTACGTCTTCTGGTGGAGCGGGATACTGGTTAAGAGACAAGTTCTTTTCCGAGGAGCTTCGCCACTGTCAGGTTGAGTATCGAACTCTAGAGAAACAGGCCGGCACCCTTCAGCAAGCGATCAATTCGGGTCTGTGCGTCAAGTCTGAATTCCTCGCGCAACAGGACGAAGCCAGAAGATTGCTCGGGAGGCTCGACGTAGCCAACAAAGCATTTGAGCTTGTCCGACGGGGAATCCTTGGTGGCCAGGGTGTCGGCCTGCACAGTACCCTAATTCTTTTGCAGGCAGACTATTGGACCTCGATTGATCTCGGCCGTTTTCTCGAAGATGCGAAGGTGGCTCAACTGGTGAACGAAATGAGCGAGATTACCGAGCTTGTCAACGACCAGATTCCTTCAGCGTGGGCCTTAGCGCGACGGATGCAGGAACAGAGGGAGGTCATTCGTGATGCAGAGGCGAAAGGCCAGCCTCCTGAAAACATAGCCAATTATAAGAACACGCTGGCGGCACAGGAGAACTTGATGGTTGAGACGACTAAACTAATGGATCAGCTCCAGGCCGCTCTGGTTAGGACCCGCGAGTATCTCAAGAGCAAGTACGTGATGCCGGCCGGCCCTTAACGGCGACGCCAGAGCCCCGTCAGACCCAAGCTGTAATCTGGCCGGTTGGAGGCTTGTCTTGACCTTGGACCCGGCAGAGTCGTTGAAGGCATTAGGCGAAGCACTCAGATCTTGGAAGATCTGGACCTTGGTTCTTCTGGTTACGCTGGCGTCGCTCTTCTTCCCGCATCAGGTCGCAGCGTCCCTCGGTATCGAAGGACTGCGCAATCAGTTCAGGCCGTGGCTGGGGGTTGCCGCGCTGGTGTCGGCCGCCGGACTAATGATCTTCTTTGGCAGCGGCTTGGAAGCACGATGGAACCTGCGCAAGGAAACCAAAAAAGCTTATGCCCAACTGCGAAATCTTACGGGGGAGGAAAAGGTTCTCTTGGCGCCCTATCTGGCCGAGCAAACGAACACCCAATACTTTGACATCCGCGACGGTATCGCGACCGGCCTTCAATCACGAGGAATTCTATACCGGCCAACGAACTTGGGTAATCTGTTGAGAGGGTTTGCTTTCAACCTCCAACCGTGGGCCAGGTCCGAGTTGGAAAAACACCCGGAATTGCTGCGGCTGAGCGAAGAAGAGAAGGCCGATTTCGATCAAGAAACGGCGCTTGAATAGCAGCCTGTTTAGAGGGCAAAGATCTTCTCGACAGACGCCCCCTCGGGACACTTGTACTGTGGGCTGATCTGTTCATTGAGAAGGACATGGTCCTTTGGATCTCTCTTGTCGGGGCGTTTGCGGCAGTTCTCGTTCGCGCGAGCAAGATCGTTTTCGAAGCAGCGGTATTCGATTACCGCCCCTGGTGCGAAGAGATTGATCTCCGTCTCGATCATTCGGCGAAACCTTTCGAGACAATAGTAGACCTCCACGACCACGCAGTCCCTGCCAGCGCGAAGCTCCTTAATCAGCCGTTCATGCTCCGCGTAATTGGTTAGGAACCCTTCTTCGGGATCAAACCGGATCATTCCGGCTGTCCTAGCCAGTTCCCTGGCACGATGGCTCTTGCCCGAGCAACAAAGGCCCAAGAGGAAAACCGCCCTAGCCTTTCTCGTCCTTTCTCCGTGTCGTTCGTGGATACGCGAGACGATCTGTAGGAACCATGCTCCGAGCCGGGTCAGAGAACACCCCCGCATTTTTAAAGGAGAAAATCAAAAAACGCACTCGCGGACTTAAGCATTGTGATCCCCAGAATACCTGACGCGCCCGCGTGGGCTACATCCCTCGAAACCGCTATCCGCGAGCTGACCACCGAGGTCCGCCACCTTCGATTGGTTGACGCCTCCACCCTCACCTACGCGCAAGCCTGCCAACGCCTCGGCTGTGGCGCGACCAAGCTTAAGGAACTGATCCGCACCGGCCGGCTGAAGCGGTCTCAGACCGTAGGCCGAACCAGAATGGTCACGGCGGAATCGGTCGAGAAGATCTTGGGTCGCCCTGCCCGTCCTCCGCCCAAGGACCCTAAGGTGCTAGCCGCCGAGATCGCGAAGCTGACGCCACGCTAGGGGTCGGATCCTCCGGATGCTCCAGCTTCAACGGCAATTTCGCCATCGGGTTGATCTTCATTCGGCGGTAGTACTTGCGCGCCGTCTGTTCCGAGTGCCCCGTGATCATGACGATCGACGCAAGGGACATCCCGCCGTCCTCGGGTCTAACTTCCTCGCCCACGGTGTTCGCCCATGTCACGAAGCTATGCCGGAGATTCCCCGGCCGAATCCGACGCAGCCCGAGCGATTTCGCCGCGTGGTTGACGACCTTAAGCATGTACGAATCGCTCGGAGCGCACCCGCGGGCCTGGAGGCGTTCGACGGCGGCGACCCCGGCGGTATCAAGGCTGACCTTGTGGGGTTCGCCTCGCTTGTGATCGAAAGTGACCGTTGCCACGATCTCACCCGCCCCTTCAACCGGCCGCAGAACCGCCAGCCCTCGGGCGATCCGATCGATCTCCGAGTGGTGCATTCCGAAACAGCAACGAAGCCGAACAACGTCGCGGACGGCTTGAGCGTCGATCCTTTTGAACCCCGGTCCGCGGTCGAAGTCTCCGGCGATTGCGCGCCTGATCGTATTTCGCATGACACCGAAACGATTCGCCAGTTCGTACTCGCTAACGCCCGCGGCCCGTTGAGTCTTGACCTCTACGATTTGCTCCAGACTCAAAGCCCTAGGACCAACGCGAGCCCGTGTGTACTCCCAACCGTTGATCGCCCGATAGAGCCGCTCGATCTCCTTCAGGGTGTAGACCTTGGCGTCTTCTTTGACGGCGGTTTGCTTGGATGGCCTCGGGAGTTTGAGATCGAGGGACTGATCGTCGCGGCGGAGAAGCGAGCCTTCTTCTCGCAGAAACCGGGTGAAGACCTTGAGCGCGTTGATCGCTTGTCGGCTCCCGTTGGCGTGCTTCTTGTAGTCCTTGAGATCCACCTTTCTCAGGTCACGGCCGGCCAGGGCTCCCGCCCACCCAGAAAGGTAGTGTGTCACGTCCGCGATATAGTGAGCGCTTCGCCCCTGACGTTTCAGATCGTCAAGACATCGCTGCACCGAGTCCGTGTCCAAAAAGACGGCGTCGGCGGTGCTGTCCGGCGAGGGGTTGCCGAGAAAAGCCGCGGGGCTCTTCTTGAAGATCGCGAGCTCTACCTCGGCGGCTTTCTCGGACACAGGACCGAGCGTTTTGGTATATCTGCGGCCGTCATGATCCCGCTGTTCCAGTACGTAGACCGTGCGTCCTTTGGAGTCGATCCGTGTTCGCCCGCCTGCCCACGGCTCGCCCCACTTCGGTTGTTGTCCCATGCGTCGTTCCTTTGTGCGTTTGCCGTTAGTTTGCCGTTAGCCGGTGTAGTTTTGCAACTCGTCAGAAAAAACTTAATAGATTCAAAAGGCTAGGTAGCTCATCTGGTTAGAGCGGCGGTCTCATAATCCGCAGGTACCCGGTTCGAGTCCGGGCCTAGCCACTTGAAGCGATTGGACGCGACGTTCGGGCTGGTGACCGTGGCGTTCGGCGCCCTGGGGCTGGCGTGCGGCGCGATCCGCCCCAGCCCTTCGTCTTCCGGTGCCCAACCGCCCTCCCCGGCTCAGCCGTCCACGGAGGGTCAGCCGACCTCGGGTGCTCAGCCGCCTTCCCCGGCTCAGTCGACTTCCGGGCCTCGCTCGACACCGAAGCTGGTCCTTACCCCGTGCCACGTGCCCGACGTCGAGGAGGAGCTGCGCTGCGGGACCTACGAGGTCTTCGAGAGCCGGAAGACCGCCCGCGGCCGCACGCTGCCGCTCAAGATCGTCCTCCTACCGGCGCACAGCCCGCATCCGAATGGGGCCCCGGTCTTCTACCTCTCCGGCGGGCCCGGCGAGACGACTACCGAATTTGCGAAGGACCTCGTGGAGTCGACGCACCGAAGGACCCACGACATCGTCCTCGTCGATTCCCGCGGGACGGGCGACGGGCATCGGCTCTATTGCCGGATGCCGGGCTCCGACGATCACCTCGAGGGATACCTCGAGACGCCCTTCTCCCTGGAGATCGCGCAGGCCTGCCGCCGCGAGCTCGAGCAGCGCTTCGATCTCTCTCAGTACTCGACGGCGGCCACGGTCGACGACCTCGACGACGTTCGCCAGGCGCTTGGCTACGACAAGATCAACCTGGAAGGCGGTTCCTTCGGCACCTACGCAGCGCTGATGTACATCCGCGCCCACGGCGAGCACGTGCGAAGCGCCTATCTGGCGAGCCTCGTCACCTTCGACAACCCGGTGCCGCTCTACCATGCGCAGTCGGCGCAATGGGCGCTCGACAGGCTCTTCGAGCAGTGCGAGGCCGACGCCGCCTGCCACGGCGCCTACCCGAACCTGCGAGGAGACTTTTCGGCAGTGCTCGCCCGCCTTCACCGGGGGCCGGTTCGCGCATCCGTACGCCATCCCGTCACGGGAGCGAGGACCGGGGTCGGCCTGACCGAAAGGGCCTTCGCCGATGCCGTGCGGGTGATGATGTATTCGGGCAAGGGCGGCCGGGAGGTTCCCTTCCTGCTCGCCCGGGCCAAGGCCGGCGATTTCGACGTCCTCGCCGAAGCGGCGATCAATGCGACCCGCGGGTTCTACGCCAAGGCGCCGATGGGCCTGTACTACGCTATCACCTGCAACGAGTTCACCAACCGCATCCGCCCCGAGGAAATCGAGCCCGCCACGCGCGGTAGCTATTTCGGCGCCTGGCGCCTCCGGGATCAGATGGCGTCCTGCGCGGGGTGGCCCAAGACGGTCCTGCCCGCCGACTATTTCAAGCCGTTTCGGTCCGATGCGCCCACCCTGCTCGTCTCGGGCACGACCGATCCGGTCACGCCGCCGCGATGGGGCGAGCAGGTCCACTCCTTCCTGCCCAACAGCATCCATCTGGTCGTCCCCGGCGGGCACGTGCCTCTGAGCGCCTGCACCGATTCGATCGCGGAAGTCATGTTGCGGACCGGCTCGACGAGGACGCTCGATCTGGGCTGCGTCGCAAACCTCCGTCCCGAGCCCTTCAAGCTGCCGTAGTTGGCCGTCGTGCAAGAGGCGCGCGCCTCTCGGAGCGGCTCACAAAAAAGACAACCAATAGGGCCCCAGGTCGCGGCCCGGCACGACGTCCGCTTTCGAAGTCGTTCCCTCTCGAGGCACATCGCAGGCGTCTGGCGTTTTTCGACGCGGAGTCATTTTTTTGACAGTGTTTCAGAAGGGTCTGTAATGCGCGCACAGACCCGTAGCGCTCTGTAACGGTTTCGGAAGGACGCGATGCCAGATCTCGACGGAAACACGGCGATGCAAGGAACGCCGGTCGCTTCTGCGCCGGCAGACCCAGATCCGAATCAAGCCGTATCAACTCATGTGCTCATCTCCCAGGAGCAAGTGCTTCAGCTGCGCGAGCTCTCCCGGCGAACCCGGGTGGCTCAAAGCGAATATCTTCGGGAGGCGGTCAACGACCTTCTGCTCAAGTACGGCTGCCAGCCGCTTGAGCCCGAAGAATGAGCGTGTCGGGGGGTCGACGAGCCGCGACAGATAAGATAGCGACCGGCGCCGAGACGTCCGAGCCCGGCCCCGACCTGCTCAAGCTCGGCCGGTGCGCCGAGTCCGCGAGCCCGGTCCAACCCGCCGAGCAGGGCGACCTGCTCAAACTTGGCCGGCGCGCCGAGTCCGCGGTCCGGGTCACCGAGCCAGGCGCCGACCTGCTCAAACTTGGCCGGCGCGCCGAGTCCACGAGCCCGGTCCGACCCGCCGAGCCGGGCACCGACCTGCTCAAGCTCGGCCAGCGCGTCGAGTCCGCGGTCCGGGTCACCGAGCCAGGCGCCGACCTGCTCAAGCTCGGCCGGCGCGTCGAGGCAGCAAGCCTGCCCCGGCCCGCCGAGACAGAAGTGGCTCGCGCCCGTTCCATCCGCGAAAAGATCGCGCGCTGGCTGGAAGAGAAACTCTAAAACCGCGCGGCGGTGGCCCGGGAGCCAGCTCTGCGCGAAGCGACGTCGCCGGTACGGACCGATGGACGAAGCCGACAGGCCCGGGCATCGCTGCCTCGAGGCCTGAGCTAACGCAGCTGCGCGAGCAGCTCGACGACCTTGGCGCGCATCTCTTCCGGAGATTCCGTGCGCAGGCGGCGCCCGTGACCTGGAAGCACCCAGTGGAATCGGAAGTCGAGCAACTTCGCCAGCGACTTCACCTGCTCCGGCCACGAATACCAACAGACGCCTCGAGACATTTCGAGCGCGTCTTGCTCATCCGTCGCCCAGAGATGGTCGCCGGTGAAGAGAAAGGTGTCGCGATACAAGAGGGCGGCGCTGCCTCGGGTGTGCCCGGGGACCGGAATGACGGTGAGGTCATCGGCCAGGCGGACGGGCTCGTCGCCCTCGATGATCCGCTCGACGTCGGAGGTCTGCCGGGTGACGTCGTCGCGATGCAGGATTCGCTCACATCCGAAGACGCGCGCGAGCTCCTCGTGATCCGCGACATCATCCCGGTGGCTGAGAAACAGCCAGCGCACGCCACCGAGCTCACGCAGCCGCTTGATCAGCGGGCCTGCTGCCCGCGGCGAGTCGACGAGGACGTTCCCACCCGGACGGCGAATGAAATAGCTCGAGGCGCCGAAGGACGACTCCGCCGCGTATCCACAATAGGAGACCTCTTCTTCCACGGGCTCGGGGAAGGAACGCGCAGCCGCCGCGGCGCTCGTCTTGTGCGCGGTTCCGATCGACGCGGTCGGACAGGCGACCAGGGCCATCAGCGATCGATGGGTTTCCCGCTCACCACCGGGCTGCCGATAAACGTACGACTGCTGCTTGCGATCGAGCCGTGAGAATACCGCCGGCGCGATCTGGCGACAGACATCGCAGTCGATGCAGGTGCTGTCGACATAGAATTCCCCGGCGGCATTTTCTGGAAGTCGTTCGGACATCTGAGCCATGCAAGGATTTTAACGTTCCCCGCCCGAGCACGCTCAAAGGAGGCCCGGAAGCTGACGCTCCCTGGGTCGACGGCCATCGCGTTGGGGAGCAGATCGGCACTTCCGATGGCGCGGCCAGGGGTCGTTCCTCTCCGCTTCATTGAACATTTGATGCCGGATACCGGCATTAAATGTACAACGCTCGACGGCGCCTCTCGTCCGGCCTCTATCGCCTTTGGTGGCGGGTCAAGGATGAGCGTCGGAGGGCCTGATTCGGATCCGGGGATTCCGAGAAGGCCCGCGCGGGCTTGCCGACGCCTCGAGGGAGATGGACCCCGGGCCGCCTCTGTCGCATCAGCGGAACGGGCGAGGTAGGCGCATCGGCGATGGCGATTCCTCGTCCGTTCTCTGTCGCATCGGCGGCGCTGGCGAGGAACTGCATGACATTTCGGGTCCTCCCGGCACTCAAATGTCATACACTTCGCCCAATCGCGCTTGGGCGACATGGGCCTGGTCGGGCCGCTATAGGTCCGGTGCGCGGCCGAGGATTGGCGCTTCGGCGATGCCGCTCTCAGGTCGCATCGGCGGCGCTGGTGCGACCGTACTTCGGCGACGCCGCTCTCAGGTTCGGCCGAATTCGCTTCGGCGGCGCTGGTGCGACCGTACTTCGGCGACGCCGCTCTCAGGTTCGGCCGAATTCGCTTCGACGGCGCTGGTGGGACCGTACTTCGGCGACGGCGCTCTCAGGTTCGGCCGAATTCGCTTCGACGGCGCTGGTGGGACCGTACTTCGACGATGACGCTCTCAGGTTCGGCCGAATTCGCTTCGACGGCGCTGGTGGGACCGTACTTCGACGATGACGCTCTCAGGTCCGGCCGAATTGCCATCGTCGTGGGACCCTACTCCAGCGTGGCGCTTCCTGGTCGGCCGGGCCGCGGCTCCATCGGTGCAGGCAGGACCGTACTCCGACGAGGGCGCTGCATCAGTGGCGCGGGCAAGGATGAGCGCCTCGAGGGAGATGGACAGCTGTCCGCTGCCCGCATCGGTCGCGTTGGCTCAGACGCGGCCTCGGCGAGGCCTCAGGCCACCGCGGACCGCGCGGGTTGCTCGCCTTCGCTGGCTTGCTTGCCGGCCACGTCCCGGAAGGAGACGTTCCCCAGCGTCATCAAGATCATGCCGAGCCCGATCTGCTGGGCGGCCTGGCACAACCACATCACGTTCGCGTACGCCGCGCCGGTTCCGTTCAACACCGCGGCCGGAAGAAAGAGGGACAGACCCAACTTGGCCCCGGCCTGGAATGTTCCAATCATCCCCGGCGCGCCCGGAATCATCAGCGAGACCACGATCAGGCAAAGCACGACGTAGGCCTGGAAAAGCGTGAGCTGCATCGGGACGCACTCGCTGCCTGCGCCGCCGCAGTCGAACGCATTGGCGAGGATGTACATCCCAAACCCGTTGAAGACCCAGAAGGCGGCGGTGAAGAACAGAAAGCCCACCATCGGCCAACCGCGCGGGACGTGCCGCAGAGCCCCCACGAACGTGTCGACCACGTGCGCGCACTGATCGGCGAGCTTCGTCGACACCCGGCCAAGGGCGAGGCGCACCAGCTGCACCGCCCGCTGCTGATGCCAGAAGGCGAAGAGCAGGAAGAGAAGCCCGCCGGCGAACACCGCGAACATCGCGTTCGCTCCCCAGCGGGCATAGCGGCCGGCCTCGCTGCCTTCGGGAACGAAGAAGAGGAGCACGCGAAGGAGCACCGCGATCGAGATTCCGTCGACGATCCGCTCCAGGACGACCGAGGTCATCGCCGCGCTCCGCCGGATCTTGCTCCGCTGGCCGATCAAGAACGGCCGCGCGAACTCCCCCAACCGGAAGGGAAGCAGCAGGAGCATCATGAAGCCGATGCCAGAAGCCTGATTGAGCTGCCGGAACTTCACCTTCTCCAGGCCCGACAGCAGGTATCCCCAGCGCAGGGTCCGAAAGACGTGGATCAACAGCAGGATCGCCAGGTACGGAATGAGCCACCAATAGTTGGCCGAGCGCAGGCTCTGCCACTGCTCGTGCCAGTTGGTGTCTCGAAAAGCCCACCAGCCGAGCACGACGGTGAACACGATGCTGCCGACGAATTTGAGAAGGCGTTTCACGAAGGTTCCATTCGCCTCAGCGGCCGCGAGCTCAGATGGCATGGCCATCCAGCATTCTATGTGGGTTGCGTTTCATCAGACTCTCGAACATCGCCTCGCCGGCCCGCTTCTCCAGCTCATCGATCGCGCGGCCAACCCAGTCCCTCGCGCCCCGAGGGGAATGGAGGTCGGTCGCCGCGACGGCATAGAGGTTCTCATCGAGAAGCGCATGCGCCACTTTTCGGGCCTTTGTACCGTATCGTCCAATAAGCGCGCCAATATCGAGCTGTAAGCACGCGCCTGCGCGCACCGCTTCCGCCGCCCGGCCCATCCGTTCGAACTCATAGCACCTCTCGGGGTGAGCGAGCAGTGGAGTAATCCCCTTGAGCTTGATCCGGAAGATCATCTCCGTGAGCATCGGCACCGGGGCCGAATAGGGCGCCTCCACCAGGACGAAAGGTCCCTTTCCGACGAGGCGGGCCGCTTCGGTTCCGAGGCCGGGAATGAAAGCCTCGTCGAGAAGGAAATTCTCCGAGTTCGGAGCCAGAAAGAGCGGGATTTCAGCGGCCCGGAGCTCGTCCTGCACCTCGGCCAGCCGTTGGAGCGCCACTTCCCGGGGGGCGTACTCGGGGCGGTTGTGCGGACTGGGGGCGATGGTCGAGAATCCCAGATCCACGAGGGCGCGCGCCATCTCCAGCGTCTCCCCGAGCGTCTTCGCGCCGTCGTCCAGGCCGTGGAGGAGATGGCAGTGGAGATCGCAAAGCCCGCTCATCGATCAAGCATCCGGTAGCTCCCCATCGGTCGGAGCGCTCGGCACGTCGTCCTCGTTCTCCGAATCCGACCGCGCCGGCACGCGATATTCTTCACCCAGCCATTTGCCGAGATCGACCGAACGACACCTTGGGGAGCAGAACGGAAAGGAGGGATTTTCGTTCCTTGGAGCGACGACCTTCTGACAAATTGCACACTTTCGAACCCTGGGCATGCCCCTGATCAATATGCCTTGCGCAGGCCCAGGGCAATTCAAGCTCAGTGCGAAGTGAGGCAAGCACGTGAAAGCCATCCGAATCACCGAACGCGGCTCACCGGAGGTACTCCAGATCCAGGATGCCGGCGATCCCATCCCGTCGATAAGCGAAGTGCTGGTGGAGGTGAAAGCGACGGCGCTGAATCGAGCCGATGTGCTTCAGTGCTATGGAATGTACGCGCCGCCGCCGGGCGTCGCCCCCGACATCCCGGGCCTCGAGTATGCCGGCACCGTCGCGTCGATGGGATCGAAAGTATCCCGCTGGCGACCAGGCGATCGGGTGATGGGCATCGTCGGCGGGGGCGCCTTCGCCCAGAAGCTGGTGACCCACGAGCGCGAGTGCGTGCCCATCCCCGGCGAGATGCCTTTCCGGGACGCCGCCGCCATCCCCGAGGCATTCTTCACCGCCTTCGATGCGATGGTGCTGCAAGGGGGCCTGCAGTCGGGCGAGACGGCGCTGATCCACGCGGTCGCCAGCGGCGTGGG
>Ga0070708_100000318_pt1 | contig 36350 bp, 38 predicted proteins | sample KBSK5503metaG_FD_65469 | JGI IMG/M metagenome (GOLD analysis project Ga0070708, IMG submission 65469) | Corn, switchgrass and miscanthus rhizosphere microbial communities from Kellogg Biological Station, Michigan, USA - KBS K5-50-3 metaG | ecosystem: Host-associated > Plants > Roots >... | reverse complement strand
AGGACCGGGTGGGGATGCATCCGAACGAGACGCTCATCCGAGACGGGTACGACGCGTTCGTCCGCGGCGACCTCGGCGCGGTCGCAAAGTTCCTCGCGCCCGATGCCCGCTGGCACGTTGCCGGCTCAAGTCCCCTCGCCGGCGTCTACTCGGGGCATGAGCAGCTATTCGCATTGTTCGCGCGCCTGTACGAGATGACCGGAGGCACGATCGCGATCGCGGCGCGGGACATCCTCGCCAGCGAAGACCACGCGATCGTGCTCACCACGATGAAGGCGCGCCGCGGCGACCGGGAACTCGACGACGACGGGGTCGCTGTGTTCAAGATCCACGACGGCGTCGCCACCGAAGTATGGGCCTTCGCCGAGGATCAAGCGGCGATGGACGCGTTCTTCTCCTGACGCGCTACAGCTGCCGGTTGAAGGCCGGCGGATACGGCACAAGAGCGATCTCCGCGTCCCCGCCGTGGATCTCCATCGCGGCTCCCAAGGCCGATTCGACCGTGTCCGCCGGCATGAAACCCGCGTGTCGCACGAGGCCGGGATGCTCCGCGCCGGCGACGAAAACCCGTCCGGCATGTCGGAGGCGTTTCAGCGGGAACAGCGCCATGATCGCGTGCACGGGGTGGAACCCGAACCCGAAACGGTATCGGTCGATGTAGTCGGAGCGTGTCGCGTATTCCTGTTCGAAGAGGCGGCTGGCTTCGTAGGGATCCTTCGTTTCTGGGAGTACCCGCTCCCACACCTCGCGGTAAGAAGGATGGTGCTCGTCGTCCCAGCGGTCCGGACACGGGGTCGCGAGGATCACCGAACAGCCCGGTTTCCCGAGCGCTTCGATCATCCCTCCGAGGTACCCGAGGCCGGTAGAGATCAGCGTCAGGATCGGATTGAGGTATGAGAACGCCGCGTACGGGCTCCACTCCGGTACCCCGTAGATCACGACGTCTGCTTTTTCCTCGAGCAGCGTGCGCCTGGGCGGCATGTGCGCGCGGTTCGTCTCGAGCGCGATACGTCTCGTACCGTCGACGGTGCCGGCTCGTATCGCGGCCACCTGTAGCGGGTTGGCGAGGATCGTTTCGATCTTGAAGATGCGATCCTCGCCGAGACGCTCCAGCGTGAGGGCGCCCATCTCGTCGAGCATCTCGTGCATGCGGTTGCGTTCGGTCGACATCGACATGTCGTCGGGGTTGTGGTGGTGACGGATCGACCGGTACGTCGACAGACCTACGCAGATCGACTTCCAGCCGCCGGAGAATCCCCGAACCGTCGAGCAGTTCACGTAGACGCATAGATCCGCGTCCGTCACGTGGCGCGAGAGCTCGACGTGGTATCCGTTCGCCGTCACGCCGAGGTGCTCGAGCACGCCGGGGTCCTCGGCGTCGTGACAAACGAGCCGGTCGCGGAACTCGCGAACGAGGTCGGCGCCGATCAGCGTCGCGAGCTCGTCGTGCGTGAACTTCCGGTGGAGCGCGTTCGCGCACACGAGCGTGACGTCCTCGCGTCGCACACCCGCCGATTCGAGCTCGGCGAGCACGAGCGGGATCGCGCTCGACCAGACCGGCGCGTAACAGGGGACGGTCGCGTCGTCGAACGCGATCGTGACGCGGCGCTTGCCGCGCGCGAGCTCGCGGAGCGGCGGAAGGTCGACCGGGGCGGAGATCGCCTCACGGACCGCCGTGTCGAGATCGGCGACGGGCTCGAGAGGGATGGACAATCCCGGCGACACGACGTGCGCGCGGTCGGGCAGCGTGACCTCGACCGTGGACGTCCCGAAGACGAGTTGCTGTTGCATCGGGGCCCTGTCTACCGCTTCTTACGCGATGACGCGAAAGCGTTCGGACGGCACCGGGCAGGAATCCGAGCGTTCGGTGGGGAACTCGCACCTGACTCCTATTTTTGCCGGAAGGGCTCCCCATGCGCAGATTCGCGACGCTGATCGTAGGGCTCGCGCTGGCATCCCCGCTGGCCGTCGCCCCGGCGGGGCACGGCCAGGAGGTCTGCTCGTGGCCCATGTATCAGCACGACCCCGGGCACTCGGGTGCTCAATCGGCCGCGTGTACGGCGATAGAGCCGGGCAACGTGGCGACGCTCCGTCCGGCTTGGGGCTTGCTCACCAGGGACAACATGACGGCGTCGGTCGTCGTCGCGGACGGGATCGTCTACGCGGGCTCGTGGGATGGCACCTTCTACGCCGTCGATGGGGAGACCGGCAGCCTGCTCTGGACGTTCACGGTCGACGACCCGAATCGTGTCGCGTTCGGCCGGATCGTATCGACGGCCTCCGTCGGGAAGGTGAACGTACCCGGCGTCGGGGGGGTCGACGCGGTGCTGTTCGGCGGGGGCGGGACGCTGTACGCGCTGGCGCCCGGCCGCGTCGGTCCGAAGGTCCTCGCGAAGATCGGGGTCGACCCCCGGACGGAGGAGCTGCGGAATCAGCAAGCGTCCGACCCGCCTCAGGTCGAGGTCGAATCGTCGCCCGTCGTCGGCCACTTCCCCGACGGCGATCGGATCTACGTCGGCATGGACGTGCACAACGACGCACACGTCGGTCGCACGGGACTGCTCGCGTTCGGCCTGCGTTCGAACGATGGAGGCACGACGCCCTACCGCTTCGAGCTCCTTTACAAGTTCGATCCCGAGACCGGGATCGTGCGGCACACGCTCACCGATGGATCGGGAACCGGCTGGGGATGCGGAGGGGTCTGGTCGTCGCCGGTCGTGGCGCCCGCGGCGAACGGCGGCAACGGCGTCGTCGCCTTCGGCACCTCGAACTGCGACAACCCGTCCCAGTCGGCCGCGGCAGGCGAGATCGGGCGCGAGGCGATGTTCGGCATCGACGCCACGACCGGCGAAGAACTGTGGCGCTTCCAGCCGCGTCCGGTTCAAGACGTCGACGACGACTTCGGATCATCCGCGCAGTTGCTCCCGGGCGGCGCCGTCGGCGAGGGAGGAAAAGACGGCTGGTACTACGCGAGGGACGCGGTGACCGGCGCTGCGAGATGGAGCACGCGAGCGGCGCAGGCCGGCCATCTCAACACCGGCTTCGCGATCGGCGGGTTCCTGGGAACGGGCGCTCTCGGCGTCGCCAGCGATCCCGTCACCGGCGTGGCGCGACCGGCGGTGTTCGCGTGTTCCGCCATCCCGACCCCAATCGGAACGCCGGTCGACGAAGGAGGGAACCCGCTGGACGCCTCCCTCCTCAAGGACCCGGCGCGCCTGTTCAGCCTCGACGCGATCGACGCGCAAACCGGAGCGATTCTGTGGCGCACACCGCTCGCGCTGCCGTGCTACGGGCACGTCACCTACGCCAACGGAGTCGTTCTCGCTTCGGTCACATTCGGGTTCAGGATCCAGGCCTTCGAAGCGGGAACCGGGCTCCCGTTGTGGCTAACCCCGACGTTCGGAGCCCCGTCGGGCGCGCCGGTGGTCGTCGGAGACATGCTCTATTTCGGCACCGGAACTCGCGAAACGGACGCGGAGTTCAAGGCGTTCGGCGATCGGATCCAGACCCTCGTTTCGGGACCGCTCGGCGAGCACCCGCTGTCGCGGTTGTCGGGCATCTTCGCGTACCGCCTGGCGCCCTAGCACCGGCGCGGCTCGCTACCCGGGTAACGTCCCGCCGGGCTGCGGCGCGGAGCTTCGCGTGGGGCTCGGCGTGCTGCTCGGTTGCGACCTCACCGGCGCCTCGCGCGGGTTGAAGCTCTGCAGAACACCCGTCCACGCCAGAACCGACAGCGTTCCCTGGCGCCGGGAACCGCCTGCGATGAGGAGCAAGCCGGCGATCTCGTCCGAGGCGGCGCCGTGAACCGCGAGCAACGCCTTCGGACCGGTGCCCCACCGCCCCGACGCGATATCGAGCACGTAATGCCTGTCGACGACGCCGCCGCCGAACGTTCCGGGATCCTCGCCGCCGACCACGTGGATGCGTCCGTCGGCGAGCAGCTCCGCCGCCATGCCGCTCGTCGGCTTCGGCAGCGGCGGCCCGGGAGACCACGTGTCGGTCGGGATGTCGTAGATGTCGACGCGGCGCAGAACGGCGTTCCTCCGTCCCCCGATCGCGTAGATCTTGTTCTGCACCAGCACCGCGCCGAGATGGTCGCGGGGCTCCGGCATCGCCGCCCCTTCGGTCCACCCCGACGTGCGGTCGTAGATCAATACCCGGGAGGTCTTTCCGCGCCCGCCGATCACGTACAGCTTTCCGTTGAAGGCGAGCATCGCGTGCGCCATCCGCGCCTCCGGCATGTCGGGGAGCGGATCCCAGGAATCCGACCCCGGCCGGAGCACCCACAGGTTCCGTTCGGGCGTCCACTTGCTCGCCTTCCGGGCGCCCCCGGAGATGTAGGTCGCCCCGTCGATGGCGGCGGCGCCCGGGTGGTGGCGGGGCTCGGGGAGAGCCGGCCCCGACCGCCACTTGCCCGTCCGCGCGTCGAGGATGTCGACCGTGTCGACGGTTTTCCCAAGCAATCCGCGGATCCCGCCGGCAACGAGGAACTGCGGCTCGCAACCCCCCGTCGCGTGGGGAGGACAGATGTCTTGGGTGCCCGTCGGGCCCGGCAGCACGATCGTGGCACCGGTCTCTCCTCGCGGGTGCGGCATGTCGTTCAGGCGCACCCAGCCGTCGGCCTCGGAGCGCGGGTAGGTATTCGAAGTCAGGAGGTTGCCCACGAATGCGCCGAGGATCACGAGGATCACAACCACGACCAGGGCGGCGGTTTTCAGAGCTCGTCTCAGGGGGCCTCACTGACCTTTCTGCGACCGTCGCGTCGAGGATACCGGACGGCCGGGTGGCCCCCCGGAAGCACCGGTAGCGCTAGAGGCGGCCGATCCTTCGGTACCCTTGTTCCGAGCCGCCGAGAGGGGTTGAACGTGGAAGAACACAGGTGGGCCGCGGCCTACTTCCGGGTCGAGCGCGACTCGGCGGGGGTGCAGATGCGCAGCCGCCAGCGCAAGAAAGCGACTCAGCAGGCGATCGAGCACGGCGACCCCCCGCCCGAGCTGCCGCGGGACTTCGTCCGCATCTACAACCGCGCCGGCGAGGTCGTGTTCGAACAGGACTGGGGTTCGGAGCGCTCGAGCGCGATGGCCCACGAAGCGCGGATCATCGACGACCTGCTGAAGCTCGACGTGCTCATCTTTTGTGGCAAGTACGCGATCGACGTGCCCGAGCTCCTTCCGGCGCCTCCGCCGGCCGTGCAGGAGCCGGGGGATGAGGCGGCCACCGGGCCCGAGGCTCCGGGGCGTTCGGAGCACGGTTCCGGGTAAACTCCCGGGACCCATGCGGATCCTCTCCCTTGCTGCACTTCGCGGTCCAGGCCTCGATGACTTGCGTGCGCTCGGAGAGCTCGAGCTGGATCCCTGGAACAACTACGTTCCCATCAAGCTCCACAGCGCGGACCAGTTGCTCGAACGAACCGCGGGTGTCGATGTCCTTATCGTCGAAGCCGACCATGTTCCCGCCGCGGTGATCGCGGGACGCCCCGAGCTCCGGATCATCGCGACCTGCCGCGCCGACCCGCTGAACGTCGACATCGACGCCGCGACCGCGGCCGGCGTGCCCGTTGTTCACGCTCCCGGACGCAACGCCGAAGCCGTCGCCGACCTCACCGTCGGGTTGATCTTCAACCTGATGCGCGGCATCGTCCGGGCCGATGACGACGTCCGCGCCGGGCGGTGGATCGTCGACGGAAAGATCGCCTACCAGCGTTTCCGCGGACGCGAGATCCGTTCGCTCACCGTCGGGCTCGTCGGCTGCGGATCGGTCGGGCGTGCGACGGCCCGGCGTCTCAGCGCGCTCGGCGCGCGGGTGCTCGCCCACGATCCCTACGCGGATCCCGCGACGATTCGCGGGGCGGGAGCCGAGCCGATGGAGCTGGCGCCGATGCTCGCCGTCTCCGACGTCGTCAGCATCCACGCACTGCTGCGCGAAGGAACCCGCGGCCTGCTGGGGGCCGCGGAGGTCGCGGCCATGAAGGACGGTGCCTTCCTCGTGAACACCGCGCGGTTCGAGATCGTCGCCGAGGAGCCCCTTATGGAGGCGCTGGGGTCCGGCAGGATCGCCGGCGCGGCATTCGATCATTTCCCGAACGAGTTCCTTCCCGCCGGCCACCCGCTCACCGCCATGCCGAACGTCGTCCTCACGCCGCACATCGGCGGCACGACCGAGGAGACAGAGGTCGAACAGACCGACAGCGTCGCCGCCGGCATCCGCTCGCTCGTCGAAGGCGCCGAGCCGGTCAACGTCGCGAACCCGGAAGCGCTCGAAGCGTTCGCGGCCCGGAGGGCATCGTGAGTCTCTTCCTTTCGCTGGACATCGGGTCGAGCGGCGGCCGCGCGGTCATCGCCGACTCATCGGGCCGGCGCGTCGGAACCGCGACGCGCGCGTGGCGCTATCGCCTCGACGCGAACGGGTTCCAGGAAGCCGACACCGATCTTCTGTGGGCGTCGCTCGCGTCGGCGTCTCGCGAGGCGGTGCGCACATCGCTGGCGCGTCCCGACGCGATCGGCGCCGTCTCCGTGACGTCGCAGCGAACCGGCGTCGTGTTCCTCGACTCCAAAGGTGAGGTCTTGTCCGCCGGGCCGAACTCCGACGCTCGCGGCATCCGCGAGGGCATCGCGCTCGAGCGTGAACACGGTGAGCTCGTGTACCGGCTCGCCGGTCGCCTCCCGGTGTTCCTCTACCTTCCGGCGCGGCTCGCGTGGTTCCGCAACAACGCGCCGGCGATCGCCGATCGAGTCGCGAAAGCGCTGTCGTTCAGCGACTGGGCGACGTGGCGGATGACCGGCGGCGAGGCGAAGTCGACGGAACCGACGCAGGCCGCGGAGATGCTGTCCTACGATCTCGCTCGGGGGTCGTGGTCGGACGCGTTGTGCGACGCACTCGGCGCCCCGCGGAAGATCCTGCCCGACCTCGTCCGTCAGGCGACGCCGGTCGGCACTCTCACCGAGGCCGCAGCCCGTGAGTTCGGCCTTCACACCGGGACACCCGTGGTCCCCGCGGGCGGCGACACGCAGTGCGCCGCGCTCGGGATGGGGGCGACCGAGCCGGGATCGGTGGCGGTCGTCGCCGGGACGACCATGCCGGTCGTCCAGGTGAACGCGAACCCGCTTATCGACCCCGATCGGCGTCTGTGGACGTCGCCGCACGCGGTTCCCGGCCGCTACATCCTGGAGGCCCACTGCGGCGAAGGCGGCCCGGCTCTCGACTGGTACCTGAACTTGCTCGGTCACGCCGGCGATCACACCTGGCTCGACGAGGCCGCGCTGCGTTCGGAACCGGGCGCGGGGGGTGTGACCTCGATCGATACGGGTCCCACGCGCATGGGCGACTTTCCCCTGATGCGGACCGGCGGGCTGCTCTTCCCGATCCCGCTCATGGCCCTCGGTCGCCAGCCGCAGGACGTCGCGCGCGCGGTGATGGAGGGGATCGCGTACGGGGCCCGGCAGGCAAAGGAATGGCTGTCAGAGGTGGGCGGCCCGGCGACGGAGGTCGCGCTCTGCGGCGGCGTCGCGCGGAGCCACGTCTTCGCTCGCATCCTCGCCAGCGTTCTTGACCGGCCGGTGCGTCGTGCTCGCGAAACGCAGACCTCCGGGCTCGGCGGCTGCATCGTCGGTGCCGCGGCGTCCGGCGCGTTCCGCACGGTCGCGGAGGCCGCGGCCGTGATGAGCGACAAGGGCGACATGGTTCAGCCGGAGCCGGAGTGGACGGCCATCTACGAAGGGCTCTACGCCTCGTGGGTCGAACAGCGGGCGCGTTTCGAGCAGACCGTCGCGCGCGTGTCGGACCTCGGATGAGCGCGATGAAGTATCCCGAAGAACGCGAGAAGGTGGTCGACGGCGGACGGCAGATGCTCCAACGCGGCTTCACCGAAGGGACGTCCGGAAACGTCAGCATGCGCGTCGAGGACGGAGCGCTGATCACGCCGTCGTCGGTTCCGTACATGGAGATCACCCCCGACGACGTGGTCCTGATGGACCTCGAGGGCAACGTGCTCGAAGGCGAACGCGTCGCCTCGGTCGAGCACAAGGTGCACCTCGAGTGCTACAAGCGCCGCGCGAACGTCGGTGCCGTGATCCACTCACACCCGATCGTCGGGAGCATGTTCGCGGCGGCCCGTCTGCCGCTGCCGGCGTTCCTCGATGAGTTCGGCGTCTACATCGGCGAAGAGGTTCGAGTCGCGGAATGGGGGATGTCGGGCACGCAGGAGATCGCCGATCAGGTGGCCGACGCGCTCGGCGAGCACAACGCGGCGTTCATCGCCTCGCACGGGATGGTCTGCGTCGGCCGCGACATCGACCACGCGATGCTCAACACCGCTCGCGTCGAACGCGCGGGACTCATCTTCCTCGGAGCGAAACTGCTCGGCGGTCTCGGCGAGATCCCCGAGCACGCCCGCGACCTCTACAAGCAAGTCTTCGCGTACTTCCAGAGCCAGTAGCTCAGTAGAACGCGTTCCGTCGTCTCGGCAGGTATTCCTTCAATAGGTCTTGCACGGCTTGCCGCGTTTCCTCCGACATCTCGAGGACGAGCTGCGTGTCTTCCGCCGCCTCCGGACCGTGCTGCACGGTCGGGATCGGCTTGCCGAACGCGATGATCCACTTCGACGGTAGCGGGATCGCGCCGAGCGGCCCGAGAAGCGGGAACGTCGGCGTCACCGGGAAGTAGGGAAGGCTGAACCTCCGAGCCAGGGTCTTGAGGTTCGCGATCATCGGATAGATCTCCTCGGCGCCGATGATCGCCACCGGCACGATCGGCGCGCCGGCTTCCATGGCGACCTCGACGAAGCCCCCACGCCCGAACCGCTGGAGCTGATAGCGCTTGCCGTATCCCTTGCCGATGCCCTTGAAGCCCTCCGGGAAGACGCCGATGAGCTCGCCCTTGCGAAGCAGAGCAACGGTCTCGGAGCGGTCGGCCCGCGCGTTGCCGGCGACGCGGACGATGTCGCGGAAGATCGGGATCTGGAAGACGAGGTCGGCGGCGAGCAACCACGGGTTCCGTCCGTGTTCTTTCAGGACCGCGACCTTCAACATCGCGCCGTCGACCGGGATGGTGCCCGAGTGGTTCGCTGCGAGGATCGCCGGGCCCTCGGTCGGGATGTTCTCGATGCCGAAAACCTCACAACGCCAGTAGAGCGAGTACAGGGGCATCGCGAGCGGCATCACCGCCTTCACGAGCTCGGGGTCGTGATCGTCTTTCGCCGGGCCTTCGCCGCGCATGCGGCGGCCGATCGCCAGCTCCGCGTTGGAGCGCCACTCCTCGAAAAGCTCTTTCGCGTCACGATGCTTTTGCGTGCGAAGCGGCCCGAGATGCTCAGCGCAGTAGGGCTTGCCTTCGACTGCGGGACGGGGGCATTGCGCGCCGCCGGGAACCGCCGCGCAGCGCGCCTCCGCATCCAATTGGGGATTCACGACCACGAATTCATCCTATCCTTCGCCCGCGAACGCCGTTTCGTCGAAGCCGTTGATGGCGGGTGCGGAAGGCGTGTGGTACAACGCCACGAACTCTCGCGTCTGGCGAGACAAGGAAGGGTCTGACGTGAGCGTCAGGGTTGTGACCGACAGCGCCGCAAACATCCCGGCGGATCTCGTCGCCGAACACGACATCGCAGTCGTACCGATGTACCTGAAGTTCGGCGAGTCGGTGTATCAGGATGGCGTCGATCTTCCGCGCGGCGAGTTCTATCCGAAGCTCGCACGCGAGGAGGTGCCGGTTTCGACGGCCGCGCCGTCGGTAGGGGACTACCGCGACGCGTTCGAGCGGGCGCTCGACGGAGCGGACGGCGTCGTGTGCGTCACCGTTGCCTCCTTCGTCAGCGTGTCGTTCGAGTCGGCGACCGCGGCAGCCGCGGAGTTCGGCGGCCGCGTCAGGGTCGTCGACTCGAAGAGCGCTTCGATGGGGGAGGGCTGGGCCGCGGTCGAAGCCGCACGCACCGCTGCCCATGGCGCGTCGCTCGAGGAAAGCGCCGCGCACGCACAAGAGATCACCGAGCGAACCCAGCTTTGCGCGACGATCAACACGTTCGAATACCTCCGCCGGTCGGGGCGCGTCCACGCGCTGCTCGCGTACGCGGGGACCGCGCTCAACATCAAGCCGGTCTTCGCACTTCGGGGCGGGAAGATCGAACAGCTCGGCCGTCCGCGGTCGCGCGCCCGCGCGGTCGAGCGGCTCGTCGAGGAGACGCGTCCGCTCGCGGCTCGAGGGCCGCTGCACTGCGCCATCGCGCACGCGGACTCGACGGGCGAAGCCGACGCGCTGCTCGAACGGTTGCGCGGCGAGCTGCCGATGGCCGAGTCGCTCGTCACCGAGTTCACGCCGCTGATGGGCGCGCACACCGGGCCCGGCGTGCTCGCCGTCGCCGCCTGGGCGTAGCCGGGCTCGCTCCTCCTCGCGACGACTAGAATGGCGCGACCCATGGCCTCTTCAGACGTCCGCGCGCACGAGATCGAGCCGACCACGCTGGCTTCCACGGAGTTCCGCGCCGTGATGGCCGTGACGCTCGTGATCATGTTCGGCTTCGGGCTCATCGTTCCGACGCTGCCGCTGTTCGCGAAACGGTTCGGCGTCGGCGAGGCGGGCATCGGCCTGGTCCTAACGGTCTTCGCGGCCACGCGGCTCGCCGCGGACTTCTTCGCCGGCTCGCTGATCGACCGATTCGGGGAACGCGCGATGGTCGCCGCCGGCGCGGTCATCGTCGGCATCTCCTCGGTCGGAGCCGGCGCGGCGCCGAACTTCCCGGCTCTCGTGATCCTCCGGGGAGCCGGCGGGATCGGCTCGGCGTTCTTCCTCGGAGGGCTCACCGCGCACATCATCGGCACCGTCACTGCCGAAGAGCGCGGCCGCGCGATGAGCGTCTTCCAAGCGACGATCGGCATCGGGTTGTTGCTCGGGCCGCTGGCCGGTGGGTTGCTAGCCGCGGCGGCCGGGCTCCGTGCGCCCCTGTTCCTGTACGGGGCGATCTGTATCGTGGCCGCGCCGGTCGTGGTTCGCGTTATGAGCAGCGCCCACGTTCCGGCGTCCGCGCTCACCGACGCGCCGGTCCTCGACGATCCCGTCCCCGCGCCGGCGGCGCCCGCGTGGGAGCGCCTGAAGCCGCTCTTCGGCGACTCCGCCTACCGGGCTGCTCTGATCGGGAGCGCCGCCGGTTTCTACGTCTCGGGCGGCATCCAGACGCTGATCCCCGGCTTCTGGGAGGACGTGCTCCACCGGTCGACCGGTTCGGTCGGACTGCCCTTCACCGTCTTGGCGCTCACGAGCCTGGCGGTCGTCTGGCACGCCGGGAGCCTGTCGGATCGCCGCGGCCGCAAGTTCGCGCTCGTCCCGGCGCTCGCGGCGACCGGGATCTTCGCGGCCTTGATGGGTTCGGTTACCTCCGCGCTCGCGCTGCTGGTCTTCATCGCGCTGCTCGGCGTCGCGAGCGGGTACGCGCGGCCGGGCCCGACGTCGATCGTCGCAGACGTCGCGTCGCCGGAACAGCGCGCCGTCGCGGTCGCCGGTTACCGGACGGCCGCCGACGTCGGCGCCCTGGTCGGTCCGATCGTGGTCGGGGTCGTGGCGCAGTACCTCGGCTACGGCCCCGCGTTCATCGCCGTGGGCTCCCTCGCCCTCGTCGCGGCGGTGGTGACGCTCCTCGCGCGCGAAACGGCGCCGCGCCGAACGCACGCGCGGCAGCCGGCCGGCGCGTAGCCGTGGCGTTCTTCCGGGTCCTCGCCCACATCGACGCGCCCTCGTCGCGCGTGTGGGGACTGCTCGAGGACTGGGAGGGATCGTCGGCGTGGATGGTCGACGCGACGACGGTCGAGGTTCTCGATGGGCCGAAACACGGCGTCGGGACGCGCATCAAGGCGGTCACCACCATCGCCGGTGTTCCGCTGACCGACGTGATGGAAGTCGTCGGGTGGAAAGACGAGCGACTCATCACCGTGATGCACCACGGCTGGCCGATCCGCGGCCTCGCCTGGTTCGAGCTCCGTCCCGCCAAGGACGGCGGCACCTGGTTCGAGTGGGCCGAGGAGCTCGACCCGCCGCTCGGGCCGCTGGGTGAGATCGGTGGGCTTCTCCTCAAGCGCCCGATTGAGCGCGTGCTCCGCAAGAGCGCCCTGAAGTTGAAGCGGCTCGCTGAGGCGTCCGCCTAACCGGCGGCGGCGACGATCTTCCCCGCGACCTCGGCGATCTTCGAGCGGTCGCCGGGCCGCGGCACCCACGGAAGCTTCAACGGGTCGTGGTACCAGCGAGGAACGACGTGCAGGTGGAAGTGGAACACGGTCTGGAACGCGGCCGCGCCGGTGGCGTGCATGATGTTCACCCCGTCGGGGTCGAGCGCCTTCCGGATCTGGCCCGCCAGCCGCACGGTCGCGGCCATGAGGCGGGCCGCTTCGTCCTCCCCGATCTCCCAAAGGTCTTTCACGTGCGCACGAGGGACGACGAGCGCGTGGCCGTCGGTGGCCGGGTTGATGTCCATGAACGCGAACGCGTCGGCGTCTTCGTAAATGACGTGTGCCGGACTCGTCCCGGCAACGATCGAACAGAAGATGCATCCGTCCATGCGCGCAGTCTATTGGGCTCGGTTCGATGACGTGAATGCCGGACATGGAAGGACGCATCGGGAATCGACGAAGCGTTCATACGTATTTATCCGGGTGGGTAATCCGTAGAAGGGACGATGGTTCACGAGGACGTCCGCCGCCTAGTGTGACGACGAAGGTCACGCGGGATCCGTGCCGGGGGGTGCGGCCCGCGGGGGAGCGGGAAGCTCGCTGGGGGGCGAGGGTCGGCCCTATGCCGCCGTCTTGCGCGCGAACGTCTCCCCAACCACAACTCGCGGTCCAGGGCCGCGAAAAGGGGAGGGATGTGCATGTCGGTATCCTCGCGCCTCAATCGGCGCCGGATCCTTGTTGTGACGGTCTCGCTTGCCATTCTGGCAGGCGTGTTCGCGTTCCCGAGCTTCGCGAAGCTTTCGGGTAGCAACTTCGAAAGCAGCGACGGCAACCTCGCGCGAAGCCTCGCGTCACCATCGATCGATTGGTGCAGCCTGTCGCAGACGCAGTTGGATGCGATCGCATCACCCGACACGGGAAAGTGTCCCGCTGCGAACGAGGCGCCGAGTCTCGCACGTGGGATCGACCTCGCGTCAGGTTCTCAGGACAATGCGTTCACCAACGGAACGAAGCAAGACGACGATCCGCCTTCGGTCGGGACGGGTGGCATCCCGCCGAACAAAGATGACTTGGTCCGCTTCTACATCGCCCACGACTCTACGGCGACCGCCTCGTACGTGTATCTCGGGTGGGAGCGCAGTCCATCCAACTCCGCTTCTGCTCACGAAGGGTTTGAGTTCAACAAGAAGCGTTGCACGCACGTTGCTGGTGTGGACGGAGCAGACTGTTCGACCAACCATGTCACCCCAAAGCGCAGCGCGGGCGACCTTCTGGTCGTCTACGACTTCGAGGGGGGTTCCTCGGCCCCTACGCTTTCCAGCCGCCGCTGGATCCTCAGCGGAGCCTGCGAGGTTGCCTCTGACTCGGCGCCTTGTTGGGGCGTTGCGGATACTCTCGATGCGAACGAGGCCGACGGGCTCACGAACAACGCCGGCTCCGTGATCGATCCCCTCCAGCCGGGTCCGCCGCGGACCATCACGACGAACGGTTTTGGAGAGGCCGCGATCAACCTGACCGCCTCCGGGATCCTTCCGTCGACCGGTCCGTGCGTCGGCTTCGGAAGCGCCTACGTGGTCAGCCGCTCGTCGGGGAACTCGGCGAAGTCCACCATGAAGGACTTCATCGCGCCGATCCCGGTCGAGATCAACAACTGTCAACCAGCGCACATCAAGGTGGTCAAGACCGCCAGCACCGGCGCTCAGCTGACCGGTGTGGTCTTCGATCTGTTCGAGGACAACGGTGCGACGGCAGGGGTACTCGACATCAATAGCGTCGACCCGACCGACGACGACACGCTGATCACCACCTGCACGACGGCAGTCGACAACAACGGCACCCCGAACGACGCCACCGACGACTTCGTCGGATGTTCGTTCGCCGATCAAACCGGGACGGGCACCATCAATTACATCATCCACGAACACGCGGCTCCGGCCAATTTCAGCGCTTGTTCGGATGACGCCTTCTCGATCACCTACTCGAACGTTGCGCAGACGCACACGTTCACGTGCCTGAACACTGCACAGCCGGGCACGATCAATATCCAGAAGAACGACGACGCCGGCAATCCGCTTGCGGGCGTCCGGTTCGACATCTACACGGACAACGGGCCGAACCTTGGGCCGCCGGACGGCGCCGCGAACCCGAACCAGGACGCCTACGACGACTCCGAGGATTCCACGACGAGTGCAGGGCACTGCGTTACCGCGGTTGACGACGTGAACACACAAGTCAACGAAGCGGGGACGTGCTCGATCACGTCCGTGCCTCTCGGCAAGTACTGGGTGGTGGAGGATCCGACGACCGTGCCCGACGGACACACCGGTGCGGCCGACCAGTACGCCACTATCGGTGCGGGCACATCGCTCACGCTCACGTTCGTGAACCCGCGGCTCCACAAGGTGGTCGTGATCGTCTGTCACGAAGGCACCGACACGCTGGCCGCGAGTGACGTGACCGACGGCACGACGTCCTTCACGACCCTGGCCGCTGGGGCAACCCTGCCCGCCGGCGTGTCCGAGGCGGACCTCTGCTCTCTCGACGGATTCGAGGATCTCGGCCACGGCACCAAGGACGACATCTCGGTGGATGTTGGGAGTGATGCCCACCCATAAGCCCTAGCCGAAGCGAAGGAGGCCGGCGGTCGCCGGCCTCCTTTGTCTTGTCTCGCTACGAAACGGTGAAGGAAATGCTTGTCGTTGCCGTCTGCCCGTCGCTGTCCCTTGCGTCGACGCTCGCCTGATAGGTCCCGGACCGGACTTTGCGGCCCGCGGAATTCTTTCGGTCCCATGTCGCTTGGACGGTGCCCGCCGCTTCTGAAGCGGACGAAAGCAGTGTCCGCACGAGGCTCCCTTTGGAGTCGAGGATCCGAATCGTGATGGTCGCTGAGCGCGAGACGTCGAACGCAACGACGCCCGACGTCCTTACCGGGGCGGGAGAAACCGACAGAGACGAGATCGTCAGCGGCGTGATCGTGGTGCCCCCCGATGACGGGGGCGGTTGCGTGTACGTGTTGGCAAGGAAGTCTCGAAGCCCAGGGACGTCGACGGCATTGGGGATGTCCCGGTTCATCTGCGCCGCCTTCTTCGCGTTATCGGAACCAAAGAGTTGGCGGTAATCCTCCGCGATCATTTCCCGCGCGCTCCACGCATAGGTCGAATCGACCCGTGAGTCGCCGGCAAGACCGCGTGCCTGCAGGTAAGTAGCGAGCGTCGGGTCCTGCTGCGTCATGTAAGCGTGGAACAAAGACCAAGCGTGCCCGTACTCGTGGCTCACCCCTTGGTCGTATCCATCGAGCCAGGAAACGTAGTTCTGATAGATCGTCGCGTGGTAGCTGGTGTAGACGTTGTTCGTTTGAGACACGGAAGCTTGACAGGTGCTCGTTGCCGAGTAATCGAAGAGGATCTGCACGGTGGACGCTTCCTGTCCAACCAGACCCACCATGACTCGGTCGTAGATCTCATGAGGATCGACGACGTCATCGTAGCTCGAAACCCGAAGTCCGTTCGGTCCCGTGTACGAGGCGATCGGGGCCGAGACGTTGGTGGAACGAACGATCGGTCGCCAACCGAAGTCTGCTATGGCCGAGCCGACCAGATGAACCGTGCGCGTCGCGAACAACGATCCGGTCGTGCTGGGAACCCAGTTGTCGCGTACTTCCCACCATGACGAAGCGGAGTAGTCGACGCGGTAGTCGCCATCTGTGAGTCCCGTGAATGCGTAGTGACCGAGCGTGTCCGTCACGAGGTTGGTGATGTAGGTGCCGGTGGTGGTGTACAGGTAGAGGCGATGTCCCGAGAACGGCTGCTCGCCTCCGTCCTGAACACCGTTCCGATTCACGTCTTGGTAGGCGGTCCCCGAAATCGAGCCCGAAGACGCAGTGGCGACGGATCCCGTCGACAAGGTGATTGCTGCGGTGATCGCTATGGCGGCGATAAAGCCGCGCCCCAGGCTGTTCCGCATCTTGGCCCCTTTCGCGAATCGAACCGACAACGAGTCGCGAACTGGGCAGGTGCGGCGTCACACCCGTTTGCACCTTTTCGGTAGCTCGGCCGCCCGGTCTGGGCCCGATGCTTTGCGCCCCCGCCTTCCGACGGGTTTGCCCGTTCGCAGGTGCTCTCAGCCGGGGACTTCGACCGCCCCGAGTGGTCGCTTAAGCATTTTCCACTAAGGACGACAGGAGCGCGTCGCTTGGGTGGCGGTGTCACGTTGGACGCTGTTGTGGTGAAACGGATCGCGACGAACGAACGGCCCGCGGCGAAGCCGCGGGCCGTTGCATATCGAGACGCCGCTAACCGCTGAACTTGGTCTTCGATTCGGGAGTCTCCTCGTTCGACCACTCGACATTCGCGAAGTATGCGTTCTGACCGGTCCAGTCGAACTCGATACCGTCGACCTTGGCGACGTTCTTTGCGGATTGCGCGACGTGGCCGTCTTTCCAGATGAAGCCGCCCGGGATGACGGTGTGCACCTCGTGCTCTTCCCCGGTGACCGGGTTGGTGAATGGTGTCAGCTCCGCTTCGACGCCGGGGGCCGAAGCCTTGGTCTTGGTGCCGTTGGACTCGAAGGTAACCGGCATGAAGAACGGACCCTTGACATCGGCGACCGTCTCGGCAAGGAGTTCGAACGGCATGCCGCCATCCTGCGCCGTAAGGATCCGGATGAGCGCGCTGCGCTGATCCTCGGTCGCGCTCTCCTCGATGAACACCGCCGCGGTGCCGTTACCTTCATGGATGGCGCCCGGCCACTTCACCGCCTCGAGGACCTTAAGGCCGTCGAGTTTTGTCGCGCCGTGACTTCCTTTGTCGATCTTGAACGCCACGATCGCTTCGCAGACTCCCTTGGTGGGGAAACCGCTGTAGTTGCACGGGCACCCGAAGTCGCAACTGCAGACCTCGATGTACTCGCCCTTGATGTGCCACGGGGTCTTCTCTGCCATGACGCCTCCTTTGCCCTGGCCCTACCATCCATGTCCGGACGTGTTCCCCAATCGAACGCGTCGCGCCGACGAGTGATTACATCTTCATCTGATCGCCCATCTTCGTAGCGACCTGACCCGCCGCGCCCGAGATGTTCGACAGGATCCCGGGCCAGATGACGACCGCGAGGCCGAGCGCGATCAGTCCGGCGCCGACGATCTTCGTGAGCCCCACCGCGTGCTTCCAGTTCTTCTCCGCGAGGAAGATCAACGCGATGCCGGCCATCCACACCAGGTTCATCAAGCCGACAACGACGAGGACGGCCATCAGCGCCCAGCAGCACCCGAGGCAGTACGCGCCGTGGCTCAGGCCGGCGCGGAACGCGCTGCGCGAGCCGCCTCCCCAGTTGTGCGTCATCAGGAACGTCATCGGCGAGCGGCACGCTTTCATGCACACCGACTTCCATCGGGTGAACTGATACGCGCCGGCGACGATCAGGATGCCGCCGGCGAGCGACGGCAGCCACCGGGAGTCGGCCGCGTCCGCCGAAAGGTTGCGGAACGCGAGGAAGCCGATCAGCGGGATGACGCCGATCAGCGACCACACCAGGATGTAGCCGAAAACGAACGCGACGGTCGGCGAGTTCCCCTCCCCGCGGCGCTGAACAACCATCCGGTGGGCGAGCACGATCGGCGCGACGGTCGGGAACATCATCGCGACCATCATCGCAACCCACATCCCCAGGAAGATCGGGACCGTCATGTCGTTCGGCGCGCGCACCCCGACCTGACCGAGCCCCGACACCATGTCCGACATCGAGTTCGCCTGCCGCACCGTCGACCACCACGCGATGGCGGCTAAGGTTACGAGCACGCCGACGACGACGAACGTCACGCGCTGCGAGAAGAGCGAGTAGGTCGAGCGCGGCGTATCCGGCTTGCCTTCCAGGGCTTCGGAGGTGCTGCTCACGGATCGCTCCTCTTCGTGGCGGTCAGGAATCCGGTGCTCGAAACGCAGAATGGTACGAGGTAGTTCGCGCCGACCCGGATCCAGGTCGCGTAATTCGCTCGGCCGTCGAGGATAACCCCGAGCTGATTGATCAGGGAAAGGATCGTCCCGACGACGAGCGCGATCCGTGTGGTCTTCCGGAGGGTGCTTCGAAGGAACACGATGTGGAGCGCCTCGCGAGGCGTCGACCACGTCGGCGACGTCGGCGCGACGGGCGTCGAAATGGCTGCCAAACCGATCCCCCCTTGCGGTCGGCGCCACCTTCGCCCGTGAGACCCGCGGGCGTCAAGGTACTACGACACAGATCAGACTTCGTCGGGTGGGACGACCAGGTCGAACCAGCGATGCTTCGCGCGATCCCTCGTCAGGTCCACGTGGACGTGCTTGGTCTCGGTGTATTCGAGGAACCCCTGCACGCCGTGCTCCCGGCCGATGCCCGACTGCTTGTAGCCGCCGAACGGGTAGCGCGGGTTGATCAGGTGGTAGTCGTTGATCCAGATCGTCCCGGTGCGGATCCGGTCGGCCAGGCCCATCGCTCGCGCCGGGTCGGAGGACCAGATCCCGCCGGCGAGCCCGTAGATCGAGTCGTTCGCGATCGCGACGGCCTCGTCGTCGGTGTCGAACGTGGTGACGACCAGAACCGGCCCGAAGATCTCCTCCTGCGCGATCCGCATCTTCGGCTCGACGCCGGTGAAGATCGTGGGGGCGAAGTAGTAGCCGCCTTCGTACCCGGCGACCGCGACGCGCTCACCGCCGGTGACGAGCTTCGCGCCCTCCTCCTGACCGATCTTCACGTACCGTTCGACGGTCTCGAGCTGGGTCTTGGAGACGATCGGGCCCATGGTTGAGGACTTCTCGAGCGCAGGACCCACCTTGATGCGTTCGGCTTTCGAGACGAGCCGGTCGACGACCTCGTCGTGCAGCGAACGGTGGACGAGCAGCCGCGACCCGGAGTTACAGACCTGACCCGTGTGGTAATAGATGCCCCACAGCGCGCCGTCGACCGCGAGCTTCAAGTCCGCGTCGTCACAGATGATGTTCGCGCTCTTACCGCCGAGCTCCAGCGTGACCTTCTTGATGTTCGACGACGCGAGCTGCAGGATCCGCCGTCCGGTCCCGGTCGAGCCGGTGAACGCGATCTTGTCGACGTCCATGCTCGACACGAGCGTCTCGCCGGCTCCGGGACCGAAGCCGGGGATCACGTTGACCACGCCGTCGGGAACCCCAGCGTCCTTGACGATCTGCGCGAGCTCCAGCGCGGTGAGCGGCGTGTTCTCGCTCGGCTTCAGCACGACGGTGTTCCCCGCGGCGAGCGCAGGCGCGATCTTCCACGCGGCCATGAGCAACGGGAAGTTCCAGGGGATGATCCCCCCGCACACGCCGATCGGTTCGTGGCGCACGTAGTTGAGAGACGGGCCCGGCGCGACGGTGACCGGAAGGGTCTCGGTGAGCGGAACCTCCATCGCGAGCTCCGCCGCGGTGCGGAACGTGTGGGCCGCGCCGCCGACGTCGCCCTTCGTCTTGCGGAGCGTCCCTCCGGAGTCGCGCGCCTCGAGCTCGGCGAGCTCCGCCGATTTGTCCTTCAATCCCGCCGCGATAGCGTTCAGGTATGCGGCGCGCTTCGCCGGCTTCAGGCCGCTCCAGCGTCCGTCGTCGAACGCCGCACGCGCAGCCGCGATCGCGCGTTCGGCGTCTGCCTTTCCGGCCTGTGCAACGTTCGCGATCGCCTCGCCGGTGGACGGGTCGATCGTCGCGAACTCTTTGCCGTCCGCGGCCGGCACCCATTCGCCGCCGATGAACAGGTTCTTGTCTGCCATCTCAGTACTCCTTCTTCGGCTTGAATCCCTCGAACGGGTTACGGCACGCGTTGCAGTAGCGGATCGTACGGCACGGCGTCGGTCCGAACGGCGCTTCGACCGTCGTGTCGCGCGAACCGCAGTTCGGACATGGGTACGTGATCTGCAGGAGCGGGGGTGCGATCCCGAACGTCCGCAACGCTTCCCGGCCGTCCTCGGTTATGCGGTCCGTCGTCCATGGAACCTCCAGCGAGAACCGTACGGTCACGCGACGGCCCGCCGCGACTTCGGCGACCGCGCGCTCGGCGTCGATGCGGATCTCATCCAGTGCAGGGCATCCGACGAACGTCGGCAAGAGCGTGACGTCGACGGCGTCGTCGCCGACGTCGACTCGCTCGACGAGTCCGAGCTGCGTGATCGTGCAGACGGGTATCTCGGGATCCTTGACGTGAGCGAGCGCGTCTCGGACGGCGGCCTCGATCCCGGTCACCAGCGGGCCCCCGGGTGAGCGCGATGCAGCGCCGTCATCTCTTCCCACAGCGGCGCGAAGTCCTCGGAGTGATGGCCACTTCGACCTCCCGCTCCCGAGAAGCCGGCGGTATGCACCCACCGACCGTCGCGACGCTCGAGGCCCGGTACGCGCAGCGGACGCGGCGATTCGTCGGCCACTTCGGACGCTCCGGACGACGTCGGCAGCACCTCGCCGACCGGCGCCTCCGCGTCCGCCTCCATCACGCGCTCGAGCCCGACCTCTTCCAGGTCGTGACCGACGACGTCGAGCCACGCCGCGAGCATCTCCTCGCCGGGTTTCGGCAACGTCCCATCGGCGATGAGCGCGTCCTCGTCGGGAAGCGGCTCGAAGATCGTCATCGCCTCGGGGAGGGCGTCGGCGAGCGCGTCGGAGAATCGCTGGCGCGCCTCGACCGGGCCCGACGCCAGCCGCCGGAACCACGTCCTCGCGTGGTCGAGGTGGTACCGCTCCTCGATCCGCAGCACGCGAACCAGCTCGGCCAGCTCCTTGAACGTCGAGGATGTCAGCGCCTCAAGGCGAACGGCGTCGGCGGTGTCGTAGAGGTAGTGCCGGGCCGCGGTGTACGCGTAATCGCGATTCGGTCGCTCGCAGATCACCGCGTGCGTGTAGTCGGCCATCGCACGGCCGAGCGCCAGATCGTCCGGTGTCCCTCCGTTGATCGTGGCGGCGATCTCGTACAGCGCGCGAGCGTGGCCGATCTCGTCCTGCGCGATCGAGCTCATCGCGAGGTCTTCCTCGACGTAGGGCACCCAACCCGTCCACTCGCTCAGCCGGTGGCCGATAACCAGCTCGTCGTCGGCGATCGCAAGCAGGAGTCCGAGGCGCGCGTCGGAGCTCATCGGCCCGGCCTCGGGTTGTCGATCGCGATGCCACGCGACGCGAGCTCGGAGTGGACGCGTTTCAGCTTCGCGCCGACGCCGGTGTAGCCCTCGGCGCGGCGATAGGTCTTGTCGGTGACGCCGCCGAGCGTCTCCGGGTTCGCGACCCGGTGCAGATCGCCGCGGCGACCGACCCAGCAGTCCACGCCCTCGCCGTGACGGAAGAACGTCTCCCGCGCGAGCACCAGTGCCATCTCCAGGTCGGGCGCGGACACGGCGCCGACGTGCACGAGCGGATCGTCGTTCGTGCGGCGGGAGAAGACCTCCCAGACTTCCATGGCGCTACGCGACCGCTCGCGGTATGCCGGAGAACACGTCTCGCATCCACGAATGCGAGTCCCACATCGCCCGCCGCCACTGAAGCCGCGTCTGCGTCATCGGGCCGTTGCCCCGCACGACTTCCCAGAACTCGTCCCAGCCCGGGTCGCCCCACATCCACTCTTGGGTCGCGGTGTCGTAGCGCAGATCCGCGTCGGGCACGCTGATCCCGAGATCCCATAGCTTCGGCACGTACGTCGAGAAGAACTCCTGACGCAGGTCCTCGTTCGACCGCGTTTTGATCCCCCAGTAGAGAAGCACGTCCTTGTCGGGGTTCGACGGCGGCCCGAAGAAGTGCATGATCGGACGCCACCAGCGGTTCACCGCGTCCTGGAACATCTCTCGCTGGGCGTCGGTGCCCGAGCACAGCTCGAGCGTCATGTCCTCGCCGTGGCGAAGGTGAAGAGATTCCTCTGCGCAGATGCGTCGCATCGCGCGCACGTACGGCGCGTACGAGCAGCCGAGCAACGCGTGCTGCGTCACGAGCGCGGCGCCGTCGATCAGCCATCCGATGAGCGCGACGTCGCCCCACGAATAGGTCGGGTAGTGGAAGACGTTGTGGAACTTCGTCCGGCCGTTGACGAGGTCGGAGAACATGGTGTCGCGGCTCTTCCCGAGGTCCTCGGCGATCCGGTAGAGGATCTGCGCGTGGCCGACCTCGTCCTGCACCTTCGCGGTGAGACTCAGCTTGCGCCTTAGCGTCGGCGCGCGGGGGATCCACTCGCGCTCGGGCAGGGCGCCCATGATCTCGGAGTTGGCGTGCATCTCGATGAACTTGAGTGCCGCTTGCCGGTACTGGTCGGGCATCCAGTCGGTGGCCTCGATCTTCTCGCCGGCGTCGATCCGTGCCTTGAACTCGGCCGTCCGCTCCTCGTAGGTCACCCGGCCCTCCTATCTGGTGTCGTTCGCGCTCGTGACGCGTGAACACCATGGTAGCGCGGTCGCGGATGTGCCCCGTCCCATGGAACCTAGACGAACGAGATCCGTTCCGTGAGCCTTCGACGCCGAAGGAACGGAGCGAGGACGAGAGCGAGGATGCTGGCCTCGGTCGACATGCGACGACGATCGCCGGCCCCTTCGGTGAGAAATATCTCCGTTTTCACGACGGTTCGACCCCGCAGGGTTAGATCGAGCTCGACGGCCCCGATCAGGACCGATTCGATGAACGAGATCGCCTCTTCGACCTCAGGATCGGGCTCGCCGTAGCCGAAGTGCTCGTGAGCCGGTCCGAGGTTTACCACGACCGACCCCGTCTCCACGACGATGTCGAGGTTGTATTCCGGGCGGTCATTGTGATCCACCGTGAGCCACAGAAGAGGAGGCCTTCCACGCTCCCAGCGAGCGTGCGTTCGCGCGGGACCCACGCCGACCGACGATAGGACCGCGGAAAAATCCTCCACGACCCTGCGCTGGAAGTCGTTGAGCCCATTCGGATCGAGATCTTCGAAGTAGCCGTTCACGCCTCAGCCCGGCAGGGCGAAGAGCTCGAGCTGGATGTTGTCGGGGTCGCGGAAGACGAGCACCGTGCCGTACGGCGCCTCGGTGATGGGGGAGTGCTCGATGCCGAGCGCTTCCAGGTGAGCGGCCCATTCGTCGAGCGCGGCTCGGTTTGGCACCTCGAACGAAACGTGGTCGAGGCCGACCCGCGCCTCGTCGAACCGATCGCCGTCCGCGGTCGACGGGTGCGTGTGGAGGCCGATCGCGAACGGCGGCACCAACATCGCGAGCATCGAGTGGCCGTTCTCGTGCGTCTCTTGCCACAGGACGGCGCCGCCGAAGAGCCGCTCGTACCACGCCCGGCTCGCTTCGATGTCGCGAACCGTCAGCGCTACGTGATTGACGCCTTCGAGCTCGGGCATGGCCGGCCTCCTCGACGGTCGCCCTGACCCTGCCACAAACCGGTCCGCCGGCGAAAACGGTGGTTCACACTTGTAGCGACGGGTTGTCACCTTTGGAAACCTATGAGTCGCTCGTCCGGGGCCGTCCTCGCGTGTACCGATCTGCGCCTTCGGGCTGGTCACCGAGGCCTACTACGAATGATCCCGCTGGTCTATGCCGCCCGGTCGGCGGCGTGCCGACCATCTTCCGGAGAGCTCGGAGCGAGCCTCACCGGAAGCCACAGGGGTGCCTAGAGTGTCGACGCGAATCTCGATCGACGGAACAAGGAGGGCGTTCGCCGCCGCTGTGGCGGCCTCCCTGCTGTTCGCGCTTCCCGCCGTCGCGACCGGCAGCTCGACCAACTTCGTCTCGGTGATCGTGCGCGCCGTGCCGGGTCACTTCGGCGCCGCCGAGCGGCTCGTCGACGACGCCGGCGGCCGCGTGGGCCGTGAGATCAAGATCATCGACGGTTTCAGCGCGCAGGTCCCGGCCGGAGCGATGGAACAGATGCGCGCGAGCGGCCACATCCACTCGCTGACGCCGAACGGACGCGTGCACCTGCTGCACGCCGTGGACGGCTTCGACGCTTCTACCGACCCCGGCTCGGCGTACAACGTGACCAAGATCATCAAGGCGCAGGACCTATGGCGCATGGGCATCACCGGCTCCGGCGTCGACGTCGCGTTGATCGACTCCGGCGTCGTCCCGGTCAACGGGCTGAGCGCGCCGGGCAAGGTCGCCTTCGGCCCCGACCTTTCCTTTGAGTCGCAGGCCGACAACCTCCGGTATCTCGACACCTACGGTCACGGGACCCACATGGCCGGGATCATCGCCGGCCGCGACGACGGCGTAACTCCTAACCACTACACCGATCACGACTCCTTCATCGGTGTCGCGCCGGACGCGCGCATCGTGAGCGTCAAGGTCGCGACCGCGACGGGTGCGACCGACGTCTCGCAGGTTCTCGCCGCGATCGACTGGGTCGTGCAGCACCGCCACGACGCGGGGATGAACATCCGCGTCCTCAACCTTTCGTTCGGAACCGACGGCGTCCAGGACTACATGCTCGACCCGCTCACCTACGCGGCGGAAGTCGCATGGCGGAAGGGCATCGTGGTCGTGGCGGCCGCCGGCAACGCCGGGTTCGGTACCTCCAAGCTGAACGATCCCGCGTACGACCCGTACGTGATCGCCGTCGGCGCCGACGACCCGAAGGGCACGCTGTCTGTGTCCGACGACGTCGTCCCCGACTGGTCGAGCCGCGGCGACGGTGCGCGCAACCCCGATCTGGTCGCCCCCGGCAAGTCCGTGGTCAGCCTCCGCGATCCGAGCTCGAACGTCGATGCCAACCACCCGGGCGGCCGCGTCAACGCCCGATTCTTCCGCGGTAGCGGGACGTCCCAAGCGGCTGCGGTCGTCTCCGGCGCGGCGGCGCTGCTGTTGCAGCAGCGACCGAACCTGACGCCGGATCAGGTCAAGCAGCTCCTCATCTCGTCTTCGACGCCGATCCCCGGCGCGGATGCGACGGGGCAGGGCGCCGGACTCATCAACCTCCGGACCGCGTCGTCGATCGCCACTCCAAACGTCACGCAGAGCTGGCCGCAGGCGACAGGCACCGGTTCCCTCGAGGCCGCGCGTGGTTCCGCGCACGTCTCGACACCGGACGGCGTCGAGCTGCGCGGGGAACAAGACATCTTCGGCGTCGCGTGGGATGGATCCGCCTGGGCGCCGACCTCCTCCAATGAGACCAGCTGGAGCGGCGGCCAGTGGAACGGATCCACCTGGTCGGGCTCGACCTGGTCGGGGTCGACCTGGAGCGGTTCCACGTGGTCGGGATCGACCTGGTCGGGATCGACCTGGTCCGGCTCGACGTGGTCGGGTTCAACGTGGTCGGGTTCGACCTGGTCCGGTTCGACCTGGAGCGGTTCGACCTGGTCAGGCTCCACGTGGTCCGGTTCGACCTGGTCAGGCTCCACGTGGTCCGGTTCGACCTGGTCCGGTTCTTCATGGTCCGGCTCCAGTTGGTCGAGTTCTCAGTGGAGCAGCAGCGTCTGGGAGTAAGTCCCCGGTCCGGTCGGAGTCGAGCCCATGCAACGAACTGACGGTCCAAAACGCGGATCGACGAAGCGCCTCTGGATTCTCGGCGGAACGCTCGTCGCGGCATCGTTCGCCGTAGCGATCGGGCTCGTTCGTACGATCCCGGCGCCTGCCGGAACGATCAGGATCCCGTGGTTCGCGCTGGCGGCGATGTTCGCCGCCGCAGAAGTCTTCGTCGTGCATCTTCAGTTCCGCAGGGGAGATGCTCACTCGTTCTCCCTGAGCGAAGTGCCGCTTACCCTCGGACTCTTCTTCGTGTCGCCGATCGCGCTCGTCGGAGCGCACGCACTCGGGGCCGTCGCCGCTCTCACGTTCCACCGCCGTCAGTCGCCGGTGAAAGTCTTCTTCAACGTGGGCCACCTGACACTCGAAACCGGATTGGCGGTCCTGGTTTTCCACGCGGTTCGAGGCCGGGCGCTGATGGGGCCGGCTGCGTGGGGGGCGGCCTTCGCCGCGGCCATCACGACGGCGATCATCGCGAGTCTGCTCGTCGCGCTCGCGATCTCGATCTCGCAAGGATCATTGAAGCGCTCCGCAGCGGTGAAGAGCGTCGTCCTCGCGCTGACCGTCGGCGTCTCGAACACAAGCCTAGGTCTCTTGGGCGCGCAGGTTATCTGGCGCGATCCGGTCGCCGTGTGGCTGCTGTTCGCCCCGGCGGCAGTGGTGTTCCTGGCGTACCGCGGCTTCGGCGTTCAACGCTCGAAGCACGAAAGCATGCAGTTCCTCTACGAATCGACGCGCCTGTTGCAGCGTTCGATCGAGATCGACTCCACGCTCCAAGCCGTCATGGATCAGGGCCGCAAGATGTTCCGCGCCGATATCGCGTCCATCACGTTCCTCCCCGCCGACGGTGAGCCACCGCTGCGAGCGACGATCGGCCCGGGAGAATTCAGCGGCGGGCTGGCCCCAATAGACCTTGATCCCATGACAGGGGTCTGGGCTCGAGTCGCGTCCGAAGGCCAGGCGATCCTGCTCGCGCGACCGATCCGAAACGAGCGGCTTCAGGCGCACTTCGCGGCCCGCGGGATCCAGGACGCCATGATCGCGCCGATCTTCGGCGAAAGCGGCGTGATGGGCACGTTCCTCGTCGGGAACCGGCTGGGCGAGGTCAGTACGTTCGACGAGGCCGATCTCCAGATGTTCGAAACGCTCGCGAACCACGCCAGCATCGCGATCCGCAACGCCAGGCTCGTCTCCAGCCTCAAGGACGCGTTGAGCCGTCAGACGGAACTGAACCGGATGAAGGACGACTTCGTAGCGACGATCTCGCATGAGCTTCGCACGCCGCTGACATCGATCCTCGGGTTCGTACAGACGATGCTGCGTCCGACCGAGTTCACCCAGGAAGAGACCCGATCGTTCCTGGAGATCATCGACCGTCAAGCCCACCGTCTGAGCTCGCTGATCGAGGATCTGTTGATGGTGTCGCGCGTCGAGGGGCAAACGATCGTGGCCTCGTCGCGCAAAGTCTCCGCCGAGCGCATCGTTCGAAACGTCATCGCCGATCTTGGGCCGCGTGTCGGCACGCACGAGATCGTCCTATCCGCCGCGAAGGTCCCATCCGTCTACACCGACGAAGAATTCATCTATCGGATCGTGTCCAACCTGGTCGACAACGCGATCAAGTATTCACCGGCCGAGAGCCGTGTCAGCCTCGGACTCGCAGCCGTCGACGACGGTGTGCGGATAACGATCGAGGATGAGGGAGAGGGGATCCCTCCGCACCTCAGCGAGCGGGTGTTCGATCGCTTCTTCCAAGCGGATCAGAGCCGAACGAGAACGGTCGGAGGGGCGGGGCTCGGGCTGTACATCTGCCGCAGCCTGGCGGATGCGATCGGCTGCCGATTGACCCTCGATCGATCGGACCCGAGCGGCTCGCTGTTCTCCCTGTGGATCCCCAACCGGCTGTCAGCGCCCGTCGATAACGGGAAACGGGATGAAGCCGACCAAGAGCCAACCCAGGAGCCGGAACCGATCGATTTCGCGATCGGATCTTCGCGAAACAACTAGCGTCCTTCGAATTTCGGCTCGCGTTTGTCGAGGAACGCTTTCACGCCTTCCATGTGGTCGTGCGTCAACGACGTCTGCGCTTGGAGGTCGGCTTCGTAGTCCATCGTCTGCTCGAGGTCGTTGTCGGCGCCGAAGTACATGGCGCGCTTCGACAGGCCGAGCGCACGGGTAGGGCCGCTGGCGAGCTGCTCCGCGAACGCGCGGGCTTCGTCCATCAGCGAGTCGTGCGGGACGACCTTCGTCACGAGGCCGATCCGCAGCGCCTCGTTCGCGTCGATGATGTCGCCGAGCATCGCCAGCTCCATCGCTTTCGCGAGTCCCACGAGACGCGGCAAGAAGTACGACGCGCCTGAGTCCTGCACGAGCCCCACCTTGATGAAAGCCTGGAAGAAGCGAGCCTTGTCGCTCGCGATCCGGAAGTCGCAAGCGAGCGCCAGCGACGCGCCGGCTCCCGCCGCGACACCGTTCACCGCGGCGACGACCGGCTTCTCCATGTGCACGATGGGCAGGATGATCCGGTTGTAGCCGTCCCGCAGCATGTCGCCGAGCGGGACGGTCTCGCCCTTGCGGTAAGAGTCTTCGAGCTGCGTCAGGTCGGCGCCGGCCGAGAAGCCGCGTCCGGCGCCGGTGATCAGCAGGCACCGTACCGCCGGATCGCCGGCGGCTTCGGCGAGCACCTTGTGCAGCTCATCGGTGATCTGACGGTCGAGCGCGTTCAGGGCCTTCTCACGGTTCAACGTCAACAGCCCGACGCCGGCCGAGACCTCGTACGTGATCGAGGAGTAGGCCACGCTCAACCCATCTCCTCGAGCACGACGACGTCGAACGGCGGCGCGAAGCTCATCGCGTGCTCGGACGCCGCCTTCGCCTTGTCCGACTGCAGATCGGCCTTCCACGCGTCCTTGTCTGCCCACGTGCCGCTGAACACGTAGGCATAGGGAAACTCGCCCATCACCTTGCGAGTCACCTTGTACGCGGACGTCTTCTGGATGTTGTCGTAGTCCTGCACCATCGGAAGATGCTCCTCGAGGTACTTCTTCTCGAACGCTTCCGGGTCGTCGGGCGGTTGGTAGAAGACCGTCATCTTGATCACGGCTGCCCCCTTCTCGCTTTGGTGTCGGGCTATCCTCGCAACAGCCGGCCGCCCCTGTCACCTCGCTTCCGTACCCCAGCGGTATAGGCTTCGATCAAGAAAGCAGGGGAGCTCGGGAGGTACCGGGCTGAGAGGGCGACTCGTGGTCGCCGACCCTTAGGGACCTGAACCGGGTAATGCCGGCGGAGGGAGCGAGAATGGCCCAGACGATCACCACCGCGCTGGAGCGCGCGGAGACCCTTCCCGATTGGGGCATCGAGCCCGTTCCCCGAGACAAGCGGCCCCTTTCCGGCTTCGACGTCGGCGCGCTGTGGATGAACCTCGGGATCTCGATCACGCTTCCCGTCGTCGGCGCGTTCCTCGTCCCGGCGTTGTCGTTCAAACAAGCGCTCGTCGCCATCGTCGTCGGCGCCGCGATCGGCAACCTGATGCTGGCCGCCGCTGCGCGCATAGGCGCCGACACGGGTGCGCCGACCATGGTCACCTACCGGGGCCCGCTCGGGCTTCGGGGCTCGTACCTGGCGACGGTGTTCAACGTGATGCAGAACATCGGGTGGGGTGCGTTCGAGTTGTACCTAATCTCGGTCGTGATGGCGGGGCTTCTCGAGCGCTACACGAGCAGCGGACTGCGGGCGCTGTGGGTCGTCGTCTTCGGCGTCGTGTGCATCTTGATGGCCGTCGGCGGCCCGATCGCCGTCGTGCGGCGGTGGATCAGGCGATACGCGGTCTGGCTCGTGATCGCGTCGAGCGCGTACCTCACGATTTACATGCTCACGACCTACGACCTCGGCGCGATCTGGTCGAAGCCCGGCGCCGGTGGGTTCCCGAATTTCTGGGGCGGCGTGGATCTCGTGATCTCATTGCCGATCTCCTGGGTGCCGCTCGTCGCCGACTACACGCGGTTCGCGCGCACGGGAAAGAGCGCGTTCTGGGGGACGGGGATCGGCTACTTCCTCGCGAACGTGTGGTTCTTCATGATCGGCGTGCTGCTGGTGATGGGCGTACCGAAGGCCAACCCCGGTGATCCGGCGGCGTTCGTCGGTGCGCTGCTGGCGATCCCCGTCGGCTGGCTGGCGATGCTGATCCTTGCCGTCGACGAGACCGACGAAGCGTTCGCGAACATCTACTCGGGGTCCGTGTCGATCCAGAACGCCTTCCCGCGGTTGTCCCAGCGCATGCTTTCGATCGTGATCGGTTCGGTGTGCGCGGGGCTCGCGTTGGTGGTGAACCTCGTGAACTACGAGAACTTCCTGCTTTTGCTCGGCGCGCTGTTCGTCCCTCTGTTCGGCGTGCTGTTCGCGGACTACTACATCCTTCGGCGTGGTCGCTACACGACGGAGGATCTGTACGCGCAAGCTGCCGGCCGCATCCGCTCCGCCGCGATCGTTGCGTGGCTGGTGGGTTTCCTCGCGTACAACTGGATCAACCCGGGGTCCGTTTCGTGGTGGACGCGCCTGACGAAACACACGCTCGGCAAGCTCTGGACGCCGCCGTCGTGGGCCGGCGCGTCGCTCACTTCGTTCGTCGTCGCCGTCGCTCTGACGCTCGTGCTCGTCCCACTCGCACGCAGGCTTCGTCCCGCGGCCGCTGGCCTATACTGACGCGTTCGCTCACGAGGCGTTTCCAGGGAGGCCTGCATGCCCACGTTCCATATTTCGCGCGGAAAAGCGTCCGCGATCGACTGCGATGTTCTGGCCGTTCCGATCTTCAAGGGCGGGGTCGCCGGAGCCGGCGCCGCCGAGGTCGAGAAGGCTCTCGGCGCGAAATTCAAATCCCTGCTCGCCGCGGCGCGCATGAAGGGCGAGCCGGGGGAGTCGCTGTTGCTTCCCGGCGTCGCCGCGCTGAAAGCCAAACAAGTCTTGCTCGTCGGCGTCGGCGAGAAGGGCGGGGGCTCAGCGGCGGCTCGTAAGGCCGGCGCGACCGTCGGCCGCAAGACCGGGTCCTCCGCGAACGTCGCGACGACGATCCCACAAGCCGTCGGGGGTCGGGCGGCCGACTCGATCGCCGCGTTCGTCGAGGGATACCTCCTCGGTCAGTACCGTTTCGATCGCTACAAGGCGAACGGCTCCAAGCCGAAAACGAAGACCGTCACCATCGCGCTTTCCGGGCGCGGAGCGGACGACGCAGCGATGCGCAAAGCGATCGCGCGCGCGACGATCGTGGCGGAAGGGACCGCGTTCGCACGCGACCTGACCAACATCCCGGCCGGCGACTTCATCCCCGAGTCCTTCGCCGCTGAGGCGCGGCGCCTCGCGAAGACCCTGCCGCTCACGGTCAAGGTGTTGAACGAGAAGGAGCTGCGCGCGGGGAAGTACGGCGGCATCCTCGGGGTTGGGCAGGGGAGCGACAAGCCGCCGCGTCTGGTCGAGATCCGATATCGGCCCGCCGGCGCGAAGCGGCACGTCGCGCTCGTCGGCAAGGGGATCACGTTCGACTCCGGCGGGATCAACCTCAAGAACGACGGTCTCGATTGGATGAAGATGGACATGGGTGGTGGCGCCGCCGTCATGGGCGCAATGCTCGCGGTTGGCAAGCTCAAGCCGAAGGTCGCCGTGACCGGTCTGATCTGCACCGCGGAGAACATGCCCGGACCAACGGCGCTGCATCCCGGCGACGTCATCACGATGAAGGGCGGCAAGACCGTCGAGATCGGCAACACCGATGCGGAGGGCCGCTTGGTGATGGCCGACGGCATCGTCCACGCGGTCGAGAACAGCAAAGCCGACGTGATCGTCGACATCGCGACCCTGACGGGCGCCATGATGATCGCGCTCGGCGACAAAGCGTTCGGGGTCCTGGGGAACGACCAAGGCGAGATCGATGGGATCCTCGCCGCGGCCGGCGACGCCGGCGAGAAGGCGTGGCAGCTGCCGCTCTATGACGACTACCGCAAGAAGATCGACTCCGATATCGCCGACATGAAAAACATCGGTGACCGCTACGGTGGCGCGATCACGGCCGCGTTGTTCCTGAAGGAATTCGCCGGCGACACGCCGTGGGTGCACATCGACATCGCCGGACCGGCGAGGAGCACCGTCGAGGAGTTCGAGACGACGAAAGGCGCCACGGGGGCGGGCGTCCGGACGCTCGTCCGTTGGATCGAGTCGCTCTAGACGCGGATCAGAACGTCGCCGTCCGACACGCGAACGTCGAACGTCTCCAGACCGACCTCGGGGTCGAACACGTTGCGTCCGGTGGTGACGTCGTACTGGAAGCCGTGCCATGGACAGGTGACGATCGTGTCCTCAAGATCACCCTCACCGACCGGGCCGCCCCGATGCAGGCAAGTGTTGTCGAGGGCGTAGAAGGTACCCCCGACGTTGAACAGCGCCAGCAGGCGGCCGCCCACGTTGACGACGGTTCCGGTGCCCGGCGGCACGTCCCGAACCCCAGCGACGCGGACGAAAGAAAGATCCTCGTCAGGCTCGGGCAAGGAACCGCTCCCGGTTGACGACGGCGCGCTTGTGTCTCGCGCGGGCGACCACTTTCTCCCCATCGCGGGCCTCACAGCGGAACTCGACGGTCTTGCCCTCCACACCAACCAGCTCCGCTTCGGCGGCCACCTCGTCGCCGGGCATCGCCGCGGCGATGTGCTCGAGATCCACCCAGACCCCCACGCTCGTGTCGCCATCGTCGAGCGCATCGGCGATCGCGGCGCAGGCAGCTTTCTCCACAAGCGCCAGCAACGCCGGCGTGCCGAGCACCGGCACGTCTCCGGAGCCGAGCGCGATCGCCGTGTCGTCGTCGTTCACGACGAGACGTGCTTCACCGCGGAGTCCCGGTTGGAGTCCCATCACGAGATCCTTTCCAATCGGGGGACTACCGCTTGGCTACGTGAGTCCCCCGAACCCGTCTGATCGGGGACTACCGCTTCGCTACGTGAGTCCCCCGAACCCCCATATGATGACCCGCGCGCGAACGCGCGTCGACTTCTTCGAATAGTCATGGACGGTCCTGCGGGTGTGATGGCGCTCGTCCTCGCCGAGACGGCGGTGGGCGGGCTGTTCGTGTTGTGGGTCTCTCCCACCTGGGGTGTGCTCCGCGCGGGGTTCTTCAAGCTGACCGGCTCCGTGCTGGCCGCCTGCGCGATACTCGGATGGCTCGCGGCGCGCGCGCCCCTCCGAGCATCGACGGGGGGCGCACACGACGTCGCCCTGTGGCTTCTCGCCGTCTTCGCGGCCGGCGCTGTGCTCTGGCAGGTGCTTACCTGGTTCGGCGCTTCGAACGCGGGACGCGCCGTCGGGATCGCGGCGGTTCCGGCCGGACTCGCGGCGCTGATCGCGCTCGCTTCTTTGCCGGATGCCGCTCACTCGACCGCGGTTGGTGTGGTGCAATTGCTAACCGGCGCGCTCTTCCTCGGCGCGGTCGTCGACGGACTCCTGCTCGGGCATTGGTACCTGGTCGACAAGCGCGCTTCGCGGGCACCGCTTCGCCGGATATCGCAACTCGTGCTCGGCGGAAGCGCCGCCGCCATCGTCGCGACGATCATCGGAGGCGGTGGAGGCGGAAGCACGAACCCGAACTTCTCGCCGCTGCTCGGCGCCGGTTCATTGACCGTCGCGCTCGCGATCGGGCTCGCCGCCTTGTGCGTGATGATCGCGTTCTTCATTCGCGCACTGGTGAAAGAGGATTCGATCCAGGCCGCCACCGGTTTCTTCTACCTCGCGGTGATCATGGCGCTGGCGGCCGAGTTCGCTTCGAAGGTGCGCTTCTACTGATCTTTCGTACGCCGGCCTTCTTCTTTGCGCTTGCGCCGGGTGGTCGGTAGCAATCCACGTCGCTGGAGCAGCCGGTCGATCACCGCTCCGATCACGGCGCAGATGAGGAACAGCCAGATCAGTCGCACGTTGGCTGAGAAGAAGATGAAGTCGATCTTCGTTTCGTCGGCGTTCTGCGCGATGAAGACGCCGAACAGCACGGCGATCACTCCGCCGATGATCCAGCGGATCTCGCCCTTGGTCAGCCTTCGGCTTTCCTCGTACGAGTCGGGCCGGTCGCCTGGTTCGTCGGTCATGTCAGCTGATTGTCGCACGTCTCAGCACGTTCTCATGTCACCTGCCTAGACTCGCGGCATGAACGAGACTCCCGAAAGGGGCTGGCAAGCCGGCCGCGAAACCGAACGGAAGAGGTATTCGCCTCCCCCTGCACCGTGGAGCCCGGCGCCGCAGGCCGATCCGGCCCCCGTACCCCCGGAGACCGTCGGCTATGTGATCCCGCCGCCGCCCCCGCCGCCGCCGCACGTTTCGCCCTCCCGACGGCCGGGGCGTGGGATCGTCGCAGCGTTGCTTGCCGGGCTCCTCGGAGCGGGGATCGGAACCGGAGTCACCTTCGTCGCGCTCGACGACAACAACTCGACCGGGCTTCCTTCGACCGCGCCGGTCATCAACGCGAATGGACGGAACCTGGAAGCGGTCGCCGCGGTCGCCAAGGCCGTCCTGCCGACCATCGTTCGCATCGACGTTTCTGAAGCCGGCGGACTCGGATCGGGCACAGGTTCCGGAGTGATCTATCGGGCCGACGGATACATCATCACCAACAATCACGTCGTCGAGGGCGCGAGCGTGATCGAGGTGACACTCGCCAGCGGTCAGCAGCTTTCCGCGCGTGTCGTGGGCACCGCCGCGCCGGGCGCCGACATCGCCGTCGTGAAGGTCGACAAGACGGGCCTCCCGGCGGCGCGCCTCGGCTCGATCTCCGAGCTCGAGGTGGGCGACCTCGCGGTAGCGATGGGCAGCCCATTCGGTTTGTCGGGCACGGTGACGGCGGGAGTGATCAGCGCGCTGCACCGGAACATCACGCTCGGGCCCGGCGAGCGGTTCTCCGACGCCATCCAGACCGACGCGCCGATCAACCCGGGGAACTCGGGCGGAGCGCTCGCGAACGCCGAAGGCAAGGTCGTGGGGATCAACACCGCGATCGTGGGCGGAGCCGGCGGGAATGTGGGCGTCGGCTTCGCGATCCCGATCGACATCGCCCGGCGGGTCACGGACCAGATCATCAGGACCGGGAAGGCCGCTCTGCCCTTCATAGGTATCTCGGGCCAGAACCTGCCCGACGACCGGGGCGCCCTGGTCCAGGAGGTCGTCTCCGGCGGGCCGGCCGCGGGCGCGGGCCTCCAGCCCGGCGATATCATCGTCGAGCTGGGTGGAAAGCAGATCCACTCGATGGACGAGGTGATCTCCACGCTCATCCAGCATCGTGTCGGCGAATCGATCAAGATCGTCTACACCCGGAATGGTCAGCGGCATACGGCGACCGTCAAGCTCGTCGCCCGGCCGGCAGGCTCCTAGCCTCCCGCGCCGGCGCCGGCGGACGGCACGTGAGGAGGGCGGTTCGTGTTCAACGTAGGTGTCCCCGAGATGATGGTGATCCTTCTCGTCGCCCTGCTCGTGTTCGGACCGAACAAGCTGCCCGAGATGGCGCGCAGCATGGGCAAGATGCTTCGCAACTTCCAGCAAGAGACCAACCGCGCGCTGACCGACTTGAAGCAAGGTATCGAGCCAATCAAGATGGGCATCTTCGACGAGCCGGACCCGGGCACACCGGCCGTGGAGAGCGCGGCGCCCGCCGCGGCCTTCGGCGCGATGGCCGGCACGAAACGCAAGACCTCCACGCGGGCGAAAACAGCGCGACGGAAACCCGCGACGGCCGCGAAGAACAAACCCACGAGCGCTCCGGCGAAGAAAAAGCCGGTCGCAACGAAGAAGCCGGTCGCAGCGAAGAAGCCCGCGACCAACAAAACCACCAAGCGCTGAGCGCGCCGGGGAGACCGAGTGGCCAAGAAGAATGAACGCCGCCCCGGTCTGATCCGCCCGCTCCTCCGACTCGGCGCCGCCGCGGCGCTCGGCTACGCCGCGAACCAGAAGATCCACGACGCGGACGAGAAAGCTCGCTCGATCATCGCCGGCCGGCGCTCGGAGTTCCTCGATCAGACGCTCCCGGTCGTAACCGACCTCGGATCGATGTACGCCGCAGGCGGAGCCGCGACCGCCCTCTGGCTCTCGGGAAATCGGAGACTATCCCGCGATGTCATCGGATCGGCTGCGCTCGCCTGGGGCATCGCGCAGGGCGCGAAGCGCATCTTCCGGCGTCCGCGGCCGTACGACGCCGGCGACGTTCAGCTGCTCGTCCGCAGGCCGGCGGGGGAGTCCTACCCGAGCGGGCATCCTGCCGTCGCCGCGGCGATGGTCGGGGTCGTCTCACCCGAGGTGAGGTCGTTCGTGCGCCCGCCGCTGCAACGGCTTCCTCGGTTCGTCGGTTTCAGCCGGGTCTACGTCGGTGCGCACTACCCGAGCGATGTCGTCGGGGGTGTGATGATCGGCAAAGCGGTCGCCGAGCTCTGGCTTCGGTTCACGCGCGAATCGCGTTAGTGGTTGTGTCCGGCGTGGCTCGAGTGGCCGCCCTGAGCGGCGGCGTGCGTCGCCTGCGGCCCGGCGAATAGCGGCAGCCGCTTCCCAACCATCGACGGGGCAAACTTCGCCAGCTTCTTCGCGACGTCGCCGAGCGCGATACCCGCGGGGGAGTCCGGCTCGGAAAGCAGGATCGGAACGCCGCCGTCTGCGCCTTTGCGGAGCGTCTCTTGTAGTGGGATCTTGCCGAGCAGCTCGGTGTCGAGCGTCTCGGCGAGCAGCTCGCCGCCGCCCTCTCCGAAGATGTGATGCTCGGCGTCGCA
>Ga0070708_100000316_pt1 | contig 36398 bp, 29 predicted proteins | sample KBSK5503metaG_FD_65469 | JGI IMG/M metagenome (GOLD analysis project Ga0070708, IMG submission 65469) | Corn, switchgrass and miscanthus rhizosphere microbial communities from Kellogg Biological Station, Michigan, USA - KBS K5-50-3 metaG | ecosystem: Host-associated > Plants > Roots >... | reverse complement strand
AGCGTCCGTCCCTGGCGGAAGGCAAGCGGGTAGGGCGACGGGGGAAGGTCCTCGTGGACCGGGAGCGGCGGAAGCCCCAGGGCCCGCGCGCGCTCGGAATAGAGCTCGACCTTGCCGGAGGGCGTATCGAACGCGTGGGTGGGGTAGGCGACGTGTGAGATCCGCAGCGCCCGTATCCCGCCCTCCCGTCGCAGGGCGGCGACGGTGGCGTGTCCGGTGGATGGATGATCGAGGATCGCATCGAGCGGCCCCTCGTCGTTCGCCCAGGGGAAGAAGCCGCTCACGCCGAGGCGGTTGGCCAGCTCCTTGAGAACCCAGATCGCGGAGCGCGCTTCGCCCGGTGGATCGAGGATCTGCGGCATCAGGTACAAATGGGTGTTGGTGCTCTTGCAGCCCAGCTCTTCGAGCCATGAGGTGCTCGGCAGGATCACGTCCGCGAAGCGGCGGGCGGTGTCGTTCATGAACAGGTCGTAGCTCACGCAGAGCTCGGTGCGCGCCAGCCCCTCGCCGACCCGCTCGGCGTCCGCGAAGGAGGAGATCATGTCGGTGCCGAAGAGGAGGAGCGCGCGAACGTTGCGATCCACGAGCGCCTCGGTGATGCGAGACATCTGATTTGGGACGTATTGGCCCGGCGGCCGCCGCTGGGAAGGGACGATGGACGCCAGCGCCTGCCCGTGGGCGGAGCTCCCGTGACGTGGTCCCAGGCCCCCGCCGGGAACGCCGAGGTTCGCGGTCAGCGCGGGAAGACAGCCGACGGCGCGGCCCGCTTGCCAGCCGTTCGAACCTTTGTGCATCGAGCTGCCGCCGAGCAGGATCATTGCCGGTTTGGTCGTCGCGTAGCGGCGCGCCAGCGCGGCGATGCGGTCTGCCGGAATGCCGGTGACGCCCGCCGCCCATTCCGGAGAATACCGGGCGACGTGGGCGGCGAGCTCGTCGAATCCGATCGTATGCCGGACGACGAATTCGCGATCCCAGAGGCCTTCCGCGGCGATGACGTGGATCATGCCCAGCGCCAGCGCCGCATCGGTCCCGGGGCGAATCAAGAAGATCTCGTCCGACTGGGCCGCCGCCTCGGTCTGCCGGACGTCGATGGTGACGATGAACGCTCCGCGTCTCTTCGCCGCGGCGAGATAGCGCGCGGTATTCGGCTGGCTCGCCAGATTCGCGCCCCAGAGCGCGATCAAGGCGGCGTGCTCGCCCATGTCCTCCTTGGTATTCGTCTCCAGCACGCCGGTCAGCCCGAGCCCGAACGCGCCGAGGCCCCAACAGATGATCGTCGGGCTCCACCACTGGCAGCCGTAGAGGTCCGCGAAACGGCGCAGGAGATTCGTGTGGAGTCGGGTGCCGTAGTTGTTGGCGAAGAGCCCGTGCCCGGACCACATCCCCACCGCCTCCCGGCCGACCGAGCGCATCCGGTCGACGATGCGGTCCAGGGCCTCGTCCCAGCTCGCCTGGCGCCATGCATCGCCGCGGCGCGACCGGACGAGCGGGTGGAGCACCCGATTGGGATTGCCGATGATCTCGCGGGCGGCGTGGCCGCGGATGCAGAGAAAGCCCCGACTGTCCGGATTGTCATCATCGCCCGAGATCGAGAGGACCTGGCCGTCCTCGACTTCGACCTGCATCCCGCACAAGGTCGGATGACAGTTCATCGGACACATCGTCCGCACCACTCGACGCCCGTCCTGGCTCACGAATCGGAACATATCCCCGTCAGGGGGCAATTCCTTGCTCATCGGCGAACCGTTCTTTCGCGATGTCCGGAGATTGCTGATTTCAAAAGGGCTTTGAGTCGACGTCAGAGCGGGAACAACGCGAACAACTCTTGACTCGATGGCTGGCCCGGAAGTTAGTTCGGCGCTCCGTGCTCGCCTCGGGAGAGCAAGGCTCCCCTGTTTCGCGAAGCGCGTATTTTCGGGAGGAACACAAAATGAAGTCTCGCTCACTGGCCACTTCGATGCTCCTGGTGGCGGCGACGGTGGTCGCGCCGCGCATCGCCTATTCCGGCGAAGGCAAAGGGTTTGATGTCGTCGAGACGACCATCGCCGACATCCAGCATGCCTTCTGCTCTGAGGAGCTCACCCCCGAGCAACTCGTGCGCATCTACCTGGCCCGGATCGCCGCGTACGATCAGAGCGGACCGCAGCTCAACAGCTACATGCACGTCAACGAGCGCGCGATCGAGGCCGCGCGGGCCTTGAGGACCGAGGACTGCGAGAAGCAGCAGGGCGGTGGCGAGGGGCACCGGCGCCGAAGGCCTTTGTTTGGCGTGCCAGTCATCCTCAAGGACAACATCGATACCGCCGACATGCCGACCACCGCCGGATCGGTCGCGCTGGGCGGGTCGATACCCCCGCGCGACGCGTTCGTCGCCGCCAAGCTTCGCCGGGCGGGCGCGATCATCCTCGGGAAGGGGACCCTCACCGAGTACGCCAACTTCATCAGCACCAACATGCCGACCGGCTACAGCTCGCAACTGCGATTGCAGCTCTTCCAGGCCGGAGGCGATCTGGCCCGGGTCGGCTATGGATTCAATTCATACGATCCGAGAACCGATCCGCGGATGGATCTCGATGACGGCCGGCCGGCGCTCGCCACCGGCGGCTCCAGCTCCGGCCCTGGGATCGCGGTGGGCGCGAACCTCGCGGCCGTCGGCGTCGGGACCGAGACTTCGGGATCGATCCTGAGCCCCGCGACCCAGAACCTCCTCGTCGGAATCAAACCGACCGTCGGCCTGGTGAGCCGCACCGGGATCGTCCCGATCACCGCCGACCAGGATACCGCGGGCCCCCTGGCGCGCACGGTGACCGACGCCGCCAAGCTGCTTGGCGTGCTCGCGGGCTTCGACCCAGAGGATCCCGCCACCGCCGCTTGCCTCACGCGCGGGAACTGCTTCCGGGACTACACGCGGTTCCTGAGAAGGGACGCGCTCCGCGGCGCGCGGATCGCCGTTCCGCATCTCGGCTATTGGACGGACAGCGCCGGCAACGTCGTGCTCAGCGTCGAGCAGCAACAGATCATGAACGACGCCATCGCGACCCTGCGGGCCGAGGGAGCGATCGTCGAGGACTTCCACGAGATTCCCACCCAGCAGGAGCTCTTCGCCTTTCCCGGCTGCGGCGCCTTGCCCATCCCTCCCGTCTGCTCGACGGTGCTGCTCTATGGCTTCAAGCGGGATCTCAACGCCTATCTCGCCCGCCTGGGGCCGAGCGCTCCGGTGCAGACGCTGGCGGACGTGATCGCCTTCAACGAGAGCTTCGTCATCAAGGGCGTTCAGGTCGGGCTCAAGTACGGCCAGGCGCTGGCGATCTCCGCCCAGTCCCTCGACACGTCGCCGGGCTCCGGCGACACGCAGCGCTACATGAGCGATCGGGCGATGGATCTCGACATCGCCAAGACGCGCGGGCTGGACGTCGTGTACCGGGACTTCGATGCCGTGCTCTTCCTCGCCAATCGGGGCGCCAACATCGCGGCGCGGGCCGGATATCCGAGCATCGTCGTGCCGGCCGGGTTCGTGCCCAATCCCGCTGTGCCTCCGCCGCCTCTGCCGCCGCCGACGCCGTTTCCGGAAGGGTTCGATCCGAAAGATTCGCCCATCGGCGTGACCTTCTCCGGCCCGGCGTTCAGCGAGCCGAGACTGATCGGCTACGCCTACGCTTTCGAGCAGGCCACCCAACGCCGCCAGCCCCCGGACAGCACCCCACCGCTGGGTGCGTCGCACTGAGCGACCGCAAGGAATAGCGGGAAAAGAGCGAGCCGTCGCGCTTCCGGACTCGTCATCCCATCCGCGCCGTCCAAAAAAGACGGCACGGGTTTGTCCGTTCTTAATGTCACTGCCGGCGAAAAACAGATCGAAGCCGCTTGCAGGTGGGAGCGGAGCAGCGTAAGCGGGCGGCACTTATGATCGAGCACATCAGCCTTCGCTGCCGAAATCCGCGTGCGAGTCGAAAGTTCTACGAGCGGGCGTTGGCGGCGTTGGGGTACCAGATCGACCGGATCTACGGCGACGCGTATGGATTTGTTCACAGAGGGCGACACGACTTCTGGATAACCCACGGCAAGGTCGGAACTCCGAACCATCTGGCTTTCCACGCCGACGACACGGCCGCCGTGGACGAGTTCTATCGAGCCGCGATCGCCGCGGGAGGGAAGGACAACGGTCCCCCGGGGCTGCGTAACGAGTACGGATACGCTGCGTTCGTGCTGGATCCCGACGGGCACAACGTCGAGGCGGTGATCTGGGACGAAGAGCTGAAGGCAAAGACTTCAAAGCACTCGGGTGCGAAAGGTCGCGGCCGCAAAGCCGGTCGCAGCCGCCGTCGAACCTGACCAGCCGAGAGTGTTTCGAACAAACTCGACGGGGCCAGGGGGCGGAGCAGAATTCTCCGCCCTCGTTTCCCGGTGAAGCCTACGGCGACGCTTCCACCGTCATGAACATGTAGTTCGTGCCGGCGCCGTTCGCGACCGCCCAGGTGCTGTTGGTTTCCCATCCCAAGGCGCTGGACGTGTACCACATCGTGTTGGGTCCCGTGCCGACGGTCGGGGCAGTCGAGCTGGAGAACGGGCCGACCAGCCCCGCCGGCTGAAACCAGGTGTCGGTTGGATGCGAGGAGGTAATGACGACGGTGAAGGTATCCGGGAGCACCACGCCGGCACCCGTGAAGTCGAACACCACCGTTAGACTGAAGGGGGGCATGACCACCGTCGCGCCGGTGCACCCGATGAGCGTGCCGGGCTGCATCAAGCCACTGGCCGGATCGACGGGACCGTCGTTCAGGAACACGTGCACCATCCATGTGTCGGTCGCCGGAGCGGGGAAGCCCGCGGCATTGTTTGCCGCAACGTTGAACGTGATTCGGTCCAGGGTTCGACTGGTCCCGCCGAGCGTAATCGTGTTGCCCAGCATGTCTCCCGGAACAGGACGTCCGGGCGTCCCGTCCTCGCCAAACGGGACGAAATTATTTTCGGCGCCGTTTGCCTGATAAACGATTTCAGCGCGAGCATTCAATCCCGCGAGCAGGCTGGTCACGACGACAGCAACGGTCACAACTGAATTGATTGAGCGACTCTTCATGGAAAACCCCCTGTCGAGGAAGGACCATCGCCGCCTATACCAGAAAACGCGCGGCAGGCTCGCCGCCCGCGAGTCCTCCGCCTCGAGGTATTGAAGAGCCAACAGATGCGTCGGCCGCCCGTTTGGCGGGGCGGCCACTGATAGACTTTGCACTGGCGGGCTCATGCACTGTACCGCAGGCTCCGCGCGCCAAGCTTTCGAGGCTCGATTCGCTTTGAAAGTCGTTGCCGCTGCGATAGCAGGCGTTCCGTGCCTGGGAGCCCCCATCACCGCCGGCGTTCGCTGAAAGCGGGCGCACTTGCCTTTCTTGCCGCGGTCGGGACTGCGCGGGCGCAGGCCCAAAAGGATCCGGAGACGTACGAGACGGTCGTCCAGGCTCCTAGCCGGCTCCCGGAGAGCCCGCTGTCGACGAGCCTGTTTCCCGCCGGCGTCCAGGTCGTCACCCATGACGAGATCGTCCGCTCCGGAGCGCTGACGGTACAGGAAGCCCTGGAGCGGCTGCCGGGGGTGAATCTGAACGACGAGCAGGGCAACCCGTTTCAGCTGGACATCGCGATTCGGGGAATCACCGGGAGCTCGGTCACCGGCCTGCCGCAGGGGATCGGTGTCTTCGTCGACGGCGTTCGCGTCAACGAGCCCGACGTCGAGGAGATCAACTTCGACCTGATCCCGCTCGACGATGTCGAGCGGATCGAGCTGATTCGGGGCCCCAGCGCCGCCTTCGGGCGAAACAGCCTGGCCGGCGCGCTGAACATCGTCACCCGCCGCGGTCGCGGCCCCCTTTCCGCCGAAGCCGAGGCCACCGCGGGAAGCTTCGGTCGGGAAAAGTACCGCCTGAATCTGGCCGGAGCGCAGGGCGCGGTCGACTACTATTTCTCCAGCAGTCAGTTCGCGGAGAGCGGCTTTCGCGCCCAGTCCAGCTCCCGGGCGTCCCAGGCCTTCGGCAAACTTGGATACCGCGGGGCGCGGTCGGACGTAACGCTCTCCTACCAGTACCACAACGATCAGATTCACCAGGCGGGCTCGTTGCCGCTGAGCCTGCTTCAAGTGGACCGCAGCGCGAACCTGACCGGCGGCGATTTCTTCGCGCCCCAGCTCCATCAGGTGACGCTCAACGCGAGCCGGCGGATAACCTCCGCTTTCTCGCTCAGCGCCAATGCATTCTTTAGATCGCTCGATGCGGAACAATTCAATGCCAGCCTTCTCGCCCCGGATACCCGGTTGTTCAATCGGACCCGCTCCGCGGGCGCGATCCTCCAGCTCTCGCATCGCCTGCGGCTGGGGCGATGGAGAAACGAGCTGGTCTTCGGCGGGGAGTACGCGCGCGACAACGTCCGGATCCGCGTCTACTCCGAGCAGAACGAGCGCAGCCTGGCCCGGTGCCTGGACTCATCGACCGATTGTCCGTTTCGCCGGTTCCTGGCGGACCTCTCCGATGCGTCGAATCCGTTCGGGTTCTACCTGTTCGATACGCTTCAGCTGGGCTCGGGGGTCTTCACCGCCTCGGACTCGATCACGCTGACCGCCGGCATCCGCTTCGATCGGGTGGACCACGACATCCTGGATCGCAGCCCGGAGCAGCCCGGGCACGCCACCGGCGGCGCGTCATTCGCCCGCGGGGTTCCAACCGCGGGGCTGAGCTATAGGCTTTCGGAACGGTACGGGCTGTACGTCGCCTACCAGGAGGGGTTCCGGGCGCCTGCGTTTCTCGAGCTGACCTGCGCCGATCCCAATTCCCCCTGCGTGGGTCTCCAGGCCGGGGTGGCCCCGGACGCGACGTTCACCTCGTTGCGACCGGTGAAGGCGCGCAGCTACGAGGCCGGGATTCGCGCCAGTCCGCAGCCGTGGCTCGATGCGAGCGCGGCGATCTTCAGAACCGATTTGATCGACGACATCTACTCCGTCTCGCCCAACGCCACCGCGGTGTACTTTCAGAACGTGGGAAACAGCCGGAGGGAGGGTCTCGAGCTTGCGCTCGCCGCCGCTCTGGGGAGGTGGAACGGTTTCGTGAATTACTCCTATACCCGCGCGACGTTTCAGAGCAGTTTCTCGATCGCCTCGCCCCGGACGCCGGAGGACGACGAAGAGGTGGTGGTGGGCAACCAGCTGCCCCTCGTCCCGAATCACCGGCTGAACACCGGCCTTCGCTTCTCCCCGCTGGATTGGGCGACGGTTTCGGTCAATGGCGCTTACGTCAGCGACCAGTTCTTTCGCGGTGATGAGAACAACACGCAGCCCAAGCTCAGGGGCTATTTCATCATGAGCGCCGGCCTGGAGGTGCGCTGGAAGTCGCTCCGCGGCTTCGTCCATCTTCGCAATCTGCTCAATACGAATTATGAAACATTCGGCACCTACGCCAACAGTGGGACGGGGATCGAGCCATTCCTCACTCCCGGACCGCCGCTGCACTTCTCGCTGGGGGCGTCCTATCGACTGTAAGCGAAGGCTAAAGCGGCGCTTCGTCCAGGCGCGTCGACACGACAGCTCGGGCGTCGTCAAATGCTTCCCGCCAAGTATCGCCCTGGCCTTCGATGGAACAATTCTTTCCCAGATTGCCGTTTCCGACGACGCAGCGATAGCGTGCCAGTCGGCCGCGAAGAACGCGGCCTGGGGCCCCCGAGTCGGCCCGATTGCGGCGAATCGCGCCACCAGGACCCCACCGCCGCACCGCCTCCGCCAACGCCTGTTTATCGGTCAAGTCTCTCATGGAGATCCTCTAAAGGCTACGCGCTGCGACGCCGACGAGGACGCCATGAACCGCCGGTGGGGACAGACGGGGAATTCGGCCCGGCGCCGGCGGCCGGATGCTTTCGATGCGTCCGCGCGTGGCGGCCTGGAGCCTGCCCCGGAGGGCGCCCGGACACCCCGTCATCCGATCGCCGGGGACCGGGATGGGCCTGACTTGCGAGGCTGCGGGCCATTTCGCGCCGGAAAGCCTCCGAGTTGCGGTCGACCTCGGACCTGGGAATCGGCCGCCGGGTAAATCGCTCGATATCGCTGAGCAGCCCGTGCTCTTCCGGGGCGACGAGCGTGGTCGCCCGTCCACTGGCCGCCGCTCGCGCGGTCCGACCGATCCGGTGGACGTAGTCCTCCGGGACATGAGGAGGATCGAAATTGACCACGTGGCCGATCTCCTGGACGTCCAATCCGCGCGCCGCGATGTCGGTCGCAATCAAGACCCGGTACTTGCCCGCGCGGAAGCCCTCGAGGGCCTGCCGGCGCTGGCTCTGCGAACGATTCGAGTGGATGCGGGCGGTGGCGTGGCCGGCGCGCTCCACCACCCGGGCGACCTTGTCCGCGCGGTGCTTGGTGCGAGTGAAGACCAGGGTGGTGCTGCGCTCTTGCTCGAGCAACATCAGCAGCAGGGCCAGCTTCTCGTTCTGACCGAGGAGGTACACCCTCTGTTCGGCGCGCTCGGGAGTGGTGCCGCTTCGCGAGATTTCCACCCGAACCGCGTCTCGCAGGCCGGCGAGCTTGACGAATTCCGCGACCTCTCCTGCGATGGTGGCGGAGAAGAGCATCGTCTGCCGCTCTCGAGGGAGGCGGGCGAGGATCCGCGTCAATTGAGGACGAAATCCCATGTCCAGCATGCGGTCGGCCTCGTCGAGCACCAGGACCTCGATTCCGCTCAGGTCCGCGGTGCGCTGCTGGATGTGATCCACCAGCCTTCCGGGCGTGGCGACGATGATCGCCGGCCGCTGACGCAGTGCCTGGGTCTGGGTTTCGATCGACAGGCCGCCGATGATCGTCACCGCGCGGATCTTGCGCGAACGACCGAGCGCCTCGACCTGGACCGCGATCTGGTGGGCCAGCTCGCGGGTCGGCGCGAGAATGAGCCCGCGGGTGCCGGTCCTTCCCGTCAGACGCTCGAGCATCGGCAGGATGAACGCGGCCGACTTTCCAGTACCGGTGGCCGCGCAGCCGATCACGTCCCGCCCGAGCAAGGCCGGCGGAATCGCGCCCGCTTGAATCGGGGTCGGGCGTTGAAAGCCGATTCGCGCCAGCGAGGCCAGCGCGAGGGGAGAGAGGCCCATCGCCTCGAAAGTCGCCGGCGACTCGGGCGACGGATTGATGACCTGGGCGGCGGTCATGGGGCTACCAGCTCGGCCAACTTGGCGTTGAGGAGTCTATCGATGCCGGCCTTGGCTTCGCTCTTGGTCGCGCCGCTGCCGCTGAGGCACTCGACCAGCTCGTTCAACGTTCGAACGGAGATCCGAAGCTCGGAGAGGTAGACCCCATCCCCCGGCCGGATGCCGAAAGGGGTGGCCCAGGCGTTCACCGCCTGCTCAAACGCCTGGCGACCGCCTTGGTCATGCGATGATTTCACTGCGGCCTGATACCGGGCCTCGGCCTCAGCTCCTATCGCGGACAGACGAAACTTCTGCCCGCGCGGCCACCGCGGGCCCTCTTCCCGGCCAAAAATCGAAGTCATTACGACGTACTCCTTCCGAATTGCGCTGGAAGGACGTCGAGGCATTCCAGAACGATGTGGATGCTTAGGTAACACCGCCCTGTGGGGCGAGCTGAAGCGATTGAGCCAATGGAAGCCTTCACTTCCGGGTCCGACCAATGGCCAAGGCCATATGACACGGATTTCAGCGGGTTGGCAAGTCCCGGCGGGAAAGCGCCGCCTTCAACCGGGTCGGCCGGCGCACAGCGCCTCCCGCGGACCCTCGTCGATGCACCGGGGCATCGGCGACGAGCAGCTGCACGGCTCTGACAGGACAAATCTTTGTCGCCAAAAAATTGTCCGGGCGCTGCAGGGTTGCGGCGGGGAAATTCTTGGCAGCTGACGGTTCTGACCGGAAAATTCTTGTCGCAAGAACGCATAAGTGCCACTGGCGTTCAGATTTTTTCTCAATTTGAGAAATAATCTGAACGTTGCAGCGCGGGATTGCCACTTGGTGAGGGAACTGTGCTGCTGGGCGCCCCATCGGCCTCGTCATCGAGAAAGGGTGTGGGGTCGACACCACACACCCTTCAGGGCACGGTGGAACGTTGCAACGCATCGGCAAAACGGACGAGGTGCGCCCCAGATTTGCCGTTAGAGTAAATTCCCAACTCGGGAATTTACTCCAACGCTTGGCTTGCCCGTTGGAGTAAGACTCTCACTGTGGGGATTTACTCCAACGCTCGGCTCGATTCCGTTTGAAAGCTCGCGACGTTGGGAAAAATTCTCACGGGTGAAAGTCTTTTCCCAACGGCCACCGCTCAAATTCCTCAACGAAATCGCCGGGGCTCAGGGTTGGCCCAGGAACGCCGCGCGGCGCCTCCAATTCGAACGCCCCGCCCAGGTGGAGCGGGCTCGAACTGGCCGTCCTTGTCGTCCCCTTCGGTTCAACCACTCGACTCCGGCGGCGAAATCTGGGTAATAGGGCACCTCCGGCTCGATCCCGCCGAGGATTCGAATCAGGCGGAATCGCCGGTCGCCAGTGGAAGGTACCTAGAAATTGCGCACACGCCGAATGATCCGTCCGGACCGGCCGACGCCGGTTGAGCCAAAAGACCCCGAAGAAGAAGCTGACGACCTCGCTGCCGCGGCCGGCGTGGACTCCGACGCTCCGTCCGATGAGGCGACGGAAGCAGTGGACGCCGCGCTTTCGCCGGCGATCGATGACGGTCCAGGCCAGATCGGCGAGCCGCCGGAGCTCTCCGACGACACCTCGAGCCTGATCGCGGATCGGGAGATTCAACGCTCCGCGATCGACAGCGCGCCCCCGACGGATTCCCGAGCGCTGTTCGGCGCCGACCCCGAGCTGATCGTCGATCGGGTGCCCGAGGAGGCGGCTGCGGAAGAAGAGCTCAGCTCGATCGATCCGACCAGCCTCTACTTCCGGAAGATGCGCGGGATCTCGCTGCTGACCCGTGAGGGAGAGATCGTCGCCGCCAAAGGCCTCAAACAGGGCAACGAGGAGGTCCTCCAGGCGTTGGTCGGCTGCAGGCCCGCAATCCGTAAAATCGCCGAGCTTGGAGAGAAGCTCCGAAGCGGAACCTTGCGCCCCCGCGACGTGGTGAACGAAGGCGCGGAGGAGGCCGAGGGGACGAAAGCCGGCATCTCGGAATCGGAAGCGCCGCCGACGGATCGAAGAGATGAAATCTGCGATCAAATCGACCGACTCTCGCACCAGTCGGAGCGGATCAGGGTCCTCACTGAAGCGCTCGGGGCGACCCGCGTCTCGCCGCGGCGCCGCGCCGGGGGCGAGGCGGAGATTTCGGCCCTGCGGCTGAGCATGCTCGGCACGCTTCAAGACCTCCGGCTGACCAGCGATTCGATCGACGAGATCATCGCCGGCCTTCGGGGGCTGATCTCCCGGGTCGACGGGGCGGAGGCCGAATTGGAGAGGCCCTCCGTCGGAGCGAGGAAGCGGCAAAGAGATACCGCCCGCCGCGACGCGAAGAGCGCCCGGAGGATCATCCGCAATGCGGAACAAGAAGCGACGGTCCCGATCGAAGAGCTGCGCCAGAGTCTTCGGGCGATCGAGCTGGGAAAGCAGAAGGCGGAGCGAGCCAAATCACAAATGATACAGGCCAACCTGCGCCTGGTCGTATCGATTGCGAAGAGGTTCAAGCACGCCGGCGTGCCGTTTCTCGACATGATTCAAGAGGGGAATATCGGCTTGATGAAGGCGGTCGACAAATTCGATCACCAGCGCGGATACAAGTTCTCGACCTACGCCACCTGGTGGATCCGTCAGTCGATCACCCGGGGAATCGCCGATCAGTGTCGAACCATCCGGCTTCCCGCCCATATCAGCGAGTCGATCGCCCAGGTCATCCGCACGAACCGATATCTGGCCCGGCAGCTCGGTCGCGAGCCCACCTCGGAAGAGATCGCGGCGAAGATGGAGCTGCCGGTCGACAAGATACGCCAGCTCATCCGGGTGACGCGCGATCCGATCTCGCTCGAGCTCCCGGTAGGGGATGACGAGACCTCCAGGCTCGGAGACTTCATCGCCGATAAAGGGGAAGCCTCTCCGGCCGACGCGGCGATCGAGATGGATCTGGCCAAGAACGTGCGCAAAGTGCTTTCGACCCTGACCCCGCGTGAGGAAAAGGTGGTCAGGATGAGATTCGGGATCGGCGATGGAATCGATCGGACTCTGGAGCAGGTAGGTCAGGAATTCCATGTAACCCGAGAGCGCATTCGCCAGATTGAGGCGAAGGCGCTGGGGAAATTGCGGCACCCCTCGAAGTTGAAGCGACTGGCCGGGTTTTCGGAGAGCTAGTGACCAGTGGGCAGCCGATTGCGCCGGCCCGTGCCAGGCACACCAGGATCCGATACACGTTGACTAGCCGTGGAATTTAGAAGACTCTGTGCTCCTTCGATGAGGGGGGAGTCGAAACGATGAATCACCTTGGGGGGACAAATGAAAAAGCTGATTGGTAGCGCCTTTGCTGTTCTTGCGTGTGTACTTTTGCCGGCGTCGAGTCTTGCCGGCCCGTCCAACATGGAGCTGAGGTTCTTCAGCAGCGGCAAGAGCGTGATCAATGCACCGCTCTGCGAGACGCTGATGGGATGCACGTTGCCGGATCCGGCTGATCCGACCGCGAGTCAGCCCGCCATTTCATTTGACCTCGACATGGATCGGTCGGTTCACCTCGAGGGCGATGTCTATATGGTTCTGGATTGCCAAGGGGATTTTCAGACCGCAATGGGCGATCTTCCCCTGATGGCGGGGCACGACATCGTGTACCTGAACTTCCAGCCCCCTCTCCCGGACGCCACGCAGCTTTCGATCGCGTGGCGCGCGGGTTCCGCTCCAGTTTGTGAGACGGGCTGCGTCAACTATACGATCGGCTCTGATCCAGCTTTCTGCCAGTAAGCCTTCGTAGCCGTCCAGCTCCCGCTGGCACGTCGGCTGCACTCAGCCCTCGTTCCCGTTGCGTCACCAGCGACGCAGGTACCAGGAGGGATGCTGTGAGCGACGTCACGACTGTCGGCGGGAGCGTCGAAAGGGAGCGGCCCCCGGAAACGGGCAGCGCGATCCTCGATAAGTTTGCCGAGGATACCCGCGCCAGCAGGATCGTGGGTGTGCTCAGCTACACCGCGACCCTGTTGCTGATCAACCGGGGCGCCTGCGGCTTCCAGACGCTCCTGAACGAATACTTCAACCAGTGTCCGAGCAAGGCCTCCAACTTCAGGGAATCCGAGGCATTTGGCGAGTTTCTCCGAAAACAGAAGCTGAGCGATGCCCATCTGTATGAGGTGATGGATTTCGAATTGGGCGTGATACGAATGCACGCCAATTCGCTGCGCAGCATCGTGCGATTCGCTTCCGACCCCGGAACCTTGTTCACCGCGCTGGCGAGGGGCCGGCTGCCCGCGGAGAGTGCGTCCGGGGAGTTTCAGGTGGTACTCGATCCGCGCGCCCGCGGTTAGAAGCCCTGCAACACTGCAACATGCACCTGCCCTGCTACGGCGGGCGTAGCACCCAAGGCGCGATCCAGTTGCGTCGGCGGGGAGGCGTTTCAGGGGTCGCGCTTCCCCGGGCGAGGTCCGTCGACATTAGCCAATCTCAACGGCGGAAGATGAGACCGGTGTACCACCTGTGCCGGCCGGCCTTGTTCCACCGGGGACGGCATGGTACGGCAGATCACCCAGCCAACCAGAAGGGAAGTGAAGTGGTCCCCATACTCGTCCTGTTCGGCGTGCACTGGACTCTGTCGATCTTTGCCCAGACGTTCTTCCACCATCGATACGGTGCGCATCGCATGTTCACGATGAATCGATTCTGGGAGCGCTTTTTCTATCTGTTCGCCTTCGTCGCGCAGGGGCCGTCGTTCCTGGTCCCCCGGGCGTACGCGATCCTGCACCGCGAGCACCACGCCTTTTCCGACACCCAGCGGGACCCCCACTCGCCGCGGTTCTTCTCCAACGCGGGGACGATGATGTGGCGAACCAAGCGCAGTTACGATCGGTACGCGTACCGGCGCGCGGAGCCGGAGCCGCGATTTCTCGGCGGGACGCCGGAGTGGCCGCTGATCGACTCGCTCTCCCAGGCCTGGGTCATCCGCATCCTGATCGGCGCGTGCTACGCCCTGTTCTACATCCACTTCGCGCCCTCGGCCTGGTGGTACCTCTTGCTTCCGGTGCACTGGGCGATGGGGCCGGTCCACGGAGCGATCGTGAATTGGTGCGGGCACAAGTACGGCTACAGCACCTTCGACAACGGCGATCGAAGCAGAAACACCCTCACGTTTGACATCGTCACCATGGGCGAGTTGTTTCAGAACAACCACCACCAGTTTCCCTCGAGCCCAAACTTCGCCGTGCGCTGGTTCGAGATCGATCCGGCCTACCAGGTCATCCGCGTCCTCTCTTGGCTCCGGATCATCCAGTTGGTGAAGCCTCCCTTGGTGCGTGCGCCGGCGACTTGATGCGGGGCGAGCGGTCAGCGCGCCTCGGCCTTTCGGGCCGGCGAAGCAGCGGCCGTTTCCGACTTGCAGGTGCCGGGAAGCACGTCGATGCGGATGGGCTGATCTCCGGGCTCCGCCGGCGGGCCCTCCATCCGGAGGAAGGCAGGCGGGGCAGGGTGGTAGAACCAGAGTCGCTGGTCCGGCGTCTTCACCAATAGCCGCGCGATCGCCGGGACCTCGGGGTTGATCAGGATGCGATCGGTCTCGAAGCTCCGGCCGGCGGGCAGGGCGATCACCGCGAAGGCAAGCGGCGCGGCGAGTCTCATCGACGGAGGATGAGCACTGCGCCCGACCGTCAGCCACCTCGAGGCGGAGACTCCCGACGAGGGTGCGCCATCCTTGCCGCGGCCCGATTCCGCCACCAGAGGAACAGCACCGCGAGCAGGGCGCCGGCATCGAGCCGGGCGGGGGCTGCGGAGCAACCCGACTTCGGGCCGGCGGGGCTCACCTGCCCGGCATCGCTGACCGTCCCCCCGTGGGGAAGAGCTCCGCCTGACCTCGCCGCGATGCGGAACACGCCGGCGCCGAGATCGTCGCTGAAGTACAGCGCGCCGTCCGGACCCTGCTGAATGTCCACCGGCCGGACTCCCCAGTAGCCCTGTCTCAGCTCGCCGTTGCTTCCCCGTTCCCCGACCACCGGCTCGATCGATTGGACCGTGCCGTTCGGCGAAAGGTGGGCGCGGGCGACGAGCCGCCCGACCTGACCGATTTCCCGATTCCACGAGCCATGAGAGGCGATGAACAGGTCTCCGCGAAAGCCCGAGGGCAGTCGATCGCCGGTGTACTCGACGATTCCGAGCGGAGCCCAGTGCGCGGGCATCACCGCGGCGGGGGGACGGACGTTGGCTGGATCCTGGCACCAATTGTCGGATTGCAGCAGATCGGGCGGCATGTCCTGGTCCGCGTGCTCCGTTCCGGGGCCACCGCCGCCCGGGAGATCGCCCTCGGGCCAACATTGCGGATACCCGTAGTAGGTGGAGCCGGGGCCGTCGATGCGGTTCAGCTTCTCGCCCGGATTGTCATAGTGGATGTCGCCGCCGAACCTGTCGTCGATGAGCTCGTCCCGGCCGTTTTCGACGCCCCACATCCGACCGAGCGAATCAAAGGCGATCCCGACCTCGTTGCGCATGCCGCTGCCGATCACGTCGCCGGATTCGAAATCAAGCCCGCCGGCCGGGAGGGCCCCGGAGAGAGCGAAGCGCCGGATCTGCGATCGGGTGGCCCGCAGAACGGGATCGACGTCCAGGTTTCCCTCCGAGCCAATGCTCACGTAGAGCCGCCCGCTGGAATCCACGAGCAGGGTTCGGGTGCTGTGCCCTCCCGAGCTCATTCCGGTCACCACGCGCGTCGCCGGCCCCCGGGCGAGGCGATCGCCCTGGACATAGGGCCAACGGTAGACGTCGGTCGCGCTCGAGGCGTAGAGGTATTGCCCGTCCGGACTGAATGCGATCCCGTGGTTCAAGCCGGAGATGGAGCCGAACACCGAGCGCTCCGATGGGTCCGAGATGCCATTTCTGTCGTCGTCATAGAGGACGATCACCGCGTCGCCCGCGCTGACGAAGAGGTCGCCGTTGGGGGCGAAGGCCATTCCCCGAGGGAAGCCGACCTTCGACGCATACTCCACCAGGCACAGCGCGGGGTCGCTGAGCCACGCGTCTCCCCTGGGCGACGAACAAGGGTCGGTCTGAACCGCTTGCTGCCCTCGATGGTCGGCGCCCGGAGGGGAACAGGCGGCGCAGGCGAGGATGGCGCAACCGGCGAGGACCGGCAGCCGCTGCTTGAGGACGGGGATTTCCATGTCCGAAAAGGTATTAACTACGGACCGGCGGCACCCGACAGCGCCCGTCCGCGGCGGCGGACCTCGCCCATGAGCGCCTCGATGTCCCCGGGGCAGGCGAGCGGGTTCACGATGCAAGCGCCGTTTGCCATGACGCAGGATGGCCGTCCAGATCGCGCCGAATGTTGATCCAAAAGAAGCAGCGGCCGAGGAGCGGGATTTCGCTCCCCGGCCGCCAACCCGGTACGACGAATTTCAGCTACGCTTGATTAGAGGCTGCAAGGAACGAGGATGACGTCGTCCAGGTAATAGAAGGCCGGCACCTGGAAGAACTCGAACTTGATCGTCGACGACGTGCCGGTCGCCATTACCGTGAAGCCGAAGACGGTATACGGGAACGCAGGAGCCTCGGTCTGGCTGATGAGCACGTCGCTGTTCCAGGATGCCCGCCAGCCATTTCCCGCGCCGCCGTCGTGACGCACGTAGAACGTGAATCCGTACTGCTGGCCAGGGACCGTGGTGATGACCTGCTGAACGCCGCCGAAGGTGCCCACCGGGCCGAGGAACGCGCCGAAATTGCCGCTGTTCGCCGAAGCCGGGTTAACGCCCGTGAAGCTCGTGTCGCCAATCTGCGTCCAGCCACTGAAAGAACCCGTCTCGAAGCCGCAGTTGTTCACCATGTTGCCCGGAATGGCGTTGCAAAAGCTGGGACCGGGATCGTCCGCGGTGCCGTCCCCGATTGCCGTCCCGGGTTCAAGCTTGTCTTGCGGCAACGCGAACGCTGCAAAACCGAAAGTAAGCAGAGCAAAACTGAGTCCGATGTATTTCTTCATGATTGGAATCCCCACCTCTATGAGCCTACAAGAAAGTAATCGACTCGGACGAATGTCTGAGCTTGGGTGCAGCGGTAGCTTGGGAGTGGCATCGGTGTCAAGCACCGAATCGCAAGAAGAATTCGCCGCTTGGAGATTGCGGCGAGAACGGGAATTCCGGTCTTTCCATCGCTTGAATTCCCAGTTACCGACTTATTGACAGCGACGCCAGAGTCGATCGACGGCATCCGCCGAGTGCCCCGGAACGATGCGGTTTCCGCCGTGGATCCACCTCGTCCCGGAGGAACGCGGTCTCTGGAGCGGGCGAGCCATGCTTTTGAGGGCGCAGGCCCTCGCCGGCGAGGCATGACCACGGCGTGCTCACGCGAGGCGAGGCGAGGCGCGATTTCGGCGCGATACTTACAAAAGCCATTTGTTGCATTCATTTACGGACGTCTGGCTTTCCTTGAATCTGCGCGTACACCATTCTGCTACATGACTCTTATTTCTTTGTGGACAACCGTTGGTCGCGGATTGTCTCATCGGCGTCGAACCTGTATCAAACGCAGGGTTTTAGGCTCGGCCGCGACCGGTCAAGCGGACAAGCAGGCAGGCGCTATGCTTGAGTGAGTTGCGGCCAGCCGCCTCAGCGCCTACGCTGAACGAAGTTTTTTTTTGAAAATGTTTTGGTATGAACACACGGCCGTTGAAGTGTTGAGCAGTCAAATCGAGCTGCCCCGACCAGGGGTGGCTCCTAAACCGGGGGTTCCACCACTTGAAGACACTACTGGCAGGAATGATGGTTTTGTTCTCTCTCCAAGTATCGGCAGGGGTCGTTTGCGAGTCAGTGGAGTACTGCCGCGCGCCGGAAGGCGCCATTCAGTCCTATGAGGTACCGGCGATTGTTTTCCACGTCGATGGGCCGACGGACTGGGTCATTGGTGCCGACGTCTGGTTTTCAAGCGGATGTCAGGGCCCGGTAGAGCACACCTGCCGAGGCAGCGGTTTTGTTCCATACGACGACGCCTGGTATCTGATCGCGGATCTCTACGAGCAGCCGCCGGCGGGGACGCAGTACTCGATCCGGTGGATCATCGACGGTTGCCCCGACCAGCCCTGCATCGAGGGGACGATCGGGGAAGCGCCGGACACCTGTTCGTTTGTGGGTCAGTAGTCGACGAGTTGTTCCCCGGCCTGCTGGGGATTCAGGACACCTCTTGGGTTGATGGCCGAATCCTCTTTGGGACGGGTGCGCTTGCCACCGGAACCCTGAAGCCGCCGCCAGATCGGTGATGCGGCTGATTGGTTCCGGTGGCAGGTGTGACCGCGGTGGCGACGCGCCATCGGCGGTTCCCGCTTCGCGGAAATTCGCCAGCCGCTCGAGCACCGGGGCGGCTCCGGCGCGTCGTTCTGCGCTCGAACCTGCTCGCACCTCGAGGCGACGGCAAGCCGTAGGTATGCGGCGCGCGCGTGCGACGTCGGTGTTGAGAATGTGCCTCAGCTGGGTGAGCGAACCCTCAGCCGCACATCGCAATCGAGGTCTCAAGTCCTCCAGATCGTTGGCCGGTGAGGGGGCATGCATCTTGAAATCTTTCCCTGACACAAATGCGACGAGATCTGTGGAAATACCTTCTCCCGCTTTGCCTGTGGCTAAGCGCAAGCTGCGCCAATCCACCCCAGGGTCCCACAGCGCGGTCTGCCGCGCCCCTGGACGGATCGGCGAGACTGTCGGGAACGCGGCTGCTTCGCCGTGTGAATTTGACGCTCCTCGGTAAGGAACCCAGCCCCGAGGCATACGTCGCGATCGGGGCAGCGACGACCGACCAGGCGCGGGATGCGTTGATCCAGCAGGCGATCGACGACGCGCTCTCTTCCGATCGCTTCAAAGAGCAGATGGTGACGTTCGGTCGCGATTACTTGCAAAGCGGACCGTATTCATTCGGCACGGTCGAGGAAACAAGCTGGACCGGCGGCATGGCCATCGAAGTGACCCCCTGCCCGACGGGCACTCGGCACGTGGGGAAGCTGGGGATCTTTCGTTCGCCGCAGCTCGACCTGCTCCCTCCGGACGGGGACGGAATCATCCGCTACGGCGGCGTCCCGATCACCACCTGGGGGGATTCGGTGAGCATCTGTACCAGCTCCGGCTCGCCCACCCAGACCATCGAGCCGTGGTGGGCGCCCGGCACGACCGTCCAGACGATCGGGCGGGCGGGTACGGGCGTGGTGACCAGCGGTGGGAAGGACTGCGGACGCGGCGCCTTCGCCTACATCGACGACAATCGCCACGCGCACGTCTTCTCGCCCGACGAGGGCTGCTCCTGCGGACCCAACCTCATCTATTGCGCGATCGGAGCCCGATACGACACCCTGGGCCCGCCGCTCGAGCGCCAGCCACCCGACGGCCGAAACACGATGGCCAATGGGCAGCGCCGCTCGGCTTTCGAAGAGCCTGCCCGTCTGTTCGCCCACGTCATTCAAAACGACAGGCCATTCAGCGACCTCGTCCTGGGTAACTACACGGTGGTCAATCAGAAGCTCCAGCACATGTACGTTCGCTGGGGGCGGATGAACAGCGACAACCAGAGCCTGGACAGCTCGACCTGGTGGCGGGGCGTCTCGAATCCGAATGACTGGAGAGAAGTCCCGTTTTCGGCGATGCACCCCAATCTGTTATCGGACCGAAATTATCATTTCGACCCGCGAACGGCGGCCGCGCCCGCCGGCATTCCATCCGCCGGGGTCCTCACCACGATCGGACAGCTGGGGGCCTTTTCGAGAGAGCGAATCAGCGCCGCCCGCTGGCTACAAATCTTCGCCTGTTACAACTTCACCGCGCCCACCGCGGGACAACAGTTTCCGCCGCTCGGCCGCGACCTCTCCACGACGGGGCAGTGCAGCCACTGCCATGGGGTGATCGATCCCGCCGCGGTGTTCTTCAAGCGACTCGGCTACAACGCCCTCAACGGCCAGCTCTACGTCGGGGGAATGGGGTCGTGGCGTTGGCCCGAGGTCGTGGACGACGACCCATTTCAGCGATGGAACAACACGTTCGTTCACGACACCACGCTGACCCCGGTGAGCGACGCCGACATCGCGCGAAACCCCGACGCGCGGTTGATCGACTTTCTTTCCCCCCAGGCTTCCGTGTTGGGGCGGAGCGGCGACGGAACCATCGGCCCGCTCGGCTTCGGAAAGATCCTCCTCGAATCGGGAGAATTCGATCGCTGCGCCGTTCAGCAGCTGCACGAGAGGTTCATCGGGCGCCCGATTGATTTGACGACCGAGCGGGAATTCGTCGAAACCCTGGCGGCCAAGTTCGTCGAAGGGCAGCGAAAGGTGAAGCCGTTCATTCGTTACCTCCTGGCGCTGGATGCGTTCAGAAATGGGCTCTGAGATGAGGCGCCGGCTCCTCGCAAGCATCGCCTTGATCGCCGCCTCTCTCTCCGGGTGCGGCACCGGGACCTATTCCGTGCTGGACCAGGGAACCAACCCGGCCGGCGGCAGTGTCGCGCGGCTTACGACCGACGACGTCTTTCGCGGGCTCACGCCCAGCTGCGAGGGTTGCCATGGCGCGGGCGCGTCGATTCCGTCGTTCAGCTCTCTGGCCGCTTTCGAGAATCTGATCGTCTACGACTCCAGCATGGTGGCGGTCGGGTCGCCGGATACGAGCGAGCTGGTCAGGCTGCTGGAGCGGCCGTCGGGGGCCGGGCGGACGATGCCGCCGAACGTGGGGTTCGCCGATCTCGCGGCGCGCGGGCAGACGCGGATCACGATGGCGCAGATCCGCGACTGGATCTCGGGTCTTCGGCCGCGCTCGGGGGGTGGAACGACCGCCGCGCGGGATGCGGTCACCCTTCGCCGGAAAACGGCGGAGCAGGCAATTGAAACACTCATGGATCAACTCGGGCTTGCGGACGGCGACTTCCTCCGGGCGGCGGGCGGCACGCCGAACGAGCCATACTTCCGGGTGCTTGACGTCGAGAACTATCCGGTCCGTTCGCCGGACTCCACCGGGATCCTCACCGACTACACGGAGAAGACGGTTGCCGGACAACTGTTCCTCTCGCTCGGCGGGCCGAATCTGTTGAACAATCGGAAGCGGACGAAGGTCATCGGTCCCGCCTTCCTCCAGATCTGGATCCCGCTGTCGCAAGCCTGGTGTCGAACCGCCGTCGAGAAACCCAACAACAGCGCATTCTTCCGGAACGCATCGCTCGACGATTCCTCCGACAGCACGGCGGGGCTGCAGAGGATTCGAAACAACATCGCCTATCTGCACCTGCGCATGCTCGGCGAGTCTGCGACAAATGCGGACGTCGACGATCTGCTGAACGGTATCTTCCTTCACTACCTTCAAGACGGCAGCAGTCCAGCGGAGCGAAACAAGGTGCCGTGGATTGCCGTCTGCGCGGCGCTGGCGCAGGATCCGCTCTGGCTGACCTACTAGAGGAGCCGCTCGTGAAACTCTCCCGACGTTCCATTCTTCAAGCGGGTCTGGGGCTCACCCAGATGGGTCTGCTCGGCAAGTTTGGGCTCCTCGGCGATTCCGCGCGAGCGGCGGGCGGCGGCGGTCCGACCAAGTGCCTGACGATATTCATGGCGGGCGGCTGGATGCCGATCTACCTCTGGTGTCCGCTCGCGGATTCCGAAATCACCCGCTACATGCCGGCGCCGGACGATCTTTCATTTGGCGAGCCGGTTTTTTTCAGATCCCAGGAAGTCACCAACCTGGACGGGTCGCTCAACGCGATGGACGGGCAGTATCAGCGCCTTCGCGTTCCGAACTTGTGGAACCGCCAGACGGGCAGGACCTCCCCTCATGGTCGAGCCTGGGAGTACTTCCGGCTCTGGGAGAATTGCACCGTGGTCCACGGGATCGACCAGGGAACGGCCGCCCACGATGCAGGGAAGGTGTCCGCGCTCTCCGGAGTGGCGAGCAGCGATTTCCGGAGCCCTTCGGTCAACGCGCTCATCGCCAATGGCCTGTTCTCCCGGTTCGAGAGCCGGCGACCGATGCCGAGCATCGTGCTCGGGCAGGCCTTGAGTCCGGAGGCGGTGCAGCTGCGTGCGGAAGTCTCGCCCATTCCCATCGGGTCGCTCTCCGATCTCCGTTACGGGCTGACCCAGGATATTTCGAGGGCCTGGGACGGCCTGGGGGAGCGCCAATCGCGACCTCAATTCGATTTTCTCGGCCGACCGACCGCGAGCGTCAGCACCAACGCGATAGAGGAGCGACGATCCTCGAGGCTGCGCGCCCTCCGCGGGCGCTCGACCCGGGATACCGATGTGTTTCTGGAGAAGCTCTACAACGGCTATCAGGGCGTGAGCAAGCTTCTCGCCCGGGGCATCATGCGCGAGCTGAGCGGAATCGCCGACTATCCGCGCACCCGGACGTTGGACTGGGTCACCGGCTCGACCGACTTTTCCTTCCCCTACGGGGATGGGTCGGATCCCTACGAGCTGTTCAACCTGACGCTGAAACTGCTGAAGAGCAACCTGGCGACGTCGGTGGCGATCGAAGTTCCGGTGCAGAACCTGGATACGCACTCGGAGGGCCACGCCGTTCAGTTCATGCGCTCCCGGGCGGCGTTCGATGCCATCGGTCGGTTGCTAGGCGTGATGAAGAATACGCCGTCGACCGAAGGCTCCGGCTCTCTGCTCGACAACACGCTGGTGCTGATCATCAGCGAATTCTCGCGAACCTGGCCGCGAAGCAACAGCTGCGATCACTGGCCGGCGACGAGCGTTGCGTTCGTGGGCGGCGGAGTCACCCCGAATCGGATGGTCGGGGGATACCGGATTGCGCCCGGATCGGCGGTTTCCAGCGCCGGGTTCGTCGGCCAGGACCTCGCCTTCACCGATGGCTCGCAGCGGCAACCCCGGAGCGCGGACGTGGTTCACACCGCGCTGCGGATCATGGGAATCGAGGACTTCTTCATCCCCGGCGGGAGCAACGAAATCGTCGGCGTCCGCGCGTAGCAGGGCGCCTCGAGCCTGCGCGGCAATCATCAAAACGCTTCCGCGCTGACGCTACGGCTCTTCCTCACGATTATCGCAGTCGAAGCGGAGCTCGCTTCGGGCGGAGGAAGACAGCGCAAGGGCGCGGGATTGGTAGATGCTCAAGAGCTCGGCCATCATCGTTTCCGGATCCCCATCCGGCGTTGCATCCAATCGCGTGAGACCTCACACCAGCAACATCGGCCGCGCTTACCAGGGCGAACTGCCTGTACGCGTACCGCACCAGGCGCCTTTGGCTCGCTCTCCCCATCCCGCCCCTCCCGTTTGGCCGCGCTGCGTGCGTCCGGATGCCATTTTCTATCCGCCGTATGTGACTTTCGCTCGGCGACGGTACCCAAGTGTCAACACCTATCGTCAAATCTGCCGAATCGCTTCTGGCTGAGCACGCTAGAAATTCTAGTTGCTAGCGGACTGCTAGCGGCCGGCCGGCGATCGAGGGGGCGGGTCACCCGCTCGCGGTCATTTCCCCGTCTTGCTGTCAGTGAACGAGGGAAGCGCCGCTGCGTCGCTAAGGGGCTTTGCCGCGGCGTCCTTCTTCGAAAGCAACGGCGACTGGGTCGGCCAGGGGATGCCCAGGTCGGGGTCATTCCAGGCGATCACCCGGTCCCCGGCGGGGGCGTAGTACTCGGTGCACTTGTAGAAGAAGTCGGCGCTCGGCGAAATGACGCAGAACCCATGGGCGAAGCCCGGGGGGATCCAGAGCTGTCGCCTATTCTCGGCGGAGAGCTCGATGCCGAACCAACGCCCGAAGGTCGGCGATCCGCGCCGGATGTCGACCGCGACGTCGTAGACGGCCCCCTGGAAAACCTGCACCAGCTTCCCCTGGGGATGCGGCTCCTGATAGTGCAGGCCGCGCAAGGTGTCCTTGGCCGAGCGGGAGAAGTTGTCCTGCACGAACGGTTGATCGATCCCTACTTCGAGGTAGCGCCGGGCGTGGTAGAGCTCGAAGAAGAACCCGCGGGCGTCTCCGAAAGAGTCCAGCTCGATGACTCGAACGCCGGGAAGGGGGGTCTCGGTCACTTTCATGAGGCGCTCGAACCGTCCAGGAGGCTCAACAGATACATCCCGTAGTCATTCTTGCGCATCGGCTCGGCGACGCGGGCGAGCTGCGCTCCGTCGATGTATCCCATGCGGAAGGCGATCTCCTCCGGGCAGGCCACCTTGAGCCCCTGGCGCTGCTCGATGATCTCGATGAACTTGGAGGCCTGCATCAGCGATTCGTGCGTACCGGTATCCAGCCAGGCGTAACCGCGACCCATGATTTCGACCCTCAGGTCGCGCCGCTTGAGATATTCGAAGTTGACGTCGGTGATTTCCAGCTCTCCGCGCTTGGAGGGGCGTAAGGCGGCGGCGATATCCAGGACCTCGTTGTCGTAGAAATACAAGCCGGTGACCGCGTAGTTCGATTTGGGCTTGAGCGGTTTTTCTTCGAGACTGATCGCCTTGTTCTCCGCGTCCAGCTCCACGACGCCGTAGCGCTCCGGATCCTTGACGTAGTAGGCAAAAATCGTCGCGCCGCTCTTCTGGCCCGCGGCGCGCTGCAGCTGCTCGCTCAAACCATGGCCGTAGAAGATGTTGTCGCCGAGGACGAGCGAAACGCACTCCTGTCCGACGAACTTGCGACCGATGATGAAGGCCTGGGCGAGCCCTTCCGGCTTCGGCTGAACCGCGTATTCGAACTTCATCCCCCACTTGTTGCCGTCGCCGAGCAGGTCGCGGAAGCGCGGGATGTCGGTGGGAGTGGAGATGATCAACAGCTCGCGGATCCCGGCAAGCATCAAGGCGCTGATCGGGTAGTAGATCATCGGCTTGTCGTAGACCGGCAGCATCTGCTTGCTCATTGCCAGCGTGAGCGGATAGAGCCTCGTTCCCGATCCGCCGGCGAGGACTATTCCTTTCATCATTCCTCCTTGCTGTCACTGCACTTGGAGCAGGTATTCCGCGTGGAACGCTTCCAGGGCGGCAGAGAGCGGGAGCGGCTTTGCCTCGAGCTGCGCCGCCGCCTTGTCGGCCTTAAGACCGCAGCGGCGAGGTCGCGGGCTGGCGAGCTTCGCGTCGGCGACTTTGCTCGGAATGCACAGGGCCTTGTCGAAGCCGAAGACGCCGCAGAGCTCGCGGCCAAAGGTCAGCCGATCCACGACGCTGGCGCCGCACGTATTCCAGATTCCGGTGAGCTTGCGCTCGGCGATTTCCGCCAGCATGGCGGCGACGCTCAGCGCCAGGCTGGGAGACACGAACTGATCCTCGAAGAGCCGGACCGACTCCCCACGGCGAAGAGTGCCGACCAGCCAGGATCCGAAGTTGGGTCTGCTCGAGGGGGGCCAGCCGTAGACCACCGCGGTACGCGCTATCGCCCAGGACGGCGCGAGCACCCGCACCGCCTGCTCCGCCATGTGCTTGGTGGTCGCGTAGGCGCCGCGCGGATTGGGCAGGTCCTCTTCGTCGTACGGGCCCTCGTCTCCGTCGAAGACGTAATCGGTCGAGACGTGCACCAGATGGATTCCGCCCGATCGCGCCGCGCGGCTCAACTCGGCCGTCGCCTGGACGTTGTTGGCGTAGGCTTGTTCGGGGCTTCGCTCGCACAGGTCTACGTCGGTCATCGAGGCGGGGTTGATGATGACCTCCGGCCGCGCCTCGGAGAGGATGGCGTTCACGGCGTGCGCATCGGTCAGGTCGCAGGCGCGATACTCGAACGGGCGCCGCCGGCTCTGCGTCACCTCGCGTGGATAGGCGGTGGGAGCGTGCCCTCGGAGAAGGCCGACCACGTCGTGGCCGCGCCGCCACAGCTCAAGACAGAGGCGGCTTCCGACCAGGCCGCGAGCTCCGGTTACCGCAATGCGCATCGGTCAGGCCGTCACCGGATCCAACCGCGCTCGATACTGCTTCTCGAAGTAATCGCGGTACGCGCCGCTGATCACGTCCTGCCACCAGGGGCGATTGTCCACGTACCAGCGGACCGTCTGCTCGAGCCCCTGTTCGAAGGTGTGTGCGGGAGACCAGCCGAGCTCGGCCTTGGTGCGAGAGGGGTCGATCGCGTAGCGGCGGTCGTGGCCGGGGCGGTCCTTGACGAAGCGGATCAAGCCTTCGGACTTTTTCAACAACGCCAGGATCCGTTTCACGATTTCGATGTTTCGCAGCTCGGCGCCGCCGCCGATGTTGTAGACCTCTCCCGCCCGACCCTTCTCGAGCGCGAGCACCAGCGCCTGGCAGTGGTCCCCGACGTGGAGCCAGTCGCGCACGTTCGCCCCGTCGCCGTACACCGGCAGCGGCTTGTCGTGAAGGGCGTTGACGATCATCAGCGGAATCAGTTTTTCGGGGAACTGGTAGGCGCCGTAGTTGTTCGAGCAGCGAGTCACCACCACGTCGACACCGAAAGTCCTGTGGTAGGCGAGCGCGAGCAGGTCGGCGCTGGCCTTGGACGCGGAGTACGGGCTCGAGGGCGCGAGCGGAGAGGACTCGGTGAAGCGACCGGTGGGGCCCAGCGACCCGTAAACCTCGTCGGTGGAAACCATCACGAAGCGCTTAACGCCGGTCTGCTGGCACACCTCGAGAAGCACCTGGGTGCCGAGCACGTTGGTGCGGATGAAGACCTCGGCGCCGAGGATGGAGCGGTCGACGTGGCTCTCCGCGGCGAGGTGAAAGATCGCGTCGATGGAGTGCGCGCGAACGAGCCGCTGAACCGCCTCGCGATCGGTAATGTCCACGCGAGAGAAGTGGTGGCTGGGGTCGTCCTCGAGGTCGGTGAGGTTCTTGAGATTTCCGGCGTAGGTGAGCTTGTCGAGATTGACCACGCGCCAATTCGGCCGATGCTTGCGCAAGTACTTGACGAGGTTGGAGCCGATGAAGCCGCAACCACCTGTGACAAGAACGTTCATTGGGGTAATGCAAGCACGATGCTTCGAAAAAGACAGCACGTCAAGGGCGGCCTTCGGGCTCCGAAGTGACGAGAATTGCGACGCGCGAGGGGCGGAGCGTCTCCTCGCACTCCCTCGTGGGTTGGCGGAGACCCTGCAGCTGACCGATCGACAAAGTCATGGCCAGCGCCGCCGTGGTTACTGCAGGCAACAGCTATCTGGCTGCACGCGCGCGTGCGGCGGGCGCAAAACGAGTCGAAATCCTTCCGACCGTGGTGGACCTCGATCCACACCGGAACGCACCCCGCTCGGGGAGAACGGTCTTCACCATCGGATCTCTCCGATCACGGAGCACTACCTGACCGAGATCGGTCCGGTTCTAGCGTCCAGTGTCCTTCGCCAGCCAGTCCAGTGCCAGGTCGCGATCATGGGTGCGGCGGGCCGGAAGCGCGTCGAAGACGGCTACTCCCTGCGGGCTGTCGCCCCCAAGCTGATCCATTCGCTCAAGAGCTTCGGCGGCTCCCGAGACAACACGGTCGTTGCCATCGTCCGGTGACTCGGAGATTTTCGTGTCGCTGCGCGGGGCGAATCCGGGGTGGGGCGGTGTGGAGAGGATCATCGCAGCGAGGCCTCGGTCCGGCGGCATTGGCTTGACTGCCCACGGCTTCGGGCCGATGCGATTGTCAGTTGCCAAGCGCCGCCGGTCAAGTCGAAGGTATTGGAAGGGGTCCCCGCCGATGTCCCTGTAAAGATCAGCACTAACGCAACGACCCCCAGGACCATTCTCCTTCTCGGCGTAGCCGAAGAAGACCCAATTGAGAAGCCTCTCTTCCATTCGGATTTCTGTGTTGCTGGGAGGCGTGTTCCTTTCGCGTTTGGTTTTTGCGTCCATCATCTGGAGAGTCAGCGGACCTCAGGGCTTCTTAATGCCCGATTCTCCTGGCTACCTGACGCTGGCCCAGTCTTTGCTGCATGGATCCTTTTCTGACGATGGGATCCCCAATATTGTCAGAACTCCCGGATATCCGTTGCTTCTCACGCTAGGGGTCGCCCTGCGTCACCCCGTAGGCCTCGCGGTATTCGAAAACCTCTTGCTCGCCGTCTTTTCGGCTTGGCTCATTTGGCGAATCGCTGCCAGCTTTTCCGAAGGATCGCAGGCGCCAACATGGGCAGTCCTTCTCTACTGCTTTGAACCAGTCGGGTTCCTCTATTGCCTCAAGGTCGTGTCGGAGACATTGTTTTGTGCGCAGCTGCTCCTGTTCATCTGGCTGGTAGTTGGTTTTCTCCGTCAGCCATCGTATTCAAAGTTGGTTCTGGTTGCGATGGCACTCGGGTGGGCCACGTATACGAGGCCGGTGACACTCTATCTTGGAGTTTGGCTTATTCCGGTGTTTCTGTTCTTTCCCCGCGCACTGCCGCTTATCCAGCGTGGTTTCCGAGCAATTCTCTTCCTGGTTGTGTTCGCTTTGACTTTGGCGCCCTGGACGTTCCGCAATGACAGAGTCGCCGACTATCCGGGATTCTCGTCCATCGGCGACCTCGGTCTGTATTTCTACGCCGCCGCCAGCGTTCAAGCCAAGTTGGAACACAAGGGCTTTGCTCAAGCGCAGCAGGAAATGGGGTGGGGCGATAACCAGCACTACTTCCAAGCCCATCCAGGACAAATCAAGTGGTCCCAAGGCCAAATTGCTCGGTTCATGCGTGCAGAGTCACAAAGGATCATCTCGCAGCATTTGCCATCTTATCTTGTCCTTCACGCCCGCGGCTTCGTCATTTTGCTGTTTGATACGGTGGCAACCTCAATACTCGGGGCCGTGCATCTCTATCCGGAAGGAGGCGGCTTGCTCTCACGGACTGTTGACCAAGGATTCTATCGAGGGATGACGTGGCTGATTCGGCAATACCCGGTCGTTGGGCTGGCTTTCGTCCTTCTCGGAATCCAGTTGCTTTTGTACTATGCCTTTGCCCTGTTGGGGCTGCGTCAGCTGCCCTTTGCGATGGGCTGTTTCTTCGTGTTGGTCGTACTGTATTTCGTCTTGATATCCGGTGGGCCAATTGCAAACGGTCGCTACCGCGCCGCGATCATGCCGCTGGTTTGCATTTCGGCGGGAGTCGCAATCGGGAAGCGCCTCTCGCAAATCGAGACTGACGGACGTTCCGACGAGGGCCACGCCTCCTTGACCGCGCTCGGTTTGGATTGGCGAAGAAAGCGCGGGGGGCGGTGGCCTTGAACGAACCGGTACCTTACTGCTAAGTGTTCTGGCTTTCCCATCGGGCCGAGGGGTACTCATGTCCGCCGTTAAAGCTGTGGTTCCCGCCGAAGCAGGGTCGCCCACGGATTCCTCGAGTGTGGAGGTTTCAGTGGTCATGCCGTGTCTAAACGAGGCCGACACGCTTGGCACCTGCATGATGAAAGCGCGCAGAGCACTCGAGCAGGCACGCTTGGCAGGAGAAATCATCGTCGCGGACAATGGAAGCACCGACGGTTCGCGCGAAATTGCCCAAGAATTGCAAGGAAGGTTGATCGATGTCCCTGCCAAGGGCTACGGCAATGCGCTGATGGGCGGGATCTCCGCGGCGCGAGGTCGATTCGTGATCATGGGCGATGCCGATGACAGCTACGACTTCGGGGAAATTCCAAAGTTCGTGAACAAGCTGCGCGAGGGCTACGACTTGGTGCAAGGCTGCCGCCTGCCCGCCGGTGGAGGCACCGTCAGCGAAGGGGCTATGCCACTTTCCCATCGCTGGATCGGAAATCCAATGTTCTCAGCGCTCGGCCGTTCCTGGTTCCATGCTCCTGTGCACGATATCTACTGCGGGATGCGCGGGTTCACCAAAGAGCTGTACGAACGCCTTGGCCAGCGCTGCACCGGCATGGAATTCGCGACCGAGATGATCATCCGATCCAGTTTGCGGAAGGAACGAGTTGCGGAAGTTCCGATCACCCTTCACCGCGATGGTCGCAAGGCGCATGCGCCACATCTGAAAACGGTTCGAGACGGATGGCGGACGCTGCGCTTCTTCATGATGTACAGCCCGAGGTGGTTGTTCCTCATTCCGGGGGCTGTGCTCGTTCTCCTCGGCTTGTCTGGATACGCGCTTGGCATGCCGGCGGTCAGCTTCAAGGGCGTCACCTTCGATGCCCACACGCTTCTGTTCGCCAGCCTCGCCATTCTCTGCGGATACCAATCCATTCTCTTTGCAATCTTCACGAAAATGTACGCGATCGGCGAAGGGTTGCTGCCGGAGGACCCACGACTGACGCGCCTGTTCAAGGTCGTCAAGCTCGAGACAGGGCTTATTGCCTCCCTCGGAGCAATGGCGATCGGCGGGTTGCTCCTCATCCTGGCGGTCCTTGAGTGGAGGGCGGCGGGCTATGGCCGCCTCGACTACGCTCACACGATGCGGTTTGTGATTCCCGGCGCGATGCTCGCGGCACTCGGGTTCCAGACGTTCCTTTCAAGCTTCTTCATCAGCATTCTGGGGAACCGCCATTGAGCCCGGATACAGGCACCAACTTCGACCAGTTCGCGGAGAGCTATGAGCAGGCGCTTGAGCGCGGCATCTCAGTGTCCGGCGAGGGTCGGGACTATTTTTCGGAGGGGCGCGTCACGTTCCTTTCTGAATGCCTACGCAAAATACCCTTCGCTCCAGCAAAGGTGATGGATTTCGGCTGCGGAACCGGCACCACAGCCCCCTTCCTGCTCGCTTCCCTGCACCCTCAATCTATATTGGGCTTGGACGTTTCCGAAGAGTCCATTTCGGTGGCCAGGCGCCAATCATTAGCATCCGCCACATTCGAGACTTTTGCCGACTACACCCCAACCGCCGACATCGACCTGATTTATTCAAACGGAGTGTTCCATCATATTCAACCCGAGAAGCGCCCCGCTGCCCTCGACGTGGCATGGCGTGCATTGCGGCCGGGCGGCATGTTTGCGCTCTGGGAGAATAACCCGTGGAACCCCGGCACGCGCTACGTGATGAGCCGGATCCCTTTTGATCGCGACGCCGTCACCCTGTCTGCACCCGAGACCTGCAGAATGCTTCGCGCCTCGAGTTTCGAGGTCCGGCGTGTTGATTTCTTGTTCATTTTCCCAAGAATGGCGAAGTGGCTTCGCCCGCTCGAGCGCCGACTGTCGAGCCTTCCGCTGGGCGCTCAATACCAGGTGCTTGCCTGCAAGGCCTGCTAAGAGAGCCGGCGCACTGATGGTGCCGCGTCAGGAGCGCCGGCAGAGGCCTGTCATCGTGACGACGAACTACAGGGACGCCATCCGGATTCGTGCCGTGCAGCGACAGGATCTCGGCAAGATGTTGCGGATCTTCTCGGAAGCGATTCCGAGCGCGCAACTCAGTCGTAGCATCTACCTCGCTCCGGGGGTGGAGGCGTTTCTCGCCAGGCTGCTGGAGCACCCAGGCCTCCATTCCCACGAGCAACTCTGGGGTGCGGAGCTCGAGGACGGATCGCTGGTGGCCGCCGCCCACACCCGGCTGATCGGGGACTACCATCACCTCAACAACTATGCGGTCCTGCCGGCGTTCCAGGGCCGCGGCATCGGTGCGCAGATGATGGCGCACTGGCACGAGCTGGCGCGATCTCAGCGTGTGCGTCGTCTGTCCCTCGACGTGGCCGAGGACAACGCAGGAGCGCGACGGCACTACGCGGCGTTCGGATTCTCCGATCGAGCCAAAAGTCACGAGTACCGGCTCGAGGGCTCGCTCGACCTGGCAGACGCGGCGGGCGTCCAGCTCCAAGATTGGCCGCTTGCGATGGCTTCGTTCCAGGCGTACGGGTTCGGACGCTTCGCCCTCGCGCTGGGGATGGAGCGCTGTTCGGTGGATCTCAGGGCGGAGGGCTTTCGGCTGGCTTCCTTCGACCCACGGCTCCTGGCGGCCCTGCGGGCCATCGATCCGGCGAGGCAGATCGTCGTTCGCGGCGACGGACCACCGCCGAACGATGGCCGTTGGGCTCATACCGGCACGGTTCTGCGCCTGGAAAAAGAATTGACCTGATTCGCGCCCGCCGGCGTCGCGACGACGACGGACGCGCCGCTCAGTCCGCGATCGCGGCGTCGCTCTTCGATCCCGAGGAAGCGATGCTGCGCAGCTCCATCGGGCTGGAGGGACTCGCGCGCGGGGCGGGGTATGCCGGGCGGTACTCGGGTACGATCTTTTGCATCAGCCGCAGCACGCCGTATTCGTCGCCGGTCAGGGCACGGGACTCCAGGAGGTCCAGAGCCTCGCAGACTTCTTGCGGGGCAACGTCCGGGCTCTCCACCAGGAAGATTCCAGGCGACGAGGTGCGCCGCGCGTTTTCCTTATTGGAAGTGAGCTCCTCGCTGAGCTTCTCCCCGGGGCGCATGCCGCTGAAGACGATGGGAACGTCCGATCCAGGGCGCAGCCCGGCGCGCTCGATGAGGCGCTTGGCCAGATCGATGATCTTGACCGGCTTCCCCATGTCCAGCACGTACATTTCACCGCCGTTGCCGATCACCGCCGCTTCGAGCACCAGCTGGCACGCCTCGGGAATCGACATGAAGAAACGGTTCATGTCCGGGTGGGTGACCGTGACCGGCCCACCGTGCTTGATCTGCTCGACGAAGATGGGAAGAACGCTTCCGCTCGAGCCGAGGACGTTTCCGAAGCGCACCGCGACGAACCGCGTGCTGCGCAGGTGCGACATCGCCTTGAGATAGAGCTCCCCCAGGCGCTTCGTTGCCCCCATCACGCTCGTCGGGTTGACTGCTTTATCGGTGGAAATGAACACGAACGTGTGAACGCCAAAAGCGTGCGCGGCGTCCGCGAGGCGACGTGTGCCACCGACGTTGTTGAGCACCGCCTCCGAGGGGTGCTTCTCCATCATCGGCACATGCTTGTGCGCGGCGGCATGGAAAACGACGTGGGGCCGATAGGTTTCGAAGAGGCGACGCACCGCGACCGGGTCGCGGATGTCGAGCAAGTGGGCTTCGACCGGGAAGGCAGGGGAACGCCCGAGCAGATCGGCCTCGATGCGAAAGAGCGCGTTCTCGGCTCGTTCGACCAGGGCGATGGAGGCCGGGTTGAGGCGGACCAGCTGCCTCGCCAATTCAGAGCCGAGCGATCCGCCGGCCCCGGTGACCAGGACCCGCTTGCCCGCGATGAACCGGCCGATTCCGGCGGCGTCGCCGGCGATCGACGGCCGATCCAGGAGCTCCGACGAGGCGTTATCGATGACCTCGCCCAGCGATTGAAGCGAGCTGACCGATTCGCAAGGTGTGCCGGAAGTGGCGCAGAGTCGTTCCACCTCGCGCGCGAAACCAGGCTTTGCCGGGGGGACGATGATCACCGCGGCGACCGCGCGTGCCTCGAGCTTCGCTTCCAACTCGGCCAGGGAGAGGACCGGAATCTGGCGAAGTCGCGCACCCACCAGCGACAGTCCTTCCAGAACCAGGCCACTGACCCGTTCGCCATTGGCGCGCACCTGTCTACGGCGCAGCTCGAGATCGACGAACTCGGGTCGTCCGGCGAGAACGATGCTGCGCCCACGCCGTGCCAAAGCCGGCCGGGCAATCTCGTGGAGCAGCCTTGGCATGACATGGAGGGTTCCGAGCAAAAGGAGGGTGATGACCCCGTCGACAAACGCCAGTGAGTTCGGCACTCCCAGCGGAAATGCGGTTAAAATCACGGCAAGCATCAGGGTTGTCACCACTGAATTGCGCGTCAGGGCGGCCAGATCCTCCAGGCTCGTGTGACGCCACAGCTCGTGAAAACTCCCCGCATAAAGTGCCACGGGCGCTTTCACCGCAACAAAGGTAAAGGCCAAAACCATCAGCGATCCGCTGGCGAGCGTGTCGCTCTTGATCAGGAAAAGGGCTGCTAACAACGCGGTAAACCAGGCCGCAAGATGCGCAGAAGCGAGGGTTGCTACATGTTTCATCCGGCCCCAATCGCGTTGGGCCGTGGCGGAGTGAGTCGTCGGCGATCCGGTCATTGGTGTCACTTCCATACCTGCCCCCCCCTTGGCTGAATGAGTCCCTGTTGCGGGGAGGCAGCGATATACGCTGGGCCGGTCGCCAGGTAAAGAGGGCGTCGAGAAATGTTAAAAAGTAAGAAATGACCCTACAGTGAATTGCGAGATTTGTTAAAAAACTAGGAAATACCTGATTTTCCTGGACTTCACGTCGGGCAGGGTCCGCTCCACACCTTGTTGGTTTGTGCGATTCAGTTATAAAGGCGCGCTTGTTAGCGGCCGTCCTACCAAAGGAATGCAATGCTCAAGATCAAGGGGGCTGTTGCCACGCTGCTGGCGGTGCTGGCGGCTTTGGAGCCGACGATCGTATTGGCCCAGGTTTCCCCAGGGACGCCGGTAACCTCCACCCCCGAGCCCACCCTTTCACCGACCGCGGATAACGTCGTCCTCGAGGGTGCAGTAGATGCAAAGAGTTACGTCGTTGGTCCCGGGGACCGCCTGCTGGTGGAGCTTTGGGGTGTCCGGGAACAGTCCACCCTGGTCGAAGTCAATGCCGAGGGGCGGCTGTCCGTGCCACACGTTGGCGTATTCGGTGCAGGGGGGGAGAAATTGGCGACGGTGCGCGATGCCATCACCGCGCGGCTGCACGGGGTCTATCCCAATTTGCATGCCAACGTCAGCCTGGCCCGGCCGAGGACGTTCCTGGTCAACGTCATCGGCGCGGTGGCACGAGCGGGCCCCTACCCGGCCAACCCCCTGACGCGCGTGAGCACCCTGGTTCCCCGCGCCTCGCCATTGCCCACGGCGTCGACCCGGCGGATCGAAATCCGGCGCAAGGGGCGGGCGGAGAAGATCATCGGCGACATCGTCGCCTTCAACGTGCTGGGGGATTCCTCGGCGGATCCGACGCTTCTTGACGGAGACACTATTTTTGTTCCCGTCCGGGATCTGGAGGTCGAAGTGTCGGGGGCGGTCAAGCGGCCGGGTCGATACGAGCTGGTGCGAGAGAGGAACGTTCGCGAGCTGCTCGAGCTCTCCGGCGGGTTGGCCAGCGATGCCGCGACAACCCTGCCGCTGCGGCTAACCACGCGAGAGAGCGGCGACCGCCAGGTGATCCACTCCCTGCCGCAGGCGAGCGCGGCGCAGACCGTGCTCCATTCCGGGGACACGGTCCATGTTCCGGCCCTCGGCGACCTGCGCCGCACGGTCGTCGTGGAAGGGGCGATCGTCGGAAATCCGAACCCGCAACAGCAGGGGGGGGCCGGCGGCGATCAGGATCGCCGCCTGGTCAACGACCGCCCCGTGGATCCGGTGAATCAACCTGGCAATCTGGGCTCCACCCCCACGCGCGACGTGTCGATCGTCCTCAACTACAGCGAGGGGGAGGGGGTCAGCGACTTGATCGTCAAAGCGGGCGGGCTGCAGCCCTGGGCCGACGGGTCCGGGGCGTATCTGCTGCGTCCCACCGCCGAGGCTGAACGAGGCCGAATTGCCGTGGATGTCACGGCCATCAGCGCGCGCAAAGCACCCGATATTCCGGTTCAACCGGGCGACACCCTGGTCATCCCCAGCCGCCGCGACTCGGTCGTGGTCGGAGGGGCGGTCCAACATCCCGGGCTTTTCCCGTATAGCCGGACCCTCCACCCCCCCGATTACATCACGCTGGCGGGTGGGGCGACCCGAAGCGGCTCGGCGGGTTCGGCCCAGGTTCTCAAGCGCAACGGCCAACGCAAGGACATCGGTTCCGTCACCGAGATCGACCCCGGCGATGTCATCTCGGTTCCCGAGGTCTGGCTGACCAGCGGCGAATGGGTGACTGTTCTGTTGATTGTCGCCAATCTGGTGGTGTCCACGACCACGATTATCCTTTTGAGGCCAAGATAGAGTAAGCAGGTAGAGCTAGAAAGCAGGAGCAACCGTGAGCGTTAGTGTTCGACCCCCATTTCGTGAAGAGAAGCGCAGTGGATTAACCCTGGCTGAGCCGGTGCTGGTGACGCTCACCACTCCGGAGCGGCTGCTCGCCGCGGTCCGGCGCCGATGGTGGGTGCTGACCCTGACGCTGGTGTTCGGCGCCGCGGGCGGAATCGTCGCCGGTTTTCTCCTGCCGCCCTGGTACGAGTCGAGCATCAGCTTCGCCGTCCTGCCGACCGACGATCCGACGGCGCCCGTTCCGACCGATGCGAACATGACGGCCCTGCCGCTGTTTACTTATATCGTCTCGAGCCGCCGGGTCGCCGACGAGGTCGTGGCGCAGCTTCAGCTGGCCCGCGCTTTCGGGAAGGAGACGGCTCAGGACGCCCGCATCGAGTTGCTCAAACACGTCACCGTCTGGTCCGATCGAAAGTCCAACGTCGTCTCGCTCTCCGTCGAGGACCGGGTTCCGGCGCGGGCGAAGATGATTGCCCAGGCCTTCGGCGAGCTGGCCCGGACGGAGAACAACGAGGTCTGGTCGGCGAAGACGAGCGACGCTCGAAAGCGGCTGGAGGCGCGAATG